>ENA-OQAA01001337-OQAA01001337.1-human-gut-metagenome-genome-assembly--contig:-NODE-1337-length-12826-cov-3.104103_pt1 | contig 12826 bp, 19 predicted proteins | sample MGYA00242489_ERZ504515 | MGnify/ENA primary metagenome ERZ504515 (study PRJEB26092, sample SAMD00036237) | human gut metagenome | host: Homo sapiens | study: EMG produced TPA metagenomics assembly of...
AACATCGCCGGGGAGCATATCCCATCAGGCCGGTCATTCGATTGGAAATAATCCATCGATGAACTGACTTAATCATAGCTCATTTTGAACCCTTTCCCGTATGTCCATAAAATAGGAAAACCGCCCCAAAATCGAAAAATTCCACGATTTCGGAACGGTATATGGTATAATAAGGAATAACAGCGGCAGCCAGCCGCAGGAAGGAGCGATGTGTTTATGAAAACCCGCATTTCCGTACAGGAACGCCTGAAAGATTTACGGGTGGAACGGGGCTTGAATCTGGAAGAACTGGCACAGGAAACCGGCATTTCAAAATCAGCCCTCGGCAGTTATGAAAACGACAACGACGAATACAAGGAAATTAACCACGGCAGCCTGTTGAAGCTGGCAGACTTCTATCAGGTGTCGGTTGACTATCTGCTCGGCCTTACCAATAATCGGAGATATGAAAACACCCCGATAGAAGAATTACATTTGAGTGATGAAGTCGTGGAACTGCTGAAAAGTGAACGCTTCAATAACCGGCTGCTGTGTGAGATTATCTCCCATGAAAAATTTAAGGAATTGCTGGCAGACGCAGAAATCTATGTGGACGGGATAGCAACCATGCACTTCCATGACACAAACAGCTCACTGGCTGCTTTACGGGCTATGGTACTGGAAGAACACCCCGAAGCTGCGGCAGACCGGGCAATCAAAGTGTTGGAAGCCTGTCAGATAGAGGAAGAAGATTTTTTCTGCCATGTGACGCACAAAACATGGGACGTCATTCTCCATGATATACGCAAGGCGCACGAAAATGACAGCGAAAGTGCGCCGGATACCACGCCTGCCGATGAACTTATACGGGAAGTACAAAAGGCCATGCAATCTCCGGGGGACAGGGTTCAGCAATTCACGGAGATATTCTGCAAGGCGTTCCGGCTCAAATACAAGCGGCTCTCACAAGAGGAACGAAGCCTTTTGAAAAAGCTGTTCAAGAAATCCCCGCTGATAAAACAGTCTGGTATGAACTTCCGGCGCAGGCCGTGGAAATAAAAACAGCCGTTGTAGGATTTTGTTCCTACAGCGGCTGTTTTTATTTATGAATCTTCTCCAACAAAAGACAGGATATTTTCATCAGTTTGTAATGTAATTGTTGCGCTTTCTGAATCATCAGAATAAACTCTTGTTCCATATACGCCTGTAACAGGCTCCTCTAAATTTTCAAAAGTTAATCCGAGTTTCGAAGAAGAATTGTCAATCTTTTCAAGCGAATATGTACCTGTCCATTCTTGTTTATGAGTGTTATCTGTTAAGATAAAACTTTTTTCTTCAAAACTCAATGTCAAATCCAATACTGGTATGTCATCATGCACTGAACCTGAGAATAACATATTACCATCTAAATCAGTAATAAATTCTAAAGACCAGTTATATGATGATACCGACCGAGTTTGGGAAGAATCACACGAACATAAGCCTACACACATAAAAAAACATACGCATATTGCCAATAACCGTTTCATTTTACCTATTACCAACCTTAATTCACAACTGTTTTGCATTTAATTAGGGAAGTGTCACAGGGTAAGAAATAGCGAAAGCTCCACCGCCTGCCAAGGCATTATTAGCGGTAGCAACACCAGAAACAGAAACCGTTCCCTTATCTCCGCTATTACCTGTTCTTCCAGTATCCACATCAGTTTCGATTGTTTCTTCACCGTCGGCTAATTCTGCAAATGCCGTATTGGTGGATTTTTTGTTCATAAGCACATTAACTGTACCAGTCATACCAGTGAACTCCGGTTTTGGAGATTCATACCACGGTACATACAACTTCACATGAACTTGAATCCCATCATCCTCATCATAAGTTGCATAAGAGTTAATACGAACATTAGCGACTGCTCTTTTGGTGACACCATCGGAAATCATAACATCGGTTAAGTATCCGTCATATTCTCCAATGACTACCGGCTGTTGAGTATCCGTTATTTCCGTTGTTGTTTCCGCTGCAAAAGCAGGAACCGCACTCACAGAAAAAAGCATACAAAACGCTACCAACGAGGTAAACAATCTTTTACTAAATTTTTTCATAAACAATGCTCCTTTCTAAAATGACCAGAACCTACATTTTTTGTATTCAGTTATTGGCAATATGCTACTAACCTGCAAGCACACTCTCAAATCATAAAATGTTTCAAATGTACTTGTTTTATTTTATGATAGCACTTATTTACATTGGGTACAATAGAAAATATACACAATTAAAATTTAATTTTTTGTGCAAATCGAATCAAATATAAAATTATATCGCTTTAGATATTGTCCTGTTCTAATTTAATCACATTCATAATACCACAATTCAAGGCTTCACAAATGCGAACCAGCGTTTCCATGCTGATATTCTTTCCCTTGCCCATGTTGGCAATCATATTTGTGGTAAGACCGGCGGCAAGCCGCAAATCCTCTTTCCTCATGCCACGCTCTTTCAGTGTGTTCCATAGTGGCTGATAACTAATGTGCATAGGCTTCCCGCCTTTCTTTCCATCGTCAAGTGTTTTATACCCATTATAGCAGAAATCTTGCGTTTCCACAATATTTCTTGACTACACCGCCGGTTCCGTCTGGATTGTGCTTTTCCTTTCTCCGCTTTTATTACATCTAATTAGCCATGAGCTGTTTTATTCCTTGTGACTTTGCACCCGGATTGTCCGTTCCATATCCTTCCAGCAGATTGATCACTCCCCAGGCTGCAAGTCCGGCTCCGATCGCACAAACCAATGTTTTTAAGGTCGTAATTGCCGTTGTAAAAAATGCCATAAGTGTACCTTTGGAAAACTTACATTTTCCAGTCCTTTCTTAGATTTTTTCCAGAAAGGGAAGAAAACACTATATAAACCCTGCCTTTTGTGCTACACTAAGCATAGGATTTTCTACTTGGAAAATTCCTCACACGTACAGTCGGTATATTCATTTTCGTCGATGGATACCGACTGTTCCTTTTTCCAAATTATTCATGATTTCCTCCCATAATCCACTTCCCGACAATTTGTCGAGAAGTTACATCTGATACAGTTCCACTTCATCCTCTGGTTTTAGTATCAGATTAGTACTCAGATATTTTTCAATATCAAAAGTATTCTTTTTGTCATAATCGGACAGATATTTGTAGTTTTTATGTTTGCAAATATCGTATTTATTTGAGAAAAATGGTCTGACACCTCTCACCTGCAGAATACATTTTCCCCCGTCCATGACTGCTATTTCATCCTGGCTCATCAACTCCTTTCCTGTTTTCTGGTAGTTCATTCCATAAGACCGCTGACTGCCTCTCGTATCCGATGTGTTATAAAGATCTATGGTTTCTTTTCCCAGGATCTCCGCTATTTCCTTTAATGTCGTTTTTTCCTTTCCACCCAGGAATAAGGTCGTATCACAGTTCCCTTCGATGGTATCGGCATTATCCTTATAAATTGCCTTAAGCTGAGACTTTGACTGCAAAATAATAGAAGCTGAGATTTCCCGGCTTCTAATCGTAGCAATCAATTTTTCAAATTTAGGAATTTGTCCGATGTTCGCAAACTCGTCCAGGAGACACCTCACATGAATTGGAAGTCTGCCTCCATATACATCATCAGCTCTGTCACAGAGCAGATTAAAAAGCTGTGTGTACATAATAGAAACAATAAAATTAAAGGTATCATCGGTATCTGAAATAATAACAAACAATGCAGTTTTCCTGTCACCAACCAGATCCAATTCCAGCTCGTCATAACTCATAAGCTCCCGCAGTTCCGCAATATCAAAGGGTGCGAGTCTTGCACCACAACTGATCAGAATAGATTTTGCTGTCTTACCGGCAGCCAGCTTGTATTTTTTGTACTGCCTTACTGCAAAATGGTTCGGGTCTTTCTGCGCCAGTTCATCAAACATCAGATCTACTGGATTCTTGAAATTCTCATCATCTTCCCTGGCTTCTGACACATTGATCATTTCCAACAGAGTATTAAAATTCTTTTCTTCTTCCCTGCCTTCATACCAGATATAACCAATCAGGGCACAATAATAGAGTTTTTCCGCCTTTACCCAAAAATCCTCACCTGATTGCTGCCCTTCACCTTTGGTATTAGCAATAATGGTTGTTACCAGTTTTAGAATATCTTTTTCACTGCGGATATATACAAATGGATTATAGTGCATGGATTTTTTGAAGTTAATTGTATTCAAAACTTTGATTTTATACGGTTCATATATAACTTTTCCCTCTTTGTCCCGCACGATTTTTCCATTCTCATCCGTCATCGGACTGCCTTTTGCCAGCATACTGCCAACTTCCAGAAGCACAGTTCCCTTCGGATCAGTAATCACATAAGAGCTGTGCATCTGCATAATGTTAGGCTTTACAAAAAATCTGGTTTTTCCAGAACCGGAACCGCCAATTACCAGAATGTTTTTATTCCTGGCGTATTTCGGATTCTTTGGTCTGCTTGACATAGTAAGACTCTCTGTTTCTGTGAGAATAATATTATTTTCAAATTCAGGATCAGCATATGGTCGTATATCTTTTTCTGTTCCCCATCTGGCAGAACCATACTCCACACCCAGCCGATATTTCCTGGCATTTTTCGTGCGGTAAATAATAATAAGCTTTACAGCCACGCCGCCTGCGATTCCACACAACAAATCTATATGATTCAAACTTGGCCAGAGATTCTGAAATGCCAGTTCAAAATAAGTAATGGTATTCATAAATTTATCCCAGGAAGTTGCTCCGGTGTTTACCCGATACAACCAGGCAATCTTATTGAAAAAATAGGCAAACATCAGATAGGGGAAATTAGCTAAAAACAGCTTTTTCTGATCTGCCCTCTTCAATTCACTTACCTTGTCCGTAATCAGATTTTTCACATCTGCAAGCATTTTTCCTGGGATACTCTCTGTGGAAAAAACAGCTTTTCCAGATATTTTTCTCTTTTTCGGAGAGCCTCTGATATGCTGAACTTTTCCTCTTTTCTTCTTATGCTGCTGTTTTTTCTCCGTCATAAACTCTGCCCTCTGTCTTTCTGCTGTTCTCTTGCTCGTTCTCTGTTCTTTCCTTTAGACACAGCATCCTTAAAGTGCATAAGTTTTTTCATAATAGATGGTTTATCCTTTTTGTTCATCTGTACACCCAAATATTTCTTAAATGCCAGATTCATCATTTCTGTATCCTGTCCTTTAAAGAACACATAGTAGGTCGGTGGCTTGGTCGAACTGTCTTTTTCAAGGCAAAATCTAAACGGTATTTTTTCGCCACACGTTCAAAAGACTTGATATTTCCATCTGTGATCTCAATATTAGATAAACCAGAACCCTGGCTTTTCAGTTCTTTGTATGACTGTTTTCCAACCTTATAAGGATTCTTTCCTTTTTGTTTCTGTCCTGACAGATACTTCCGCAGCATATTTTTTAACACGTCGGCAGTCACTCTTGCAGTTTTAACCGACAATGCGATTGTTTTCTGAGTAACTTCTTCCTGCAATTTGCACGCCTCCTTTCGATTCTGATCAGCAAATTACGGTGGTACTAACAGATGGGGGAGATATATTTTCATTGGAATTTGACTCCTTTCCACTTCCCGACAAATTGTCGAGAAGTCATGGGTTTTAATTTTTCACTGTCTGCTTCAATAAATAAATTGTGCTGAACTGCACATATAACTTTTCTTCTTCCCAATCCATCTGATCCATCAGCAGGCATTGGAATAATACATCTACATCCTGCAATTTATAAATCCTGTTGCACGTTTCTGACAAACCTTTTAATTCCGGAATCTCTTGCATCGCATTTCGTCTGTGCATAAGACATTGCAAGTATAATGCTTCAAGATGTTTCTGGCTGAAAATAAGTGCTGTCGTATCCTGTTCATTGACTGTACATTTACGTTTTTCTAACTCTTCTTGGGAAATGTCCAGAAAACACCGGATATTTTCGACATATACATCACCATCAAATGTTGGATGCTTTTTCTTAATCCATCGTTTTGCCGCTACCTCCATATTCTTTCTGTCTCGATCAGATCTGGCACTACGGAAATTCAGCCTTTTGCCCATTTCTGCATAGATATTACTTTTCACCTGCCGCTCTGCCAAAGCTGCGTATTCTTCATTGCGAAAAAAATAATCTAAAAGTTGGTTCATCTTAGCCTGACTATCTACCAAATGATAACATTCCTCGGAAAACCCCAAACCCGCAAATGCAACTGGCGCACTTCCTTTTTTGATTTCTTTTTCAATCACTCTCAAAATGTCTCTCTTTGATTCCATTTCTTGCTTTCCTTTCTCTTTTTCAATTTTCTGATTCTGTTCACAGATCATCAATAAGTTTTCATCTGCTCTTTTCGCTGTCAGTGTTAATGAATAACAACCCAAAACCAGAAACAGTGATATCAATGCACTTCCTACACCAATCATAAAAAACTTTTCCCCCTCCAATACATGAAGCAATCCGTCCCACTTAAAAAACGGACTGATTTTTTTCAGCATAGCAATCAAGTCCGCTTCATTTTCTATTTCAATATCCAAAAATTCTATTACACTAATTTCAAGTCCATCCGCAATTTTCTTTAATTGTTCTACTTTCGGCTTTCGTATGCCTATTTCATACTTCCGAATTGTATTCACATTAATTCCTGTTCGTTCTGCAAGCAGCTCCTGCGATAGCCCTCTCTGTTTCCGAAAATAACGAATCTTTTCATTTATCTCCATGTCTTTCATCTGTTGAACTTCTCGACAATTTGTCGGGAAGTTGTTCCCTTTCCCAGTTTTCTTTTCCTTCATATCCATACATAGATATTTCCTCATCCAATAGCCTTGCAACCATAAAGCAACAAGACAGCAAAAACAAAAGCACTATTCCTGCCATAATAATAATTATCAAATCAATCACATCTCATCCTCCTATGTAAGCGGTACAGAAAAAGCAGCCTTGACAGACTGCTTTTTCAATCACCATATTCTATTTTTGTTCTCATGTAAAAAGGCTTCCGAAATTGTGCGAATCCCAAACGCTAATCCATCTATGTAAGCGTCTCTCTGTTCTGTTTGTTTAAGATTTAAAGTATATTCCTTGTAATCCTCAAACATTGCCTGCAGATCCGGACTCATTAGACTTATCATTTCCTTTTCTAATGTTTCACACAGTTCCTTTGTCTCTTCATAACTTTTACTTTGTGTCTCACATTGATTCATTGGATAAATGCTATAATACAATTTTTCCAGTTGCTTTTCGCTCATTTTTGATCACCATTTCTTTCAGTCTTTTTATGATCCATATAATTCCAGAAATGCCGTTTTTTAGCAAAATGCCTGCTACAGCTAATAATCTCCAGGCAAGAACCCCTATTCCAATCAAACTTCCTACCATCAGTTTAAGTACCACCAAACCAAGCATTTCCCCTGTCCCCACATTTCTTGGAACGACCAACAAAAACATTTTCTGGATTCCGAAAGGTATTCCCACAAAAAGCAATAATTTCTCCAGTCTAATATTTCACCATTCATGCACATAGGGTGAACAATTAAGCAGATAATCATAGCTATTGCACCAGGAATTATCAATTTTGTTATAATTTCTTTTCCTCTCATATGCCACCTCCGTACATATCATGATTTACTTTTGCCTGGTAATAATTGCCTATTGTCGTTATTGAATTCATAAGACAGGTAAGCAAGTACGCTTTTATGTTCTTTACTTCCCTGGTATTCTCATGCAGACAGTCAAGTACATACTCTATGTGGCTTTCTTCCAGCAACAATAATCTGCTTTTTACGAACTGATATGGGTATTTCACTCCACTGATTGTAATATTCTCCCGTTCTATGCTGATTGTTTCCACAATTAGTGCCACAATTTCATCCAACTGTTGCTGTTCCCCTAATCTGCATCGTTGTACAAGACAGTCATATTCAATATTTCTTTTTACAAGTGCAGTATTCATCTGGAATAGCTTCATCTCTTCCATCAAATCCATTGACTGCTGTTCGGAAGAATCTGAAAGATTGATAAGATCAGTATTACTTCTGTCAGTATTACTAATATCAGTATAATTATAATTAGTATTATTAGGGTCGGTTTTTCCGACTTCTGTACTTCGGTTTTTCCGAACTCCAGACTTCGATTTTTCCGACTTCCAGACTTCGGTTTTTCCGAACTCTTGACTTCGACTTTCCAGAACTCCAGACTTCGGTTTTTCCGAACTCTTGACTTCGGCTTTTCCGACTTCTTGACTTCGGTTATCATTCTCTGCCGAATCTAATACTTTTTCTTTTCTATATACAAAGCTCTTTACATAAATAATTGTTGGTTTTCCCAATCCTCTCTTTACTCTTTCAATCAAACCAATTCCTTTATCAGTATCTAATTCTGCAAGAATTTTCACACCTTTGTCTTTTCCGCAGTTCATATATTCCATCACTTGTTCCAATGTAAATATGATATAAACTTTCCCCTCATTGTCCACCCAATTATTTCTGATAGACAAAGCCATTCTGTCCAGCATCAGCCCATAAAGAACCTTTGCATCGCTGGACAGATTACGGAAATATTCATCTGTGAATAATACTTTGGGAATACGGTAAAAAGCAAACTGTTCCGATTCATAATCGTGAAAATAACCAAACTCTATTTTTGTGCTTTCGGATTTTGCCATTTTGCTTTCTCTCCTTCCCTCGTTATTGGCTTTTCTTCCAGTTATCAAGCAGTTCATAGATAACCTGTTCAATCTGTTCTCTGTTATATTCCTTTGGGAAATACTTTCGTATTTTCTTTTCAGTTAAAGTAACTTTTCCTGTCTCTGTTTTCTTTTCATTCAGAATAAGCTGTACCGCTAATTCTGTCAGTTTACCTTCACCGCTGTATTGCTTCAGTTTTGTTGCCATTGAACCTGTAACAGAGCTTGCTCCAGACACTATGCCGTCTTTCACCCAAATCTGCTCCGTTTCTGATAAATAGGTTAATGAAACACCTACTGTAAAATTAATCTTTCCTTCATCCAACAATTTCAGCAATTCCGGAATAAGACAGGTCAAGCGTATGTAACGCTGAACGGTTCTTCCACTGTCACCGGCAGCTGTCCAACCAGATCTGCACTGTCAACAGAAGCTGCGTTTTCGTCTTTTATGCCCTGATGTTTTACTGCATCCATCTTCATCTTATAAGCATATGCCTTTTCGCTTGGAAGCAAACTTTCTCTCTGTATATTAGAATCCACCATAACGATTACGGCTTCATCATCGGTATAGTTCCGTATGAGTACTGGCATTTTACTTTTTCCAGCCAGTTCGCAACCACGTTTTCTCCTGTGACCAGCAATCAGTTCATATCCTCCCTCTGCGCGAGGACGTACCAATGCAGGATTTAAGATGCCATAATTCTTGATACTTTCTACTGTTTCAGCCATTTTTTCATCATCATTTACATGAAATGGATGATTTCTAAAAGAATGTAACTCATTTAATGGCACTTCAACAATCTGATTAAGAGTATTCTGTTCGGCTTCATTGATTCCAAGCAATTCATCATAAGAAGTAAGCTGAATTTCTTTCTTAGGTTTACGCATGATTCAACACCTCCTGGACAAGTGCTTGATAACTGTACGCACCTTTTCCTTTTGCATCGTAAGAAAAAATACTGACACCTTCTGATGCAGTTTCGGCAAGAGCTTCTGTTCTTGGAATCGTCTGATCAAAAATTATAATCTCTGCTCCATAAGCATCTCGTACTGCCTGCTTATTTCTCTTTGAATTATTATAATGACTGCTGTCCATTGTAAACAGAATCCCTTCAATCTGTAAATCAGGATTAAATCTCTGATGAATGCCTTTCACAACTTTCAGTAATTCCATGAGGCCATCTGCCGCATAGTATTGAGGCTGCACCGGAATCAAAACGCTATCAGCTGCACTTAACGCATTAATTGTCATCATTCCCAACGAGGGCATACAATCAATCAGGATATAGTCATAATCATTTTCCAAAAGTTCCAGATATTCTTTTAAGACTTTTTCTCTGTCCTCTACCGTAAATAATGACATGTCCATTCCCGAAAGAAGTTTATTAGATGGAATTACATCTATTCCTTCCTCATGGTGTAAAATTGCTTCCCTGGGATCAAATTCTAATCCCATAATGATATTTTCCATCATTGTTTTCAATGTTACCCTTAAGTTCTTTGGAAAACCAAGTCCCATTGTCAAATGTCCCTGTGGATCAGCATCTATCAGCATTACACGTTTTCCAACCTTAGACAGTCCTACTCCAAGATTAATAGTTGTTGTAGTCTTTGCTACTCCACCTTTTTGATTTGCGATTGCGATTATTTTGCACATGATATAATTCTCCTGTATTTCTACTATTTTTTATTTACATTACTTTTTTCAATTTCAGCATAAGCTCTATAATATTTGCTCGTCCCTTTATTGGAATAAAGTTCCGATAATTCCATAACTTCAATTTTAGGATGACGCTGCAGGATTTTCTGAAACCATGCAATATCATTTTTTGTTCCCATCAGTCTCACTTTCAGCATTAATCTATTCCTCCAAGCATGGCATGTAACTTTTGATTGTACACTACATATTCCGGATAACGGATCTGTATTGCCTGCCAAAAATATGGTGCATATGCACAGCAGAAGATATCCTCTACTGTATACTGTCTGCACTCGTTTACCTGTTCCTCTGCATCTTCATAATCCCAAACGCTTGGCGTGCTGTTACAGTACAGATTAAATGCCATCCTTACCACTTTTAAGCTACCGCTTGTCTGCCATCCTTCATGTAAACATTTCGTTTTAACAGACCCCGTTTTAAAATTATAAATTCTGTCAGCATTTTTTCTGGTATCTCCATTAATACCCAGACAATAACACAATGCCTTATGGTACACATCCTGATACCGTACTTCTTGTAATTTTTCATAGTAGAATTTTTCATGTGCATCACTGATAAAAATAATGTTTTCTGCTCCTAACGCTGTACTTTTCATTTTGAACCTCCTTGAAATAAAAAAGGACCTTACCAATTGTTCTACCAATTAATAAGGTCATACTATATGTTACTTTTCTAAATTCGTGCTAGGGATTCCTCTCTTTAGTAAAAACTTAGTAAAACATCCCTACTGGTTCAAAAATATACTGTAAAATCAAGGTTTTTCAGAATTTTGCTAAGGTAGTGCCGTGGCAAACAAATAATATTTTTATCATGCCTTAAAAACTCCTTTGAAAATACTGATTTTCCTTGATTTTACACCACTTTCTACGATTTGCTGTGATAGATTGTTTTCTTCGTTTTCGTCGCATATCATGGCATAAATTCGTATATCTTGTCATCCAAATTTAGTAAAAATCTTAGTAAAACAGCTTAATTTTTTCATTTTACTAAAGACTTTTTCCACTTAGGTTATCTTTTAGTTGTATCAATTTTCTTAATCTTTTAAGCCATCTTAGCATATTTGCCAAGTTCTTCCTTGGCATCCTCTGCTCCCAGATGCGTATATGTATTCAATGTTACCCCAATGTCCGAATGTCCCATAAGATACTGAAGCGTTTTAGGATTCATCCGCTTTTTGCCATATTGCTGCAGTAGGTATGCCTGCAAACATGCGGCGTGATTTTTGGTAACTGCTCTTTATAGATTCGATTATGCTTAGCCAATGCCCACTCAAAATGTTTTTCCCAATGTAAAGCAACTTCCGGCATATCCTTCTTATCTAAAAACAGAAATCCCTTATATCCATCAATCACAGGTTCTTTCTTGGGCTTTTTACGATTTTCAACAATACACTTAAAACATTCATACACTTCCTCAGTCATAGGAATGATTCTAGTTCCACTTGACGTTTTGGTATCTTCAATAACATACTTCATATCTCTGATTCTTTGAAGCTGATGATTTACACTGATTTGCTTTTCTTCAAAATCAATATCGGAAAGTGTCAATCCGCAGAACTCTGAAATACGAAGTCCGGTTTTAAAGAGGATAAACATACCATCATAGTATCGTTTATAATGCTCATCATTCTTAATAAATTCCAAGAACTTTCTTTCTTGTTTTCTGATTATGGCTTCTCTTGTTACACTATCGTTTACAACTACTGTACATAGTTGAAACTCGAACGGATTTTTACGAATCAAATCATCATCTACAGCCATTTGAAAAGCAGGTCTTACCACTCCACGAACTGAATGAATGGTACTGTATCCCCTACCATCTGCCTGAAGCTTAATCAACCATGCTTTTGCATCTGATAGTTTTACCTTATCAATCCTTAATGCTCCAAATTCCTCTTTCTTAATAATGTTGATAACAAAATTATAATTCGCAGCTGTATTATGGCGAACCCCAGTCTTCTGAGCAATATACTTTTTTACCAACTCAAGAACTGTCAAATTATCACCATAAGGAGTAATGCCATCATTTATATTCCTTAATATGACTTTTTCCTTTTCTCTAAGTGACTGGCAAGGTCTTCTTCCTACCGGAAGAGGATCTGTCGATTCCAACTTCCAACTGTAAACAAATTTCTGTTTTCCAAAGCAGTCTGTATAAACAAATGCATATCTTCCATCCGCTCGCTGGCTTTCTCCGTTTCGTAAAATACGTCCTTTTTTATCACGTCTTTTCTGATTGCGATTTCTTTCACTCAAACGACTTTGCTCCTTTCTACGAAGAAGCCCTAGAGCGTGTTTGAAAAACATTTCGAGTTGTTTATTTTAACCAAATTAATATTGAGACGATGCATACGAAACCCAGAAAAGTGGAAGCCAGTTTATCATAACGTGTGGCTATTCGGCGAAACGCTT
>ENA-OQAA01001338-OQAA01001338.1-human-gut-metagenome-genome-assembly--contig:-NODE-1338-length-12820-cov-2.087292_pt1 | contig 12820 bp, 19 predicted proteins | sample MGYA00242489_ERZ504515 | MGnify/ENA primary metagenome ERZ504515 (study PRJEB26092, sample SAMD00036237) | human gut metagenome | host: Homo sapiens | study: EMG produced TPA metagenomics assembly of...
CCACAAGGGTAGTGGGGGCCATCTGTCCGCCGGTCATACCGTAGATGGCGTTGTTGATGAAGTGATGGTGATGTTCTCACCGCGGTTCAGCGCATGGATGGTTTCGGCCGTACCGATACATGCCAGGTCGCCGTCGCCCTGATAGGTGAATACCAGACGGTCCGGCCACAGGCGCTTAATGGCAGTGGCAAGGGCGGGAGCACGTCCGTGGGCGGCTTCCTGCCAGTCGATGTCTATATAGTTGTAGATAAACACGGCACATCCCACGGGGGAGATGCCGATGGCCTTATCTTCCAGTCCCATTTCTTCGATTACTTCGGCAATCAGTTTGTGAACCACGCCGTGGCTGCATCCCGGGCAGTAGTGCATGGGATTATCGTTCATCAGAGTCGGTTTCTTGGCAACCAGGTTTTCGGGTTTGATAATATCTTCTTTTGTCATAATCACTTCTCCTTATCTGTTGGTGAACCGTATGAAAAACTCCATAAGCTTTACAAATATAGCTGCGCCGCAAACGTATATAAACAGTTTGAAATCGTCCCTTGCTACAATGTACACGATGATAGATGCCAGGGCAAGTATCAGAAAGAGAATATTCAGTACGTTTCTTATTTTGTCAGGATTCATTTCTTAATTTGAGAGTTGAGGATTAAAAATAAAAAATAAAAATAGAGTTGGCTGAGACTTTTTGATTCTCAACCCTCGATTTTTAATTTGGCAAGCGCCTCTACAATCTCGTCCGGGTCGGGAACGATGCCGCCGAGACGTCCGAAGTGCTCTACTTTCACCTTACCGTTTACGGCGAGGCGGACATCCTCAATCATCTGTCCGGCATTCAGCTCGGTAACCAGTATGCCTTTTACCTTGTCGGCGTATGCGGCAATGGCTTTGGTTGGGAACGGCCACAGAGTGATGGGACGAAGCATTCCGACTTTGAGGCCTTCTTCGCGCGCCATTTCCATGGCTTTCTGGCCGATACGCGCCATGGAGCCGAAAGCTACAATCAGGTATTCGGCATCCTCGCAGTGAATCTCTTCAAAGCGTACCTCGTTCTCTTCGATTTCTTTGTATTTGGCCTGGAAGCGGATGTTGTTCTTCTCCATCTCTTCCGGTTTCAGTTCCAGAGAAGTGATGACGTTGGGCTTGCGGCCGTTGGTTCTGCCGGTAGTGGCCCACGGACATTGCTCGATAACTTCGGCATCCGTGCGGCGCGGCTTCTGTGCGGGAAGAACTACCTTCTCCATCATCTGTCCGATTACGCCGTCGGCAAGGATGATAGCCGGATTGCGATACTTGAAGGCAAGCTCGAAGCCCAGACTTACGAAGTCTGCCATTTCCTGTACGGAAGCAGGGGCAAGGGCGATAAGGCGATAGTCGCCGTGGCCGCCGCCTTTCACGGTCTGGAAATAGTCGGCCTGGCTTGGCTGGATGGTTCCCAGTCCGGGACCGCCGCGCATTACATTTACAATCAGACACGGCAATTCGGCTCCTGCAATGTAGGAGATACCTTCCTGCTTGAGGCTGACACCGGGGCTGGACGAAGAGGTCATTACCATTTTTCCGCTTCCGGCGCCACCGTATACCATATTGATAGCTGCCACTTCACTCTCTGCCTGAAGCACTACCATACCGGTGGTTTCCCACGGTTTCAGTTCGGCGAGTGTTTCCAATACCTCTGATTGGGGGGTAATAGGGTAACCGAAGTATCCGTCGGCGCCGCAGCGGATGGCTGCGTGGGCGATGGCTTCGTTTCCTTTCATTAATACAACTTCTTCTGCCATATTCTTCTTATTTATTCAACTTTTACTTTATAAACCGAGATACATCCGTCCGGACATACTGTTGCGCATGAACTGCATCCGTTACAGGTATCTTCCAATATCTGGTGGGCATAGTTATACCCTTTCACGTTCACCTCTTTGGTGAGGGCTATTACATTGAGCGGACAAGCCACAACACACAGGTTGCAGCCTTTGCAACGCTCGGTGTCTACTACGATTGCTCCTTTGATTTTTGCCATAATTTACGTTTTTTATTGATTGTACATATCCTTGTGATAGAAGTTCAGAATATCCATTACCATGTTATAGGCTTGCCGGGCGGGGCTGTCCGGATTGAGGTCGATGGCATAGCGGTAGTTGTTCAGCGCTTGCTGCCAATTGCTCTGTTTGCGGTATGCGTTCCCCCGGAGATAATAGGCTTCGTCTTTTTGCGGGAAATCGGTCTGAAGCAGTTCGTCAAGCAACAGAATGGCCTGCTCTACGTTTCCCTGACTGATAAGCTCTTTTATGGTGTTTAATTGCTCCATATCGTTCTGAGTTCCGGATTATTTAACTACAAAGATAGTTTTTATTTGAAAATGAGAGGCATCTTTACTGTGAAAAATAAGAAAATAAGGAGACGGTTGTATCTTGTCTTTTCTTATTCCTGGCATTTGCTTCCGAAACTCCTGGCATTTGCTTCCCATATTCCGGGTGTTTTCTATTGGAATGCCCGGTCTTTCAGGAGTAAATTCCGGGCGTTTCGGGAACAAATGCCGGGGGATTTGGAGATATGACAATCCCTTTGTTCCGGCTTTGATTCATTACGATGCAAAGCAGGACAAAGGGATGCTCTCCTGATGAATGTGCAGATGGAATATACTTCTTCGGTCTTTTATTTTAGCAGGGATTGTCGGGGAAGACCGGTTATTTCACAAGTTCCCCGTTTATGTACAGATTCTTGAACGTGACATCTTTTGCTCCGCTAATCCGGTTTTTACCTTCCTTGACGTTATTGAAACGGCTGTCTTCCACGCTTACATTATAAACGTGCTTGTCATCATCAAGTCCGATGATGACTACACCGAGTTTGCTCTTCTCGCAAGTCACGTTTTTGAGGTGTACGTTGCGCACGGTAGGGGCATAGCCGCGATTGCACTTTTCCCGGTTTTCGTATTGCAGGTTGATGCGCAGTACGGCTTCGCGGCATTGGCCGACGGTGACGTTGCGTACAAATACATTCTCTATCAGTCCGCCGCGGCAGGTACTGGTCTTGATGCGGATTACGCGGTCCAGGTCGGGGCTGTCCATGCGGCAGTTCTCAACGAACAGGTTACGGTAGCCGCCGGATATTTCACTGCCGATAACGACGCCGCCATGACCGTTTTTCATGAAGCAGCCGCGCACGATGATATTTTCGCTGGGAATGTTCCACTTGCGTCCGTCCTGGTTACGGCCGGATTTGATGGCTATGCAGTCGTCGCCCGTATCGAAGGTACAGTTCTCTATCAGTACGTTTTTGCAGGATTCCGGGTCGCAGCCGTCTCCGTTGGGACCACGGTTGAATACGTGTACGCCACGTACGATGAGGCTTTCGCAAAACAACGGGTGTATAACCCAGAACGGAGAGTTCAGCAGGGTTACATCCTCTATCAGCACCGTGTTGCAGGAATAGAGGTTGATGAGCTGCGGGCGCATGCCGTCTTCGGGTTTCATGATACGCTTGTATACCGGCGTGGATGTTTCCCCGTACATCAGCAGGCGTTCGCGTCCGCCGTTGCGTTGGGCCACCATGCCTTCTTTCCAGCCGTAGCGCGGAGCGCCACACATCGGCCACCAGGTTTCGTTGGAACCCTGACCGTCGATTGTCCCTTTTCCGGTGATGGCGATGTTGGTTTCGCCGTATGCATATATCAGCGGGCGGGCATTGTAGCAGTCCAGACCTTCCCAACGGGTGATGACGGCAGGGAAGTAAAGGCTCTGGTCGGTGGAGAATTTCAGTACGGCTCCTTCTTCCACATGAAAATTTACGTTGCTCTTTAGGGTGATGGGACCAGTATGGAAAGTCCCTTTAGGTACTACGACCGTTCCGCCGCCGTTCAGGTGCATGTCAGGATGGCCCGGTTGATAGCCTCATGGCAAGTTCATCCGGCGTATCCGGTTGTGCACCGAAGTCTGTGATGAGTAGGTACGTTTGGGGAAAGAGGTCCGCTTGATTTGTTTTTCAATTTTGGCGCTTTCCTTGAAGGCTTTGTCAAAGTCTATCGGATTGGCGGTGGCCAGGGTTACCGATAGAAGCAGGGAGATGATTCCGATTACTTTCTTCATGCGTTTTTCTTTTATGTTCTTAAATGGTAAATAGATTGCGCAGGCAAAAGTAGGAAAACTCTTCCGGTGACAGAGGTTAGTTTTTGATTGAAAGGGTGTAATAATTGACTGAGATGAAGAAAAATCCGTTCCGTAAGACGAAAAAAATTATCCCGTGAGATGAAATAAATCGTCTCGCGGATGATTTTCTTTATCTCGCAGGGTGAATAATTCCGTCTCACGGAATGAAAACAACCGGTTAAGGGCTTCCTTGAATCAGAGGGTTATCCCTGTACCGGTATTTTGTCTATTCTCCGCTGGTGGCGTCCGCCTCAAACGAAGTGTTGAAGAATTCGGTCATAATCATATCCGCTTCTTCCGTGCCGATGAAGCGTCCCGGCATGACAAGGATGTTGGCATCGTTGTGCTGGCGTGCCAGATGAGCAATTTCGGCAGTCCAGCAAAGAGCCGCACGAATGCCCTGATGCTTGTTGAGCGTCATGTTGATGCCGTTTCCGCTGCCGCAGATAGCAATTCCCGGGTAACATTCGCCTGCCTCGACAGCTTGCGCCAGTTGATGGGCAAAGTCGGGATAGTCGCAGCTTTCGGTGGAGTAGGTTCCGTTAATCTTTGTAAGGCCAGCCTTTGGCTTCCAGCCAACCGCGGACATACTCTTTCAGTTCAAAGCCGGCGTGGTCGGAACAAAGTCCAATAGTTTCATATAAAATAAATGATAGAGTGATAATGATGAAAAGCGATAGAGCAATGAGGTGACGATGTAGTGCAGCATGTGCAGGCTTTTCTACCTTATCGCCTCATTACTCTATCATTATTTTACTGTTGTTTTATTAAATCATTGCCTTTACTTGCTTGTACACGTTTTCTGCCGTGAAGCCCAGCTTTTCGTCCAGCACTTTGTAAGGAGCGGAGAAACCGAACGATTCCAATCCCCAAACCTTACCGTGGGCGCCTACCAAGCCTTCCAGCGTAACGGGCAGTCCGGCGGTCAGACCGAATACTTTTGCATTTGCCGGAATCACGCTCTCCTGATAGCCCGGAGCCTGACTGCGGAACAGTCCCTCGGACGGAACAGATACGATGCGCAGCTTGACACCGTCCTTGCGCAGCAGTTCTGCACCGGCCACCAGCGTGGCTACTTCGGAACCGGAAGCTACAAGGATAACGTCCGGATTCTCGTCCGAACCGGCTACGATATAAGCGCCTTTGGCTGCCTGGCTGTAATCGTTGCCTGCAGGCAGGTTGGTGATGTTCTGACGGGAGAATATCAAAGCGGTCGGGGTAGACATGTTCTCCATGGCAAGTTTCCATGCTACGGTTGTTTCTTCCGCATCGGCAGGACGGAGTACCAGCATGGAATTATGCCCCTTGTGGTTTTTCAGCTTTTCCATTAAGCGGATTTGAGCTTCCTGTTCCACCGGTTCGTGCGTAGACCGTCTTCGCCTACGCGGAATGCGTCGTGTGTCCAGATGAATTTTACGGGAGTTTCCATGAGGGCAGCCATACGTACGGCTGGTTTCATGTAGTCGGAGAATACGAAGAATGTTCCGCAAGCGGGGATAACGCCGCCATGCAGCGCCATACCGATGCAGCAGCATGCCATTGTCAGTTCCGATACGCCTGCCTGGAAGAATGCACCGCTGAAATCGCCTTTCTTGAAGGAGTGGGTCTTTTTCAGGAAGCCGTCGGTCTTGTCGGAGTTGGACAAGTCGGCGGAAGCCACAATCATGTTTTCCACCTGAGTGGCGAGAGCACCGAGTACGGTAGCCGATGCGGCACGTGTAGCGACATTGGCTTTCTGTTCGATTGCAGCCCAGTCCACTTCGGGAGCCTTGCCGGAGAAGAACAGTTCCAGTTTGGCTACCTTTTCGGGATTGGCTTTTGCCCATGCGGCTTTGGCGGCATATTTTTCTGCATGATGCCCTTCAATTCGGCAGCGCGTCTGGCGTAAGCTCGGCTACTTCCGGGAAGACAGTGAACGGATTTTCCGGGTTACCGCCCAGGTTCTTGATTGTATTTACATAAGCGTCGCCGCCCAAAGGAGCACCGTGTGTAGCGCAGTTGGCTTCGTAGCTGCTGCCGTCTGCCTTGCGTGCACCTTTGCCCATTACGGTGTGACCGATAATCAGCGTAGGACGCTCTGCTTCGGCTTTAGCCTCGTTGAGTGCGCCGCGGATGGCATCTGCATCGTTACCGTCGATTGTGATGACTTTCCAGCCCCATGCCTCGTATTTCTTTGCTGTATCTTCGATGGTTACATCTTTCGTTTCGGTGGAAAGCTGGATGTCGTTTGCATCATAGAACATGATGAGGTTGTCCAGTCCCAGCGCACCGGCAATACGGCCTGCACCCTGTGAGATTTCTTCCTGAATGCCCCCGTCGGAGATATAGGCGTAAATCGTCTGGTTCATTACTTCTTCAAAACGGGCTTTCATGAACTTGGCGGCGATGGCTGCTCCAACGGCAAAGGTATGTCCTTGTCCCAACGGACCGGAAGTGTTTTCGATGCCGCGCATAATGTCGCGTTCGGGGTGTCCCGGAGTGGGGCTGCCCCATTGGCGGAACTCTTTCAGCTCATCCAATGTGAATTTGCCTGCCAACGCCAATGTGGAATAGAGCATCGGCGACATGTGTCCCGGGTCGAGGAAGAAACGGTCGCGACTTCCCACGCGGGGTTCTCGGGGTCGTACACTAAGAACTCGGAGAAGAGTACATTCACAAAGTCGGCACCGCCCATAGCGCCACCGGGGTGTCCGGAATTGGCTTTTTCGACCATAGAAGCAGCAAGGATACGGATGTTGTCCGCTGCAAGGTTCATAAGTTTCTTGTCGTTCATATTATAAAATATAATTGTTATTTGAATATTCTGTAAGTGAATTGAATTCTTGCTTGTTGTTTTACCAGGACAAAGATAACTCTTTATGTGCAATTTACAATATAGAAAGCTGCTCTTTTTTCTTGCCTGTATAACCTGCTTCCTGTTTTGAATACAATAACTGTTCACTGCTGACTGGTGGGTTTAGGATTGTCTGCCGGAAGGTAAACGAGGTGTGTTGTCGTTGTTGGGAGTTATTTATTTCTCTGCCGGAAATGGAACAATACCGGCTGCCGAGGAGTTTGTCCGGTATAGATGACAGGAAGGTCGGTTTAATAAAAAAGACGCCTTCTTCACAGAAAGCGTCTTTTTTATTATAAATCGAATTATTTTTATTCCAATCTGCGTGCACCATCGCTGATTACAACATCGTAAATCTTCGGACTTCTGTTGAATTTCTTCTTGAATTCTTCTTTGGCTCTTTCAACGAAAGTACTATAAAGCTCTTCTTTAACGAGGTTGATGGTACAACCGCCAAATCCTCCGCCCATTACGCGCGAACCGGTTACACCGCAATCAAAAGCAAGGTCGTTCAGGAAGTCGAGTTCTTCGCAGCTTACTTCATACAGTTTGCTCATGCCCTGGTGTGTTTCGTACATCTTTTGACCTACCGTTTCGTAATCGCCTTTCTCCAAAGCATCGCAAACATCGAGTACGCGTTGGATTTCTTCAATCACATATTCTGCACGCATAAAGTCTTCTGCACTGATTTCGGCTTTGGCTTCTTCAAGCATTTCCATGTTGCAGTCGCGCAGGAATTCTACATGCGGATGTTTCTTCTGGATAGCGGCAACAGCAGCCTCGCAACTTTGGCGACGTTTATTGTATGCCGACGAAGCAAGTTCGTGTTTTACCACAGAATCTACCAGTACCAGACGGTAACCTTTCGGCTCGAACGGGAAGTACTGGTATTCCAATGAACGGCAATCTAAACGGATGAGACTGCCTTTCTTGCCGAATACGGAAGCGAATTGGTCCATAATACCGCAGTTGACGCCACAATAGTTGTGTTCCGTAGCCTGGCCAACTTTGGCCAATTCGAATTTGTCGATTTTATTGTCGCCGAACAGATCGTTCAACGCATAAGCATAAGTGCTTTCCAAAGCTGCGGAAGAGGACATTCCTGCACCCAGAGGCACATCGCCTGCAAAAGCGGTATTGAATCCTTTTACTTCTACACCGCGTTTAATCATTTCGCGGCATACACCGAAAATATATCTTGCCCAACTGGCGCGGGGAGCGTCTTCTTCATTTAAACCGAACTCTACGTAGTCTTTCAAGTCAATGGAATAGGCCTTTACTGTATTTGTGCCATTCGGTTTTATTTCCGCAATCATACCTTTGTCAATTGCGCCGGGGAATACAAAACCACCGTTGTAGTCGGTGTGCTCACCGATTAGATTAATGCGTCCCGGAGAAGCATAGACTGCTCCTGTTGTTCCGTCAAAATGCTTGATGAAACGCTTCTTACGTATTCTATATCCATGAATATTGTTTTTAAGGTGAATAAATCTAATTACCTATAATATGTATTATCAATCAACTTTAATGTCTTTATTTACATTCTTGCAACCTATCAGCGCATAATAAAGCAGGTAGGCAAGAGCTACTACAATCAGCCAGTAGCTTGTTAAGTAGCCGATTCCGTCATTCCAGTCGACAATGGCATTTTGCAACAGCGGCAGAATACCGCCACCGCATACAAGTACCATGAAAATACCGGAAGCCTTTTCCGTGTACTTGCCCAGTCCCTCTACTGCAAGGTTAAAGATACCGCCCCACATGATGGATGTACAGAGTCCGACTAACGCCAAGAACATAGCGTTGACAGGTACATTGACAAGTCCGAACATTTCTTCGGCACTGTTCTTGAATACCGGCATGTTTACCATAAGATCGGTTGGTGCAAACATGGCAGAGATAACCAGGAATATACCTATAACGGAAGCTGTGCCCAACATGGCTTTTGCTGATATTTTACTGCCGATACTGGCGCCGATGAGACGACCCACCAACATCAGTAACCAATAGGTTGCTGTTACTGAACCGGCGATAGCTTCTGCTCCTGCTCCATTTACACCCAATACATCCAAGTCGGGATTTTGCAACCATTTGTTCAGAACATTGGGTACACCGACTTCAATACCTACATATACAAAGATACCGATTGCTCCGAAGATGAAATGACGGAATGATAAAGGACCATACTGAGAAGGAGTGGTGTCGATTTTAACTTCCTGCTTTTCTTTTTCCGGAATAGTGGAGAAGAAGATGACAATGAATGCGAATGCAAAAATAGCCAGAGCCGCATACATCAATGGAAACACATCACTGATTTTTGCATTGGTAATGGAAGGTATTAAAATACCCGTAAGAATGATAACGGAGGTTCCTGCCAATGAATTGAACGAACCGCCGAGCTGGATAAGCTGGTTACCTTTGTTACCGCCACCGCCAAGTGTGTTGAGCATCGGGTTTACTACCGTATTAAGTAAACACATGGAAAAACCGGCAATGAATGCTCCCAACAGATAAATGCCGAAACTGCCCGCTACTCCTGAAAGCGTTTGGATACCCACACCGATAAATCCTACTGTAATGGCAATGAGTGCAGTCTTTTTATATCCCATTTTTTGCAACATATTACCTGCCGGATATCCCATTACTGCATATGCGATGAAGTTGGCAAATACGCCGAGAGTTCCCATCCAATTAGGTACTCCGAATTGAAATTTCAGGATATCACCATTGGTGAGGCTAAATTGGTTACGAATGAAATCATACCAAATAAGAAAATCATCACAATAATGGCAACGATATTCCCATTCTGTTTTTGTTGTGTCATGGTTAATAATTGTTTATTAAGTTTATAATCAGGTTAGTTATTTCTTTTATTCTTGTACACCGAACTTATAGATGGTTATCTGCTGATATTCATCTCCGGGGAGCAATACTGCCGATGGGAAATGTGCCTTATTGGGAGTATCGGGGAAGCATTGTGCTTCAAAGCATACAGCGCTTCTTGCGGGGAATGTTGCCCCGTGAGCACCGGTGAATCCTCCAGCCAGTTTCCCGTATAAAGTTGCAGGCCGTTTTCTGTAGTATATACTTCCATTGTGCGCCCGCTTACGGGTTCTGTACAAGTGGCGGCAAGGCTCAGTTCACCGCTTTCCGCTTTATTCAATACATAGCAATGGTCATATCCGGCTCCGTTTACCAGTTGCTGGAATTTATCGTCAATACGCTCGCCGATGGCATGGGGAGTACGGAAATCCATAGGTGTATTTTCTACTTCAGGATTTCTCCCGTAGGAATAGATACCTCATCAATAGGTACATAGAAATCGGCGTTGATGGTAAGGATATTATTCAGAACAGTAGGTGAGGGGTTGGAAATACCAGCGAGATTAAAGAAACCGTGATTGGTTAAATTTACAACTGTAGCTTTATCGGTTGTGGCCCGGTATTCTATAACCAAGGCATTTGCTTCATCTTCCAGACGATATGTCATTTCTATTTCTAAAGTACCGGGGAAGCCCTCTTCACCGTCGGCAGACGTATAATTGAAAATGACGGTCGATTCATTGGCTGAACCGCATCCCATACGCGGGCATGGAACCGGTTGGTCCGCCGTGCAGTGAATTGGGACCGTTGTTGACAGTCAATTGGTGTTCCTCGCCATATAAAGTGAATTTCCCATTGGCAATTCGGTTTCCATAACGGCCTATCGTGGTGCTCAAGAAAGGTTCGGGACTGTTTATTACGTGTTCTATGCTGTCATGTCCTAAAATGACATTGGCAAATTTTCCGTTTTTGTCGGGCACCATAATCGAAAGAATTGCACAACCGTAGTTGGTTACCGCCACTTCCATGCCCTGAGCATTTTTGAGGATATATAAATCTGTTTTCCTGCTGTTTATATTCTTTTGAAAGTCTTTTCTGTCCAAACCGGACAAGTTACTTTCTGTCGGAGTTGTGTCTGTCATATTCATGGTATTATTTAAATTTTCTTGCAAATAAAGAGAAATTCTTTTGTTCCCCCAAGTAATTGAGAGGAAATATGGGGAACATTTTATGAAAGTTTAGCGTTTGACAATTAGAATACAAATTGATATTTTTTGTATGTTTGTCGCGTTAATCTAAAAAGTATTGTAACAGTATTGAATTGTACTAATTAAAAACAACAAATGTATCCTCTAAAATTTGAGCCCATCCTGAAACAGACACTTTGGGGTGGCGACAAGATTATCCCATTCAAACACTTGAATGAAACTCTGCCGAATGTAGGTGAGAGTTGGGAAGTTTCAGCAGTAGAAGGTAGTGAATCTGTAGTTGCCAATGGTGCGGACAAAGGGTATACTTTACCCGAAATGGTTCGTAAATATAAAGAAGAGTTGGTGGGCGAAGCGAACTATGCACGGTTTGGAAATAAATTCCCGCTACTGATAAAGTTTATTGATGCAAAGCTGGATTTGTCCATTCAGGTGCATCCGGGTGACGAACTTGCAAAGAAACGCCATAACAGTTTCGGTAAAAATGAAATGTGGTATGTCATTGCTGCCGATAAAGGTGCAAAATTGATTTCGGCTTTGCCGAGGAGATAACTCCGAAGGAATATAAAGACCGGGTGCACAATGGAACATTTGCCGAAGTGCTTCAAACTTGCGCCATAGAGCCGGGAGATGTGTTTTACGTCCCTGCCGGTCGTGTACATGGCATTGGCGCCGGAGCATTCGTTGCGGAAATTCAACAGACTTCCGACATAACTTATCGTATTTTCGACTACAATCGTAAGGATAAGGACGGTAAATCCCGCGAATTGCATACCAGTCAGGCAATGGATGCCATTAACTTTTCCGATGTGCAAGACGATTTCCGTACCGAATACGAACGTGTACAGAATGAACCCGTTGAGATGGTAGCGAGTCCTTATTTCACTACTTCTGTATATGACATGACGGAAGAGATTACTTGTGATTATTCGGAACTGGATTCTTTTGTTATTTTTATCTGTGTGGAAGGTTCTTGCCGTCTGACGGATGACAATCAGAATGAGATTACCTTGCGTGCCGGCGAAACGGTTCTTTTGCCTGCTGCTGTTCAGGAAGTAACAATCGTACCGGAAGGCCAGCGGGTGAAACTGCTTGAGACTTACGTGTAAGAGTTGATATTATTACTGTAATGAAGTTAACATCATGTAGCCAATGGTGTTAACTTCTTTTTTTTGATATGTTCTTTTAATTTCCAGATATTAAACTTCTGTCTTTTTCTTCTCTTTGGCAAATGCGTAATAGGATGTTTCCTTTTGGCTACGATTTCACTACAGCATGTGGTGTGTATTCTTTAACCATGTGCAACCATTTAATTTTTTATAGCCGGATAACCGCGAAATAGCATTGATTTCTTTGGAATTTATAATTCTCATTTGCAGTAAGGTGAATATAGGTTTGCCATAATTGTGCGTTTGCTTATTGTTGGCATGTCCCAGTGCGGGTAGCGGAAACATCTTTTCGAGACTTCTTTCTTCCGTTATGACTTTTTCATCATCTTCTTAGTTTTGTTTTATGCTTTATGATGATTAATGATGAAAAACAATTAATCCTGAAAATCATTTTTATCGGTGATATACACCAACAAATCAAGCTATGTATTTCCTTTGGTAGAGGTGTATGAAGAGGTAATGTGATAGTAGCATAATATACTATGCCAAAAAAGGGAAAATGTTTTTTAAACGTTCGTTTAAAAGACACTCTTTTTAATGAGAAGTTCAATAGACGTATTTATATAAATAAATAAATAGTAATGAGGTTCTTTTGAAGCGTGGATAATAAATTGATTTAAAGTAATTTGTCTAAAAAATA
>ENA-OQAA01001339-OQAA01001339.1-human-gut-metagenome-genome-assembly--contig:-NODE-1339-length-12817-cov-1.622065_pt1 | contig 12817 bp, 16 predicted proteins | sample MGYA00242489_ERZ504515 | MGnify/ENA primary metagenome ERZ504515 (study PRJEB26092, sample SAMD00036237) | human gut metagenome | host: Homo sapiens | study: EMG produced TPA metagenomics assembly of...
TAGAGAGGGCGAAAGTGTCCCGCGATTATCCCAGAAATATTATCTTACAGAAAAGAGTATACAGCGGATTATCCGTCAGTATCGATAACAATAAGAATGAGGGCTGCCGAAAGGTAGCCCCCATCTTTTGAAAAAAATAGCTTTGAATTTACTTTTAACAGGAGGAAGATTTTGTGAAACAAAACGCTTATACCAGTATATCGCGCCAAATATATTGGCAATGGTAGGAATATCATGCTACATTTTAGCAGATACTTTTTTTTATTGCAACAGCACAGGGTACAAATGGTATTACTGCACTAAATCTGGCACTGCCAATTTATGGTATTATTTTTGCGATTGGTTCCATGATTGGAACTGGTTCTGCTATTCGTTACGCATTGGCAAAGGCGACTGATCAGCAGGAGGCAAAAAATATTTTTCAAATGCATTGATATGGGATGTGATTGTTAGTGTAATCTTTATCGCTGCAGGACTGTTTTTTCCAGGACAAGTTATGCGAGTGATGGGTGCTGACACAGTAATTGAATCAATTGGTATTCCATATACCCGTATAGTATTATGTTTTACACCATTTTTTATGATGAATTATGCATTTACTGCATTTGTGAGAAATGATAATGCCCCGCATATTGCTATGGCAGCGACGCTTCTTAGCAGTTTGTTTAATATTGTGTTTGACTATGTATTTATGTTTCCGCTTGGAATGGGTATGACAGGTGCAGCTCTTGCAACAGCAGTTTCACCAATTGTAAGTATTTTGATTTGTATGGTGCACTACCTGTCACCAAAAAGTAGCGTATCATTCACTTTATGGTACCGTCTGTAAAAATGCTGATTTCCTCTTGCAGTCTTGGCATAGTCGCTTTTGTCGGAGAGATTGCAAGTGCAGTTACAACGATGGTCTTTAATTTTGTCCTTCTTGGACTTGATGGAAATACAGCAGTTGCTGCTTACGGTGTAATTGCCAATACAGCGCTTGTAGGTACAGCTATTTTCAACGGTGTTTCCCAGGGACTTCAGCCTCTTGCAAGTGAGGCGCATGCAAAGGGAGAGGCAGAGGAAAAGAAGAAGATTTTGACAAAGAGTGTTTTAACTGGCATTGTGTTAACAGTTGTTTTGATTGGCAGCGTATGGATTTTTGCACCACAGATTACCGATGTATTTAATAGTGAACACTCAGAACAGTTGGCTGCGTATGCAGTACCGGGAATTCGAATCTATTTTGCTGGCTTCTTTGCAGCAGCAATCAATATTATTTTTGCCGGATTTTTGAGTGCAACCGACCATGCAAAAGAATCCTCGATTGTGGCAATCACCAGAGGAATTGTCGCAATCATTGCGTTTGCATTGGTTCTTCCAAAGTTTCTTGGAATCACGGGTGTGTGGCTGGCATTTCCAGCGGCAGAGGTGCTTACTCTTTTTGTAGCACTTGTGATATCGAAAAAAAACTAAGAATTTGTTTTTTTAACGTAATAAAAATAGAAGTTAACAAAATCGCTTGACGTAAGTCTCAATCACGGGTATCATAGAAATCCAGGGAATGTGAATTTTTTCACAGCTTCTCTGGATTTTTTGATACCACAGCTCATTCTAGCACAGTCGTTCAGAATAAAACATGCTTGCATGTTTTTTCTGAATGTTGTGCTAGAAAGGAGCGCCGCCTCATAAGCAAAACAGCTGCAAAGCAGCGATTAAGCCCGATAGGGCGGTTTTGCGCATGATAGCGCGGGTGAGCTGTTTCTTACTAAAATCAGCGAATCCGGTGTTTAGGAATTGCTAAGCTCTCAGCAGCGCAGCAATTCGTAGGTATCAATATATCTTATGTACAAGTAAGGAAAGAAGATATCCATTTTGGATATCAGCGATGGAAGGCGCGAAAGAAAATGACACAGTTTGAATCAAGAAATATAACAATGATGATGGATCTGTATGAAATGACAATGGCATACGGATACTTTAAGGAAAATGACACAGAGAAGAAGGTAGCATTTGATGTATTTTACCGTAAAAACCCAGATGGCGGCGGATTTTCTATTTTTGCCGGACTTGAGCAGGTGATCGAGTATCTGGAAAATATGCATTTTGAGGATGCGGATGTTGAATACTTCCGTTCATTAAATCTGTTTGATGAGGATTTTCTTACTTATTTAAAAAATTTCCGTTTCAATGGAGATGTTTATGCATTTGAAGAGGGAACGATCATGTATCCAAATGAGCCAGTTGTAACAGTTGTTGCACCGTTAATTGAGGCACAGCTTGTTGAGACTGCAATTTTGGCGCAGATCAATCATCAGAGTCTGATTGCTACAAAGGCAAGAAGAATCGTAAAGGCAGCGGCAGGACGCGGTGTATCTGATTTTGGTGCAAGACGTGCACACAACATGGATGCAGCGATCTACGGTGCTCGTGCTTCCTACATTGGTGGTGTAAATGGTACTGCAACAGTTAGTGCAGGTCAGATGTTTGGTATTCCTGTTGGCGGAACTCATGCACACAGTTGGGTAATGGAACACAGCGATGAGCTGACAGCTTTTAGAAGCTATGCAAAGGTATTCCCAAATAATTGTACACTTCTTGTTGACACATATGATGTTTTAAGTCTGGCGTTCCGAATGCAATCAAGGTATTTCAGGAGATGAAGGATGCAGGAATCCCGCTGACACGTTATGGCATTCGTCTTGACAGCGGCGACCTTGCATATCTGTCCAGAAAGGCAAGAAAGATGCTTGATAAGGCTGGTTTTACAGATGCAAAGATCGTTGTATCAAACAGCTTAGATGAATATACAATCACTTCTATTCTTTCTCAGGGTGGATGCATCGACAGCTTTGGTGTTGGTGAGCGCATGATTACAGCAAAGACTGATCCTGTTTTTGGCGCTGTTTATAAGATCTGCGCAGTTGAGGAAAATGGTAAATTTGCACCGAGAATTAAGGTTTCTGAGACAGTTGAAAAGATAACTAATCCGGGACTAAAGAGTGTATATCGTGTATATGATGAGGAAGGTCATGCAGTGGCAGATCTGATTACTGGTTTTGACGAGAAAGTTGACTTTAGCACACCGTATCGCTATGTTGATCCAGAGAAGCCATGGAAGAACAGAAGCTATGAGAATTGCACTGCAAAGCCGCTTCTTCATAAGGTAATTGAGAGTGGAAAGCGCCTGACAAAGACAAAGACGCTTCAGGAACTTCAGGCTTATGTAAAGAAACAGCTTGACAATGAGATCTGGGAAGAGGAGCAGCGTTTCGAGAATCCGCATAAGCATTACATTGATATGAGCCCGGATTACTACGAGATGAAGATGAGCATGCTTCACAATATCAGAACTGTATAAGCTTGCTTTGCAACAGAGCAATTCGTAAGTATCGTAATAACAGATAGTGAAACAGAAGGGAGCAAAAGTCGGTGAAAAAATTTGCAATCATTGGCGGGTCTTTTAACCCGGTGACAAAGGCTCATGTAGAGATCGGACAGATCGCGAGTAAAGAACTGCCAGGTTGGCAGATTTTATATATCCCGGCACCAGATCGCTTTTTGACATCATGGAAGTCTATGGAGAAAAAAGAGATCCTGTCGGGAAAAAAGCGACTTTTGCTGCTAGAAAAAGCAGTAAAGCCACATGGATTTTTGTGTGAGGACTGCGAGGTATTTGGAAAGACAAGCGCAAGAACCTATGATACGATGCAGTATTTAAGAGATCGTTATGGACAGGAGACTGAGCTTGTCTATGTCTGTGGTACCGATAAGCTTTCAGAGCTTTCAACTTGGTATAATCCAGAAGGAATTTTTACACTTTCTAAGATTTTGGTGATTCCAAGGGATGGAGACGAGCCTGAGAAAATGATTGAAGAAATTCCATTTTTAAGTGAGCGTCGTGATCGAATTTTGGTTAGTCATGAGCCGAGAATCTATCCAGATTTTAGTGCGACAAAAGTGCGTGACAGTTTAAAATCAGGTGATGGAAAGTGGAGAGAGTTTGTGCCAGATGAGATTGTATCAGACTTAGAAAAGATTTCTGCATCTGAGCAGGACACATCAATCGTGTGACAATCAAACTGGGAACGAAAAATGAAAAGAAATAGAGAGGTGTACAAATGGCATTGAGTAAGAGCGGCTATATAAAAGCAGTGGCAGTTCATATGAAAACGTCACTGGGAAGACCAATGGAGAATGCAAAGGAGATTGTAAGGCAGGTAAAGCAGTATGAGGCGAAAAATCCAGACCTTATTGTGTTTGGCGAGCTTTCAATAAGTGGTTACAGCTGTGGTGACCTGTTTTGTCAGTCCTTTATGGATGAACAGTGCAGAATGGCAATTTCCTATCTGCGTGACAATCTGCCGCAGTCAGATACACTTCTTACAATCGGTGCACCACTTCGAAAGGATGGCATGTTGTTTAACACGGCACTGATTTTTAATGGAAATGAGCTGCTTGGTATTGTGCCGAAGACCTTTGTGCCGAATTATAGTGAGTTTTATGAGAAGAGATGGTTTGCAGGGGCAGACCAGCGTTTTTTAGATACGATTCACTATGATGAGGTTTTCTATGATGAAGGCGCTTCACTGAATGGTGAACGAACATTCCCATTCACACCGAATCTTATTATTGAGGGACGAAATGGTATTCGCCTTGCATGCGAGATATGTGAAGATCTGTGGGTTAATATTCCACCGAGTTCATTTCATGCATCAGCAGGAGCAAATGTGATTGCAAATCTGTCAGCATCAAATGATGTCGTAACGAAACCAGAGTATCGCAGAGATTTAGTTCGCATGCAGTCCGGTACTAATATGTGTGCTTATGTATATTGTTCTTCGGGAAGTGGTGAGAGTACAACTGATCTGATTTTCTCAGGTCATAATATTATTGCAGCAAATGGAACAATTCTGGCGGACAGCAACAAAGAAGCGACAGAGGCACTTATTGATCTGGAGCGAATTAATAACGACCGAATAAAGAATAACAGTATTTCCTATGCAGCAGCAAGATATTCGCAGATGGCATCAAATGGAAAAGGTTATGTAAGACTCCATACGCAGACAAGCAGCGTAGCACATTGGCAGAATCATTAAATCCATATCCATTTGTTCCATCAGAGGCAGAGCGTGCCGGAAGATGCAAAGAGATCATGCGCCTTCAGGCGACAGGTCTTGCAGAGCGTCTGACAAAGATTGGCATCCGCAAGTGTGTAATAGGTGTATCAGGTGGTCTTGACTCAACAACTGGCTCTCCTTGTCATTAAAGAAGCATATGATATGCTTGGCTGGCCGCTTACAGATATCATCGGAATCACCATGCCGGGTTTTGGAACAACTGATCTTACAAAGACTAATTCATGGAAATTAATGGAGCAGCTTGGCATTACGATTCGAATGATCAATATTACAGATGCATGTCTGCAGCACTTTAAAGATATCGGTCACAAACGCGACAGCTACGATGTCACATATGAGAACACACAGGCAAGAGAGCGCACGCAGATTTTGATGGATATCGCAAACAAAGAGGGCGGTATTGTCGTTGGAACTGGCGATATGTCTGAGTTAGCACTTGGATGGTGTACCTACAATGGCGATCATATGTCAATGTATGCAGTCAATGTGAGTGTACCGAAGACACTTGTTAAATATCTGGTTCGTGCTTATGCAGAGCTTCATCCGACTGTCAGAGAGACACTAGAATCCATCTGTGACACGATCATTAGCCCAGAGCTTTTGCCACCGGATGCACAGGGAAACATCGCACAGTCCACAGAGGCAACAATCGGAAAGTACGATCTGCATGATTTCTTTTTATATCATTTTGTCCGTAATGGTTTCACGAAGGAAAAGATTCAAAAGCTTGCTGAGATTGCATTTGCCGATAAGAATGTGACAAAGGAGGAGATTGCATCGACACTCGATAACTTCTTTAGACGTTTCTATGCACAGCAGTTTAAGAGATCCTGTCTGCCGGATGGACCGAAGGTCGGTACTGTATCGCTGTCACCACGCGGTGATTGGAGAATGCCATCCGATGCGAAAAATCCGTATTGATTTGGATTTATCTTGTACAAAGAATAGAAAATAATTAGATAAAAGCAACTTTAGTTATATAAAACTAACTAAAGTTGCTTTTTTGCGTTTTCTGTGCTTGACAGGATTTGGAAAAATATGATATAGTATCTTCTGCTGTTAGTAATAACTAACTAAAGGGAGGCATAATGAACACAGAGAATATCAGAAAGATTGCGATCTATGGCAAGGGCGGTATTGGAAAGTCAACAACGACATCGAATTTATCTGCTGCACTTGCAAAGAAGGGCTATCGTGTCATGCAGATTGGATGTGACCCAAAGGCAGATTCAACCAAAAATCTGATGGGTGGAAAGCGCATTCCGACTGTTCTTGAGCAAATTAAGGCAAAAGGGGAAGAGCTTACCCTAAATGATATTGTATTTGAAGGTTTTGGCGGTGTGCTGTGTGTAGAGTCAGGTGGACCGACACCAGGAGTTGGCTGTGCAGGAAGAGGCATTATTTCCGCATTTGAAAAGTTAGAGGAGCTTGAGGCATTTGAAACCTACAAGCCAGATATTGTCATTTACGATGTATTAGGAGATGTTGTATGCGGTGGCTTTGCGATGCCGATTCGAGGTGGCTATGCAAAGGACGTGTATGTGGTCTCATCTGGCGAGATGATGTCTCTATATGCGGCAAACAACATTGCCAGTGCGATTCGAAATTTTGGAAAGCGTGGCTATGCACGGCTTCGCGGACTGGTTTTAAATGCAAAAAACATTGAAAATGAGCGAGAGATTGTCGAAAAGGCAGTTCAAGAGATTGGAACTCAGATAGTCTGTTATGTGCCGCGTTCTTCTGAAATTCAGGAGGCAGAGAATCAGGGAGGAACCGTATTTGAGTTTCTGACCGACTCAGTTATGCAGGGCGTTTACAATGAGCTTGCAGACCGAATTCTTGCAGATGCATGACAAGATAAGTAACAAATTGCAGCTACGGGCAGAAAGGAAAAAGAAAATGAAGAATACAAAGTTTCAGGCAGTAATTATGGCAGGAGCAATGGCAGCAAGCGCACTTAGCTCAGTAAGTGTATTTGCAGAGCAGACAACCTCCGAGGCAGAAACTGAGAGTGTAGTGGAGAGCAAGGAGGAGAGCACAGAAGGTAAGTTTGTCTTAGAGTATCCAGAGGATATGCAGGAGCTTGGTTATACTGATCCGATCGTATTAGATGAGGTTCCGGAGCGTGTCGTTTCTTTGTCAACAGCACCAGTTTTGGCACTGTATGAGTTAGGTGTCAACTTAGTTGGTATTCCAAACAGCATGGTTGTGACTTGGCCGGAGGATTTAAAGGAGAGCACTGAAACAGTTTCCTTCTCTGTGATGAGCCCAGACGACTTTGATTATGAGAGCGTTGTTGATTTAGAGCCAGATCTGGTTTTACTTGCCTACAATGGTGCCGACACAGCAGGAAAGACATTAGAGTCTCTTGGCATTCCGGTTTACTATCTGTATGCTGGTCACACAGTTCCATATGAGTCTATTGTTGGTCAGACCAATGCACTGATTGATGCGTTTGCTGTAGACGAGGAGTCTAAGGAAGCAGGCGAAAAGATTCAGGCTCGTTTTGAGGCACTTGATAAGAATGTAGAGGCTGCAAAGGAAGCATTTGAGGGCAAGAGTGTAATGGTACTTCAGTCTAGCGGAGATGCACACTATATTCAGACTGAGAATGGAACACTTGGCAGCATGGCGAAGATGATTGGTTTTGAGAATGTTTATACAAATGATCAGTCTTCCATGGTACAGTTAGACTATGAGCAGGCACTTGACTATGATCCAGATATCGTAATGTGCGTAGGTGCAGAAGATGCAGAGGGTCACAAGGAGCTGATGGAGACTGCATTTGCACAGAATCCAGAGTATTGGAACAGCATTCCGGCAATCGCAGAGGGAAGAGTTTTGTATCTTCCAGTATCCTATGTGTCAACAGCAGGAATCAATGTAGTTGATTGCATCAACGAGCTGATTGGGACTGTTGCAGATTTTTATGGTATTGAGGTTGAGACAATCTCTGTCGATGAAGATGCATCTGAGGAAGGGACAAGTGAGGCTGTTTCAGAGGATGCAGAGGAATCTACTTCTGAAGCTGAGACAAAGTAATGGGAAAAAGTAAGAGCAATAAAAATAATAAAAGCGGCAATCAGCTGTTAAGAACAGGTGTTGTTTGGGCAATTCTTCTTGCCAGTTTGGCTGCCGTGTTTCTTTTAAGTATTGCGATAGGAAGCTCTGGCTATCCGCTTCCAGAGGTCCTTCGGGGCCTCTGGGATGAGAATGCCGGAAAGATTCGCATCATTGTCTTCAATCTTCGACTGCCAAGAGCTGTGCTTGCCATTATGGTGGGCGCGTGTCTTTCAGCGGCAGGCGCACTTCTTCAGGCAGTTATGAGAAATCCACTTGCAGATCCAGGAACAATCGGTGTGTCAGCTGGTGCAGGAGCAGCGGCAATCACAATTCTACTTCTGTTTCCGAGTCTCACCTACTCGGTTCCACTGTTTGCATTTGGTGGTGCGGCACTTGCCTGTGTGCTAATTTATCTGCTTGCATGGAAGGATGGCGTAGATCCAGTCAGAATTATTTTGTCTGGTGTTGCAGTCAACTCAGTTTTAGGCGGATATAATTCATTTTTACAGCTGCAAAACAGCGATAATTTGAGCGGTGTTTTATCCTTTATGAATGGAAGCTTTTCCGGTGGAAACTGGACTCAGGTGCGTGTGATGGCACTGTATGCTGTGGTTGGCCTTGTGCTTGCTTGTCTTTGTATTCGAAATGCAAATGCGCTTCAGCTTGGCGATGAGATGGCAAAAATTTGGGTATTCGCGTCAATTTGAGCCGAATTGCACTTTCAGGTGTCTCTGCATTTTTTGGCAGCAGCGACAGTTTCTGAAGTTGGAATGATCGGCTTTGTCGGTCTGGTGGCGCCTCATATTGCGAGAATGTTAGTCGGATCAGACTACAAGGTATTGCTTCCAACCAGTATCTTAAGCGGAAGTGTGATGGTATTGCTTGCTGATACGGTGGGAAGAAGCATCTGGCCGGGAACTGAGATTCCAGTTGGTGTCATGATGAGTGTATTTGGAGGCCCGTTCTTCTTATACATGCTTAGAAAGAGAGGTAGTTTCAATGGAGCTTGAGGCAAGCGGATTGCAAATCGGATACGGAGATCATGTGATTGTCAATCAGATGGATGTGTCAATTGCAAGAAACAAAATCACGACGATCATTGGACCAAATGGCTCTGGAAAGTCGACATTGTTAAAGGCACTGACAAGACTGATCCGTTATCAGAAGGGAAGTGTCATTTTGGATGGCTGTGACATTCAGACGATGAAGCCAAAGTCACTTGCCAAAAAACTTGGCGTGTTGCCCCAGATCCATACAGCTCCGTCTGACTTTCGTGTAAAAGAGCTTGTCGGCTATGGGCGAATGCCACACCAGAAATTGATGTCAGGAAAGAGCAAGGAGGATGAGGAAGTCATTCGATGGGCAATGGAAGTGACTGGTACTTGGAAATTTCGTGACAAGTCCATTTATGAAATTTCAGGTGGTGAGACGCAGCGTGTATGGATTGCAACCGTGTTGGCACAAAAGCCAGAGATTATGTTTTTGGATGAACCGACAACCTATCTGGACATTTCCCATCAGCTAGAGACGATGAATTTGGTAAAAAAAACTCAATCGTGAGACAGGAATCGGCGTTGTCATGGTGCTTCACGATTTGGCACAGGCGATGGAAGTCAGTGATCATGTGATTGTGATTCGAAATGGAGAAAAATATGGCGAAGCGCGCCGCAGGATGTGATCACATCAAAGATGATGAAGGATGTCTATCAGGTAGAATGTGAGATTTTGCATGTGGCAGGACGAGAAAAACCGTTACTTGCCTATGCCGCGATTTAAAAGCAAAATAAAATGGAGAAAAATATGGGATTAAATGGAGAAAAGATGCTTCAAAACCTGAAAAGACTCAGTCAGGTCGATAAAATGAAGCAGGTAGAGCCACTTTCTTACGCGCTGTTTCCAGGCTATCATTGTCCTCTGATGGGCGCAATGCTGACAATCCGTGCGATCAAAGACAGCGTAATGCTGGTGCTTGGACCAGATGAGTGTGCCTATTACACAAAGATGGCAACATCTGGAAATGGAAGTATGTCAGCTGATGGCTGTCAGATTGTATCGGTTGTATTAGAGCAGCATGATGTAACCTTTGGTTGTCAGGAAAAGCTGGAAGAGGCAATGAAAGAGTTAAACGAGGAATATCATCCAAAGGCAGTTTCATAGTCACAACATGTGTGCCGGAGATCACAGGTGATGATGTGGAGTCAATGGCTGATCTATTTTCAGATCAATATGGCTTTCCAGTAATGGTTGTCCATGCAGAGAATTTTAAGACAGATGACCATCTTCCGGGAATTGAACATACATTAGAGGTCTGTTGCGAGATGATGCAGCCACAAGAAAAAACAAACTGCGTAAATGTATTGGGACTTCGTCTGGGAGACTTTACAAAAACAGAGGTGTATCGCGTCCTTAAGGAACAGTCGATTCCAGTTGGCATGCAGCTTCCGGGAAATAGCAGTGTAAAGGAAATTGAAACGGCACCACAGGCAGCTGTCAATTTGGTTGTGCATCCAGTGGTCTTTCGCTTGCAAAGAAAATGAAAAAAAAGTTTGGCACACCGTATGTGGTATTTGAGCGCTATAGCATCCTGACCGAATCTATCACGCTTATAAAGAATTGTTTGAAATTCTGGAAAAACAGATGCCAGAAAAGCTTTCCGATTGGCATCAGAAAGCCAAAGAGCGCACAGAAAATGCAAAGCCGATTTTAAAAGGAAAAACATATTTTAGTGGCAATACGGCTCTGTGTAATTATGAACTTCATAGTTTTCTGACAAGTCTTGGCATGGAGCCACTTCTGTTACAAATCTCAGATTTGACTGCACAAGATGAACAGTGGCGTAAAGAAATTTTGACGCACTGCGATCCATATGTGACAAGAGCAGCCAATATTGGACCTTTGCAATATCTATATCCAGTATTAAAACCTCAATTTAACATCGGAGCTGGAAATGCGAAAGAGATGAAAAAATCTGGCACACAGATGATTCGCATGATGCAGGCCTACAATGTGCTGGGCTTCGAGGTGAACGAGATGGTTGTGAATGCATTTGTTCAGGCACAAAAAGGAGGGATGAAATGAGTTTATGTAGATTTTACCCGCCGGCGTCCGACCGCATGGCGATCATATGGAGCTGATGCCGATTCAGAATGCGATTGTACTTGAGTACGGCCCGGCTGGAACAACTCATTTTGGTGGTGGCCTTTACAGCTCGCTTGGCATTCGACTTAGCCAGTCTCTTTTTACAACTCATATCAGTGAAGATGATGTCATAATGGGAGATGTCACTCGATTGGAAAAGGCGATTGTCGAGATTGATGAGACCTATGCGCCAAAGGTAATTTTCGTTGTGGCATCAGCGTTATTGCTGTCATTGGAACAGACATCAAAGGTGTCTGCCGCTATATGCAAGAGAAGGTAAATGCAAAATTAGTTGCCTTTGAGGATGGAGGTTTTCGCGGTGATTATACCTACGGACTTCGCGCTGTCTATAGCTTTGGCATGAGCAATACGCAAAGGATTGTGATAAAAAAGAAGAAAAGACTTATCAGATCATCGGTGCGTCGGCTGGTTCCTACCGAATCCGTTCCGACGTGTGGGAGTTACAGCAGCTGATGAGTGAAGCATTTGGCTGGAAGTGTAGAATGGTGATGGGACTTGAATCTGATATTGAAGATCTTGAGACGGCAGGGGCAGCAAGACTTAATCTCATTATTCGAAATGAGGCGCTTGAAGCAGGAAACATTTTAAAGGATCGCTTTGGGACACCTTTTGTCTATGGTGCACCATATGGTTATCAGGGAACTATCGACTGGTTAAAGCAGATTTCGGCCGTGATTGGAGAGCCAATCAACGAAGAATTGCTTGCTCGCATCGAAGAAAAACAGGCTGATTTGATGCCGATGGGCGGTGGACCAATGGCAAGCATGAGAAGAAAGCCGGCACAGGCCACTATTCAAGCTGATTACGATACATTACTTGGATTAGCTGGTGCAATGAGAGAGCTTGATATTGAACCGACTGCTATGATTTGCAGTCATAGCCTAAAGGCAATTGAATCTCCAAATGCAGACGTTACCTACTATGCAAAGGAGAAAGATCGACTTGATTTGTATCAGACGCTTCATGGACAGTGGGTGCTCGGCGATAGCGTGATGGAAGCTGCGTGCCACAGGACACTTATTTACCTGTGTGAGTTTCCCGTTCTCTGGAAAACCACAGATTGCCCACCACCTTCCATTCATGGGCGAGAAGGGCATGGACTATTTGAGAGAATGCAAGGAACTGTATTTTGATAAGCTTGAGATTTAATGATACAAAAGCTATATTGTAATAGAGCAATTCATCAGCGCCAGATGATAAAATATTTCAATAATAGAGTTCGCACTTGACAAATACTCTCTTGGGGCATACGATAAATATACCCCAAGGGGGTATGATTTTGCTAAGAAAAGGCAGGTGCAGATATGATCAAGACAACATTAAAAATCGACGGAATGATGTGCGGCATGTGTGAGGCTCATATGAATGAGCTGATCCGCAGCAATTTCAAGGTAAAAAAAGTCTCCTCATCAGCAAAGGATGGAGAGACTGTTGTAATCAGTGAGGATGCACTGGATATTCCGTGGGCAAAAAAT
>ENA-OQAA01001340-OQAA01001340.1-human-gut-metagenome-genome-assembly--contig:-NODE-1340-length-12793-cov-1.626954_pt1 | contig 12793 bp, 17 predicted proteins | sample MGYA00242489_ERZ504515 | MGnify/ENA primary metagenome ERZ504515 (study PRJEB26092, sample SAMD00036237) | human gut metagenome | host: Homo sapiens | study: EMG produced TPA metagenomics assembly of...
CCAGTTTGTCAATGGAAGTTATGTGGACTGGACGGGTAATCCGATGAACTTCACTCAACCTGACTGCTACGGAACGTGTCCGCGCTTCTGTATCCGATGGCGATGACGGCGGTTCGCGCATGGTGAACTTCGACGTTTCCATCAGCATCAAGAACCGTTTGGAGAACCTGATTTAAGCTTTAATCTGAGTGCTCCCGATGATGCTACCGTACAGGGCGAACTGGCAGGAATGAGTGCTGATGAACGAAGCAAGCAAGCCATTACCATGCTTGCCACAGGTATGTATCTTTATAACAGCGGAAAAGGTGGTGGCTTAACTATGGTTCCGCACTGAACAGCGTGCTGCAAAGTCAGATTAATGCGCTGACCGGAAATCTGAAGAACGCTTCTCTCAGTGTCGGCATTGAAGACCGTACCGCTGCTGAAACGGGTGATAAACAGACGGACTATAGTTTCCGCTACTCTCAGCGTTTCTTCAATGATCGTATACAGATTGTAATCGGTGGAAAAGTATCCAGTGGCGCTAATGCAACGAATGACGTAGAATCATTCATCGATAATATTTCTTTGGAATATCGTTTGGACAATAGCGGTACACGCTATGTCCGCGTGTTCCACAACAAAAACTATGAAAGTGTGCTCGATGGTGAGATAACCGAGACAGGTGTCGGCCTTGTGCTTCGCCGTAAGATGGACCGCCTGAGTGAGCTGTTCATATTCAAGAGAAAGAAGAAAGTAGAACCTGTGAGCGAATAGTGTAAAAGAAATAACAATAGCGCAATTTAAAGAATCAAAATGAAGAAACTCGTATACATCCTCCTTGCAACCCTGCTTCTGGCAGCCTGCTCCACTACTAAGCACCTGCCCGAAGGCGAAGTGCTCTACACCGGTCAGAAGCCGATGATTGTAGAGAACCGCTCTGATACCAAGGTAGGCGAGACTGCTATGGAAGAAGTGGAAGCCGCCCTTGCTAAAGCTCCCAATAACTCCCTGCTCGGTAGCTCCGAATACCGCATCCCTTTTCCATTCGGACTGTGGGTGTATAATGGTTTTGCGAAGTACAAAAAAGGTTTTGGTAAGTGGATATTCAATCGCTTTGCCGCCACTCCCGTACTCATATCTTCCGTTAATCCGGACATCCGGCAGAAAGTAGCGACGAATATCCTGCACGATTATGGGTACTTCAATGGCACGGTAAGTTATCAAAACTTTCGTTAATCCTAAGGACAGTCTGAAAGCTAAATTGCAATACACGGTCGATATGCGTAACCCGTACTTCATTGATACCGTATATTATCGGGGATTCAATAGTACGACGATGCAGATTATCAACCTTGGCCGCCGGCGCTCCCTGATCAGTCCGGGTGAACAGTTCAATGTTACTGATCTTGATGGTGAGCGTACCCGCATCAGCGGTTTGCTGCGTAATATGGGGTATTATTATTTTCGCCCTGACTACCTGACTTACCAGGCCGATACAACTCTCGTTCCCGGTGGGCACGTCAGCCTGCGCATGATTCCTGTTCCCGGTATGCCGAAGGACGCCGAACGCCCTTTCTTTGTAGGTAAAACTAATTTCTACCTCCACGGCCCGCAAGGACAAATACCCAATGACAGTCTTTACTACAAGACTTTCTGGATACACTATTACGATAAACTGAAGATACGTCCCAATATGCTCCACCGTTGGCTGAACTACCAAGGTTACCAACGGAAACGCCAGGAACTGGACAAGGGAGGTATGCGCCGTCGTCCGGAAAGCTATATAGCCAATACCGGCAAACCCGTATCCAGGAGCGTCTGGCAAGTGTGGGTATCTTCCGTTATCTGGAGATGCAGTACACACCCCGCGATACGGCACTCGTTTCCGATACGCTGGATGTGAATATCCGTGCCATGTTGGATAAACCGTATGATGCCGAATTGGACTTTAATGTCACCATGAAGAGCAATAACCAGACCGGTCCCGGTGCCGCCTTCACCGTAACGAAGAACAACGTCTTCGGTGGTGGTGAAACCTGGAATGTGAAAGTGAACGGTTCTTATGAATGGCAGACGGGTAAGAACAGCAGCTCGCTGATGAATAGCTACGAGTTGGGCCTATCTTCTGCACTTACCTTCCCACGTATCGTCTTCCCCCGGATGGGTACCAAGGAATATGACTTCCCGGCTTCCACCACCTTCCGTGTCTACATAGACCAGATGAACCGTGCCAAGTACTACAAACTGCTTGCTTTCGGTGGAAACGTCACGTATGACTTTCAGCCTGTGCCTACCCGGAAACATAGTATCACGCCCTTCCAACTGACATTTAATGTGTTGCGCAATCCGACTGCGGCTTTTGAAGAAATACAGGCTCAGAACCCGGCTCTTTACATCAGCCTCCGTAATCAGTTTATTCCCAAGATGGAATATACCTACACCTATGATAACGCTTCTCTTCGCAATGTACGTAATCCCATCTGGTGGCAGACTACATTCGGATCTGCCGGTAATCTGACCTCTTTGATTTATAAGGCATTCGGACAGTCTTTCAGCAAGGAAGACAAGAAATTGCTGGGAGTACCTTTCGCACAATTCCTGAAGCTGAATTCGGAATTCCGCTATCACTACAGGATAGACAAGAACCAGATGATTGCTTCCCGTATTGCAGGAGGAGTAATCTGGTCCTACGGAAATGCAACGACTGCGCCTTATACCGAACAGTTCTATATCGGTGGCGCCAACAGTATCCGTGCCTATTCTGCCCGCAGTATCGGGCCCGGTGGCTATCCACCCGATAAAGAGAAAAAGTATTCCTATATCAACCACGTGGGCGATATCCGTATGGAAGCAAACGTGGAATACCGCTTCCGTATTCTCGGCGACCTGCACGGAGCTATTTTTCTCGATGCAGGTAATGTCTGGTTGATGCGTAAGGATAAAGACCGTCCTGATGGACAGCTGACGTTGAAGAATTTCCCGAAACAGGTTGCTTTGGTACCGGTGCCGGTCTGCGTTACGACCTGGACTTCCTTGTATTCCGTTTCGACTGGGGAGTGGCACTGCATGATCCGTATGATACAGGTAAGAAGGGATATTATAATATTCCGAAGTTTAAAGATGGTATGGCATGGCATTTTGCTATCGGTTATCCGTTCTAATGGCGGGTTTTGTACGATAGAGCTAAAATATGAACCAATTGTCTACCTTTCTTGACTTTATTTTTTGTAATTTTGCCCCGTAATCAAAACAAGGATACACTAACCTTTTTAAATAATAACTAAGTATGAAACCAACTTTATTCTTATTGGCAGCCGGAATGGGCAGCCGTTACGGTGGCTTGAAGCAATTGGACGGACTGGGTCCGAATGGCGAAACTATTATGGACTATTCAATTTATGACGCCATTAACGCCGGATTTGGTAAGCTCGTTTTCGTAATCCGTAAGGATTTTGAGAAAGACTTTCGTGATAAAATTATTTCCAAATACGAAGGTCATATCCCGTGCGAATTGGTGTTCCAGTCTATCGACGATCTGCCCGAAGGCTTCACTTGCCCCGAAGGTCGTACGAAACCTTGGGGAACCAACCACGCCGTAATGATGGGTGCTGATGTAATTCAGGAACCGTTTGCCGTTATCAACTGCGACGACTTCTATGGTCGCGATTCTTTCCAGGTAATGGGTAAATTCCTTTCTGCACTGCCCGAAGATTCAAAGAATGTATATTCAATGGTAGGTTTCCGCATTGGTAATACACTGAGCGATAGCGGTACTGTATCTCGCGGTCTTTGCGGTACGGATGCCAACAATCTGCTGACTTCTGTTGTAGAACGCACTAAGATTCAACGTATGGACGGAGAAGTGAAATACATTGATGATAATGGCGAATGGACGGCTACTCCCGAAACTACTCCGGTAAGTATGAACTTCTGGGGCTTTACTCCCGATTACTTCGCATACAGCTGCGATTTCTTCAAGAGCTTCTTGAGCGATCCGAAGAATATGGAGAATCTGAAGAGTGAATTCTTCATTCCGTTGATGGTAGATAAATTGATTCAGGACGGTGTCGCTACATGCGAGGTCCTTGATACTACAAGCAAATGGTTTGGCGTGACTTATCCTGAGGATCGTCAAAGTGTTGTAGATAAAATCCAGGCTTTAGTGGATGCGGGTGAATATCCTGCCAAGCTATTTTAAGTCTGGAGAACTTTGCGAAAGCAAATTTAAAATTAGGAATGAAAGGGAGTCATCGTGAGATGGTTCCCTTTCTTAATTTCATGGCTATGCGTCTTTCTGACCGAAGATAGAGACCGGACGGTTGAAGCATATAGTCTTATCACCTGTTTGATGCTTTGATATGATCCGGTTCATTACGAGGGGTGATGCAAAAGGTGGCATCTTTTGCTGTTAAAGATGAAGGCGAGATGAATGCAAGATGGATGCTTAAAGTTGTATAGTTGCTTCGCAAGCCTCGCTACTGCCGGATGGTGTGTGATGAAGATGAATGTTTTGCCTGTGCAGTCTCTGCGCAGGTTTTTTATTAGTTGCCGTTCCGTTTCGGGATCGAGGGCGGAAGTAGCTTCGTCTAGCAGCAGGATGTGTCCGGGACGGAGGAGGGCGCGGGCGATGGCGATACGCTGGGCTTGTCCTTCGCTGAGGCCGCCACCTTGTTCGTTGAGGTTGGTATCTATTCCGTCCGGTAAAGAGAGAACGAAGTCAGCACAGGCGGTACGGAGAGCCTGGAGCATTTCGGCTTCGGTGGCATGAGGGTTACCCATTAGCAGGTTGTCGTGAATGGTACCGCTGAAAAGAGTGTTTCCCTGGGGGACATAGACGAAGTTGGAACGGGTTTGAGGGGAAACTTCGAGAGTTGAGAGTTGAAAGTTGAGAGTTGATAGTGGGGGCTGCACTGTATTTGCAGGCGAAAGGGTGATGCTTCCTTCTTGCGGAGTGGCGAGTGCAAGAAGCAACCGGATCAGGGTAGTTTTTCCGGCACCGGTTTCACCCAATACGGCAGTGCAGCTTCCGGCGGGGAAGTTGCAGGAGAAGTGTTTTAATATAGATCGGTCTCCTGTTGAATAACTGAATGTGACATCCTTCAATTGTAAGTCCGGGGTTTGGGGGAACAGTTTGTGCGGTTCCACTTGCTTCGGAGGGAAGTTCTTCCAGTTCCATCAGTCGCTCTACGGCGGTGAGGGCATTGATAAAGGAAGGCAGCAGGCGTGAAAGATCGAGGCAGGTCGTTGCACTTTTCCTACCAGTTGCAGGAAGGCGGTCATTGTTCCGAAGGTGATACTGCCTGTGCTAAGGCGTATTGCTCCCCAAAGAAATGCTGTAAGATAGCCGCCGGAAAACGCAAATGCCACCAGCATACGTGCAGAGAGCGAAAAGCGGGTACGACCGAATATCTGACTACGGAGTGCATCTTGCAGATCATCCAGTTTTCCGATATGCTGGTCGCTTTGTTCCAGGGTTTTGATGACGGTTCGGTGTTGCAGGCTTTCTTGTATAACGGATTGGATACGGCTGTCGCTCTGCCGGATTTCACGGGTGTAGCGGCGCATTCGTTTCATATAGAAGCGGCTACCCAATAGGAAAATAGGTAGAATGCCTACACTACCCAAGGCAGGGACGGATCGAGAAAGCAGAAGAATACGAATGCGGCTACCAACTGAACGATGGTAACTATGAAAGCCGGAATTGTACTGGTCAGTACCCCCACGATAGCGGCGGTATCTTGTTCCACCCGGTTTACGATATCGCCGGTGTGGAAGCGTTCCAATTCGTTCCAACGGCTTTGTAATAGACGGGAGAATAGGCGGTGGCGCAGTGCGTTTCCAGTTTCCACTTGCATACGGGCACTGAGCCAGGTGTCGATGGCTCCGCACAGAAGTTGGGCGATTAACAAAGCGATAGTAGGATAGCGGCATTGGTCAGGCTTCCGATGGCGGCACCTGTGCAATGTCGATGACGACCTTGGAAGCATAAATAAAGGCAAGAGAAACCGCTACCCCAATGATACCTGTGAGGCAGGAGAGGAGAATACGTCCCCGTTGTCCGTGAGATACTTCCCAGATGTACTTTATTTGTTCTGTCTTCATAATGAGTTAGTTACGATCTGCAAACTTGTTAATTTGTATTGTTACTGTTCCCTTTATCAGCGTTACCGGATACCATAACGCCTCATTGGGAGCAAACTTTCGCAGCTTCATGCAGCGTTTGGTTGCCCGGCAGAAAGTGTGCCATTTTCCGGCCCAATAACCTTTGGGACGTGGCTTGATGCGTGCGTCATGCTGACCGAAGTTTCCGGTAGCAAAGATATCATCCAGTAAGATTTCTCCTGCCCGTTCCATACCTTTGACGGAGAAGGGCAGGTTATCTTCCGGCAAACCCAGATAATGCACGGCGATATATCCGAAAGCTTTTGCGGCACGTAGCAATCCTACTTTGCGGAAATACTTTTCCAGCAAAAGTTTGTCAATATCTTCATGACGTGTTGCCAACAGACGGTCCAGTCGCAAACTTGGCGAAGGCCGATGCCGCTGTTCAGGAAATGGACGAATGCATGCATGAAGATATACAGCGCATTGAATGTTACAGGCGGGAGGCTGACGGGATATTCGTGTATCTCTCTTGTTTCAGCATGCTGTGGGTACCATTCCTGTATCAGACGCTGGAAGTACCGGTTACCTGCCGGATTGTTAATCCGCAGGATGATACGATGGTTTTCTATATGAACGCCATGAAATGAATAGCTGGCGTGTTTGTCCGATGCTTCTCCTTCTGCCTCTGCACCGTGACGGAGCAAAATATTGTTGGCTATGGCTGTCCTTCCTTTCCGATATAGACGTCGATGTCGCCACATTGACGGTGCAATGGGTTTATGTAGTGAGTGGCGATGCCTTGTCCTTTCAGTAGAATAGGGTGTAGACCGGCTTCCCGGTATGGCATAAAAACTTCCGGGAGTTCTTCATTCAGGCGGAGGTTAGACTGCTCGATTTGTACTACTTTAGCTGCCCATTGCAGGTAGAGCGGTCGGGGTGGGCGCAGTTCTGCCGGCAGACTGAGCACTCCGTCGAAGGTAATGGCGAGAAGGGCTTGGGTACGTGCCAGTTGGTATATTTCTTCCCAGTCGGCACTGTTCATGCTACTGAACGGGGTTGGGTCGACGGGGGTGTTCCATAATCCGGAACGTACCAAGTTAGGAAAGTACGACGCATATGCTATTCTATGATTCCGGCTTCCAACCAGTTCTTTATCAGTTGCTCTGCATCCCGCTTTGCAGTTTCAGCGTCTACTTCGTAGTTTTCCGTAAGGAAATCGGTAAGGGTGTCGGTATTGAAATCTGTTCCTTCCACATGTTGCCAAAGGCGGGTTGCCGTAGGGTTCAGGCTGATGATATTGCTGAAATCTACGTTTCCTGTACCGTTGTGCATGATGATGTGTTCGTCACCAATCTGATGTAAAGTAAATCCGTTCTTAATTTTCATTGTTTGTATGTATTAGGGGTTGTTATTGTGATAATTTCTCATCTGCAAATGAAGCGGATGACACTGATTTTTTGTTACGCAGTATTTAATCCTGCATTATCCGCGTCATCTGCGGATGAAAAATCTTTCTTCTTCTGAATATTGCCAATAGCCATCGCCTTACAGGGGTCAGTTTCATCCACCAAAAAGAGTAGCGCTGCCAGACACGGTCATTACACGGATATTCTTTCTCTTTACGGATGGCGGCAATCATTACTCCCATGACGTTGGCTATGTTGGTCTGTTCGGTTATTCGTATATTACCGTCTCCCAGTAGTGTTAGCTCTTGGCCGTTGCGGTGGATGATGCGGTGGAAGATAATACGTCCGTTCGTATCTCTGGCAAGTACGGCAACGCCCGGTTGTAAATCATCATCGGTAAAAGGGCCTAAAATAATACGGTCGCGACGGTCTACAAGAAACGGGTTCATACTATTTCCTCTGACCATCAGGGTTACGGTATGTCCTTCGCTGATGAGGCGTGCTACTTCGGGTAACAGTACCTCGTTGGGGATGATTCTTTTTCGTCCGTTATCTATCATTCTTTTTTCGGTTATAAATGAATTCACCACAGAGTAACACAGAGTCCACAGAGCTTAATCAATTAGAAATCAAAAGAATAGAACTCTGTGAAACTCTGTGTTACTCTGTGGTGAAAACTCATTACCATATCGTATTAAAACAAATCTCCGCCGCTCCCTGTCCGGCAAGCATTTTAGAAAATACACCGGAGTATGGGCCGCAAGATATTTCACTGTCTCGATGACACCATTATTCAATTCTCTCACTTCCTTCAGATTAGAGCACGATGGCAATAGTGATGCGAAGGCCCGTGCCGGACTCTCTCGTTGAATCTCATTCATCGGAGCCTGTTCCAATCGTACAAATGCCCCTACAGGAACAGAGTCATTCTTGTAGCAAGGTGTCTTTCCGCTCCAGGGCGAACCGTAGACTGTGGCTTCCCCTGTTTCCCGGTTGAAATGCACGATGGGATTATCATCGTTCAGCAGTTCACAGCCGGGGATATGCTTCAGCCACAACCCGCTGTGCGTACTTTTTCCCGTTCCGCTTTTGCCTTGGAAGAGATATCCCTTTCCATCTTTCTTTATGACGGAAGCGTGCATTAATACAGTATCGGAACAAGCCGTATTGAAAGCATAAATCATCATCAGGATATTGTTGAGCACAAATGCATCCGCTTCTGTTTCGTGCAGGAACAGGACACCTTTGGTAAATCCGTAGAAGAAATAAGCTGTGTACTCTTTCGGATCGTTGGGAGCGAGGATGGTAATGAGATAAGAGTCCGTATCCGGAATCACACTGATCCTGCATCGTGGCACCTTCCCATTCAAACTCGACGAGTGAGCGATATTTTGCATGGTCTTCTTCTTGGATTTCACTCTCCGGCTGGACGGCAAGTGAGAATGCTATTTTGAGTTCTTTCTTTTTGTATGTATCTAAAGATAACAGGAAAGGTTTCAGGGAGGGAATCAGCTCTTCCGTTTTCCAGTGTGGAATGGTGGAGGAAGTACCGAATAGATAAGGCCCTACTTGATATACCTGTACGTTACGCTCTCCTTTCATAATCTATAATATTTGATGTACCGGTGTAAAGGTAGAGGAATTCTTCTGATTGGACAACTGAATTTTACACAATATTACAGGTTTCGGTTCATTTCTCCAGTCTTTTCCGTTTCGGTATGTTCCGGGGATGTTATATCTTTGTAGGCAATGAAATCATTAATTTTGAATAAACCATGAAAACTGTACTTATCTGGTTGACTTTGTGTTTCGGTATCCTGATGACCACCTGTGCCAATGGAACGGCTTATCTTTTTTCCTATTTCATCAACGACAGCAAAGACGGACTGCATCTGGCTTATAGTTACGATGGCCTGAACTGGACCGCCCTGAACGGTGGCAAGTCATACCTGACCCCTGCCGTGGGTAAAGATAAACTGATGCGTGATCCGAGCATCTGCCAGGCACCCGATGGCACCTTTCACATGGTCTGGACTTCTAGTTGGACCGACCGGATTATCGGCTATGCCTCTTCCCGCGACTTGGTTCATTGGAGCGAGCAGCGAGCCATTCCCGTCATGATGCACGAACCGACTGCCACAATTGCTGGGCGCCCGAACTTTTCTACGATGAACCATCGCGGACGTATTATATTTTCTGGGCAACCACCATCCCAGGCCGTCATAAAGAAGTGCAACCAGTGAGAGTGAGAAGTTGAACCATCGCATGTACTACGTAACCACGAAAGATTTCCAGACCTTCTCGAAGACCAAAATGTTTTTCAACCCCGATTTCAGCGTCATTGATGCTGCCATCGTGAAAGACCCGAAGAATGAGGACCTTATTATGGTGGTGAAGAATGAAAACTCTAATCCACCGGAGAAGAATCTCCGCATTACCCGTACCAGAAATCTGGCGAAAGGATTCCCTACTAAAGTTTCCCCTTCTATCACCGGAAACTACTGGGCGGAAGGACCTGCCCCCTTGTTTGTGGGTGATACGCTCTATATTTATTTCGATAAATACCGTGACCACCGTTACGGTGCAGTCCGTTCACTGGATCATGGCGAGACTTGGGAAGATGTGTCTGATCTGGTTTCATTCCCTCGTGGCATCCGTCACGGGACGGCTTTTGCTGTGGATACTTCCGTTGTGGAAGCTTTGATTGCAAACTGCAATTTTCCTTTATTGGGCTCCCGGAAAGGTGATTGAGATGCTTCACGTTTTCAGTCACCATTACATTCGTCAAAGGATACTATTTTGCGAGTGCGGTTGCTCGTTCTTCCTTGCGGATGTTTTCTTCCATATGGTCTGTTTCGGGATCATCGGCCCATACACCAAAAAGATCTTCCAACTTTCCGTTGCCGGTTCTGTTCTTAGCTTCTTTCTTTAATATGGAGTCGGTGAGCATCTTTATCAGATGTAGTTTGGCTTCATCACTCAGTGACTTCAGCATATCGAAGTAGCTACTTGCCAGTTTAAGGCTCATGTCCATAACTCATCTCCTTTCTTGTTGATTTATAGTGGTAAAGATGAGGTTTGCCTGTGGCTTCTGCAACAAATTACGGGAAAAATATGTTTCCTCCGTTACCTTTCCGAAGTCTCTAATATTTATAAGTCAGCATAATCCGCCCTTCCGAAGTATTGGAAAACACATTGGCCGTGATACCTGTATTTGGTATCGCGGGTGTAGTTCATAAATGTGCCGGTGAGGTACATGTTGTTTCCGTCCAAATTTCAGGTCCAGCCGGAGGCCGACTGCATGGAGAATGGCCCTCGAACGGTCGCCTGTGCATTGAGTGTCTTCGGTTCCACTTCGTCCCAGTTGATGTCTTGGGGATACCCTTTCCAAGTGAACATGTGGTAGACTTCGTAGATGGTGGATATAGCAAGGCGGTCCTTGTAGGTAAAGTTAAAGTTGAGCTTGCTACTGTAGCCGCTGGCTAGGTTGTAGATGCGTTCGTCCACTTGATAATAGTCGCTGAGGGCACCTCCCAGAAGGATGGCGTTGAGGTAGGCGTAACCATCTATTCCCCAGTTTCGTTTGAGGTTTCTTTTGTAGATGAGGCCACCGCCCACGGAAGCGGGTGTACAGAATTTATAAGGTACTTTTGCCGATACTGCCGATATCGTGTCCGAATCGTAGTAGTCGAAGTGCTGGTACAGCCCAAGGCTGAGGTAGTGCTTTTCATTGTTCACCAACTCTTTGGCTACCAGTCGGCCAACAATGTTTATCTGTCCCAGGACCGGTTGATCTTTCTGCCAGTTCAGATTCGCCTGGATGGAGAAATAATCGTAGGGTTTGGTATCTTCCGCATCGAAGCGGTCGCCGTATTCGATGTTGATTTCGGAGGCCAGACCCACACCTTTGTCCAGAATCTCGTCTTTCAGTTCCAGGGTACGTATACCCAGAGATACATCCACACTTACATCGGGTACACCGAATTGCTTACCCGAAGTGGAACGCCGCTTCCAGGCATCTCCGTTGATAATACGGGTTAAGCCGCGCATAGGGGACACCAGGAATCCGGCAAACTCCAGTCCGAAGCGTGACCAACCGGTTTTCCGGTCGTCGAGGATGAGGTCGGAAACCCTGTAAGTCACTTCGCCCAGGGCCATACCACCGATAGGGGTGGCAATGATGTCGTTGGTAGAGGGATATTCGTTCTCCATAAACATCTCCCACATGAAACTGCCGCCGAAGGCAAAGAGTCCGGACTGCCAGAAATTGTATCCGTTGGACCGGGCAGAGTTGAAGTACAGGCTGCATGGTAGGGGTGCATGAACATATTGGTGCCCATGGCGTCATTGTCCCACACGAAGCCATGCTTGAGGTTGTCCTTGATAGTACGTCCGTTGATGTAGGCAAAGTCAGCCTTACGGATATAGCGGTCGAAGGCCCAGACTCCCATATTGATACCGAAGACCATGGTGCCCGCCTGAAGCCCCCTTTTGTGGGAGTAATAGTCTATATCGAGCGAGTCGGCAGGTCGGGGAGTGGCTAAACGGTGGCGGATGGCGAGTTGTGGATAAGCCACATTAACGGCTATCAGGAAAGTGAGCAGAGTCAGCAATAACTTTTTCATGATGCAAACTTAGGGATTTTTATTAAATGCACGTAGTTGTATTTTTCGTAAAAAGTCTCTAGTACTTCTTAATTAACTCGTTTGCAACATAAAAGGTTCACGAAAGGGGGGGATTAGTACGCGTTCGTCCGCTCCATTCGCGTTGTCCGCATACCAATTATTCTCCGGATGAATCGAAAATTATGGCTTGTGCTGCATGGATTTGGGGGAGTTTCTTTATCTTTGTCGCAGTTGCTACGGTGAAAATGCCGGCAACTCTAAATTCTTACTAAGAATATGTTGAAGGTGGTCCTACTCTTCCGACACGGATGTATGAAAATAGAACTCTTTAAAACCATAGAAAGTTATGTCAAACGATGAGTGGAAGGATTAAGCGAGAAATTGCACTATGGGTTGGCACTGGCCGAGCAACGCATGCTTGAGAAAAGAGCACAGCGGAACGAAACTGTGATAGTGGGTACACCTGATGGTGAAATAAAAGCCATTCCTGCCCGCCGTCTGCTTCGTAAGGCAAAGCTGCGCAAGATGAAATAAATATCTTCACTTGCTGGGAATGCAGAAACAATCCTTCTTCTTCTGTAATCCTGTTATCTTACCGAATTCCGAAACATTTGCGGCGTCACCCTGTATGCTTCTTAAAAAATTTATTGAAGAAGGCGGCATTATTGAACCCCA
>ENA-OQAA01001341-OQAA01001341.1-human-gut-metagenome-genome-assembly--contig:-NODE-1341-length-12771-cov-2.864363_pt1 | contig 12771 bp, 14 predicted proteins | sample MGYA00242489_ERZ504515 | MGnify/ENA primary metagenome ERZ504515 (study PRJEB26092, sample SAMD00036237) | human gut metagenome | host: Homo sapiens | study: EMG produced TPA metagenomics assembly of...
TGATTCTTGCCGAGAAAAATATGAATCAGACAAGTTTTATCGTACTGATATTCATTCTTCCGATGTGGATGAATTTTCTTCTTCGGACATTAGCGTGGCAGACACTTTTGGAAAAAAAACGGAGTCATTAACAGCATACTTAATTTCCTCCATCTTCCGGAGCAGTCGATCATCAATACTCCATCTGCCATTGTTCTCGGAATGGTATACAATTTTCTTCCTTTTATGGTACTTCCGATCTACAATGTGCTGTCTAAGATTGATAAAGATGTTATCCACGCTGCCAGAGATCTCGGTGCGAACACTGCGCAGACATTTTTTAAGATCATAATGCCGCTTAGTATTCCCGGAATCATCAGCGGCATCACAATGGTATTTGTACCGTCTCTTACGACATTTGTAATATCTGATCTTCTCGGAGGAAGCAAGATCCTTCTGATCGGAAATGTTATAGAGCAGGAATTTAAACAAGGAAGCAACTGGAATGTCGGTTCCGGGCTTTCTCTTGTTTTGATGTTGTTCATCATTGCAAGCATGGCTCTGATTGCCAAATACGATAAAAACGGGGAGGGAAATACATTTGATCAAATCAACCGCAAAAAAATCTACCTTTCCTGATCTTTGTATTGTTATACGCTCCCATTATCACTTTGATGGTTCTTTCTTTTAACAATACAAAAACACGTTCCAAATGGAACGGTTTTACAGGAAAATGGTATTTACAGCTTTTTCAAAACAAAGACATCATGAATGCGCTTTATACAACACTTATCATCGCCTTTCTTTCCGCTCTGATCGCAACTTTGATCGGAACTGCCGCCGCCCTCGGCATCCAGGCAATGCGTACAAAAGCACGTACATTACTTCTCGGAGTCACAAATATTCCGATGCTCAACGCCGATATTGTAACAGGAATTTCTCTCATGCTCCTTTTCATTGCATGTCGGTTTACACTTGGATTTTCCACAATATTGCTAGCACATATTACATTTAATATCCCCTATGTTATCCTAAGTGTCATGCCTAAATTAAAACAGACGAGCAAACGCACTTATGAAGCGGCGCTTGACCTCGGCGCATCTCCTTCTTATGCGTTCAGAAAGGTCGTTCTGCCGGATATCATGCCCGGAATTTTTTCAGGATTTCTGCTGGCATTTACTATGTCGCTGGATGATTTTGTAATCACCCACTTCACAAAAGGACCCGGAATAGATACACTGTCTACAAAAATATACAGTGAAGTCAGAAAGGGAATCAAACCGGAAATGTACGCACTGTCCACAATCATGTTTCTGACGGTTCTCATTCTGCTTTTTCTTGTCAATATGACCCCAGACGATCCGAAGGTCAAAAAAGCTGCCGTTCATGCGCCTGCCGGAAAATTCCGCAAATTCAGCAGATTTTTCTTTCATCGTTTCGCTCCTGCCGCAATCATGCTTGTCATCGTTATCGGCGGGTTCGTATATGGTTCTTCCTCCGGAAATATGTCCGGCGAAAAAGTCATTGTATACAACTGGGGAGACTATATTGATCCTGAAATTATTACGATGTTTGAAGACGAGACCGGAATCGACGTTGTATATGAAGAATATGAAACAAATGAAATCATGTACCCGAAAGTGCAGTCCGGCGCGATTGCTTATGACGTCGTCTGTCCTTCTGACTATATGGTGCAAAGAATGATCGAAAACGATCTGCTTGCCGAGATTAATTATGAAAATGTACCGAATTTAAAATATATTGATGATATTTATATGGAAATGTCAAAACAATATGACCCGGAAAACAAATACTCCGTTCCGTATCTTTGGGGAACGGTCGGAATACTTTATAACAAGAAAATGGTGGACGAACCTGTAGACAGCTGGAATATTTTATGGGATGAAAAGTATACGGACAGCATCCTCATGCAAGACAGTGTAAGAGACGCTTTTGCCGTTGCTTTAAAATCACTCGGATATTCTTTGAACTCAACAGATCTTGATGAATTAGAAGCCGCCAAAAAGCTTCTCATCAAACAAAAACCTCTTGTTCAGCCTATGTCATCGATCAGGTTCGGGATAAAATGATCGGAAACGAAGCTGCACTCGGCGTTATTTATTCGGGAGAAGCACTTTATTGCCAAAAGGAAAATCCCGATCTGGAGTATGTGATTCCGAAAGAGGGATCGAACTTGTGGATTGACGCTCTCGTCATTCCGAAAAATGCACAAAACAAAAAGAACGCAGAGGCGTTTATCAACTACCTCTGCCGTCCTGATATTGCAAAAATGAATTTTGATTATATTACATATTCTATTCCCAACTCAGCAGGAAGAGAACTGATTGAAGACGAATCAATGCGCGAAAGCAACATTGCATTCCCCGATATCTCCCAACTTAAAAATTGCGAGACGTTTAATTTCCTCGGAGACGAAAACGAAATCATCTATAATCAACTGTGGCGGGAAATAAAATCAAAATGATCCGCATCTATAAACGGAAGCATCCACCGCCGACAAACTCTCTTAACAGAGAGTTTGTCGGTATAAATTCACTTCCGATCCCAACAAAGTAATCAAAAAACTTAAGAAGCCTTTTTGCTTCAATAAATTCTTTTGAATCTTTATCCACCGCAAAAAGAAGCGGTTCCACATATTGCTTCAGCACTGCCAGTTCATAGATCAAAGAAGAATTAAACATCACATCCGCTTCTTCCTGAAACGGAAATATGTTTTTTCCTCTCCTCTTCTTACTGAAGCCCACATAGAAATCGTCTTCGATGCAGAAGCGCCGCGTGTGCGGGAATCTCTTACAATCCTCCTGATCAACCTTCCGTCTGTCGTAGGGATCCGATTATGTTCATCGATGTTCAACTGAGTCAATGCGCTGATATAAATCTTAAATTTGTTTGCATCTGCCATTGTCTCTGTCAATTTTGGATTCAAACAATGGATTCCTTCTATTACAAGAATATCCTGTGAACCAAGTTTTTTCGGTTAGATTCATACTTTCTCTTACCGCTTTTAAAGTCAAAAATGGGAAGATACACTTCCTCTCCTTTTAAAAGAGCCCTCATATCTTCATTAAATTTGGGAATGTCGATTGCTTCCAAACACTCAAAATCATAATTTCCATCTGAATCTTTCGGAGTATGTTCCCGATCGACAAAATAATTATCTACCGCAATCGGATGAGGTTTAATCCATTCACCCTAAGCTGAATGGACAACCTATGTGAAAATGTCGTTTTTCCGGAAGATGATGGCCCTGCGATCAAAACAAACCGAACATCTTTCCGGTCTGCAATCTGTCTGGCAATCTCGCCTATTCTCCGTTCCTGATAAGCTTCCTGCACAAGCACAACTTCCCGCATATCTCCTTTTGTTACCATCTCATTAAAGCGCTCCGACTGTTTCTATGTCCTGACAATCTCCCCATAAAACAGACTCTTTCAATACATGAAATAATTTAGGACTTGGTCTAAATTCGGGAATCTTTTCCGGCTGTTCTTTCACCGGCATCTGAATGACAAAGCCTTCATCATACAAATGAAGAGAAAAATATTTCAGATATCCGGTATCAGGAACCATATATCCGTAATAATAATCTTCAAACTCATTAATACTATATATGTTTACTTTTGAAACCCTCCGGTATTCAAATAATTTTTCCTTATCATACATTCCATGTCTGTGAAATAATTCGATCGCATCATCTGTATGAATTGTCTTCTTTTTAATCGGAATTTTTTCATCTGAGAGCCAACGCATCCGCTTCGCCACATCCGCAAGGAACTGCTCTGTAATTTTTATATCTCCGTCAACTGTGCAATAATATCCTTTATCCACCGAAAAATGAATTCTGACGCGTTCGATCTTATCATGTCCTGCCACATCATGAACCGCTTTTACAAGAAGAAAGCACAAACTTCTTTTATAAGTTTCATGTCCGATTGCATCTGCTGTCGTAATAAACTTCAATTCACAGTCTTTCTCAACTGTTTTTCTTAGTTCCTGCAGTCTGTTTTCTCCTTCCACTGCAAGAACGGCAGGATGAGAAAAACTACCGCAGAACTCTTTTGCAACAGCTTGATATGTTGTTCCTTCCTCAAATTCTTTTGTCTCGTTACCTACTGTAATATTATACTTTTTTTTCTCCATTTTCCGGAACACACTCCTTTTACCCAAATAAAGTCCACCTTTTAAAGCACTTGGAATGGATGAACTATCGGAATCGACATCACATCCAATACCGGAAGTTTTTCATGTAAAAAGCATTTCATATCGTCTATGATATATACTCTGTTCCATAATGTCCCGCATCAATGACCGCCAACCCCTGTTCAACCGCATCAATACCGTCATGATGACCTATGTCGCCTGTCACAAGCACATCTGCTCCTTTTTTTATCGCCGGCATTATCGCCGACTTTCCCGCCCCGGGAGAAACAGCAAGACAATGTACATTTTTTTCATATCTCCATACACTTTCACACTTCCCAATTTCAATTTATGCTTCACATAGAGACAACATTCTTCCAATGTCATTTCCCGCTCAAGCATTCCGATTCTTCCGATTCCTTCTTCTGCTCCGTCTTTTTCCATTGTCACATCAAGCACATATGTTTTCTCAATACCAAGAATATCTTCTGCCAGCTTCGCCATGCCAAGCACATCATAATTTGTGTGCATTGCATAATAAGAAATGTCATTTTGAAGCAGCTTTACAACACGGCGTCCTATAAAATCTTCATCTGTCACTCTCTTCATTGGGGAAATATAAGAGGATGATGCGTAATAAGCATATCTGTTCCTAATGCAATCGCCTTATCGATCACCTCTTCTGTCGCATCGAGCGCCAGATAAACCTTACTTACTTCTTTTTCCAGCCGCCCTGCCAAAAGTCCCACATTATCAAAATCAAGCGCCGCTTCTTTCGGATAAGACGCCTCTATCACTTGAATGATCTCTTTACAAAGCATAGTATTCCATCCCTTTCTCTGCAATATTTAATTCTTCTTCCAATTGCCGCTTTCTCACTTGTATCTTCTGAGAATCTTTCTTTTCAATCGACTTTAATATATCTGTTCTGATACGAATCTCCCGTTCCAAATAACGCTTTAACACCGGATGACGCTTTTCAAGAAGAAGCTTTCCATATTGAAGCTGTACGTCATTCCACATTTCCGATTTTATTCCGTCTTTCTTTCCGCTCTTCTTTGGAGGCCGGACTTTCATCATCGGATAGTATTTTCCGTCCTCTTCAACCATGTCTTCCTCTATAAAGAAAAAACCCTCCTGCAAAAGAAAGGCTCTTACTTTATCCGGTTCAGACTGCGGCTGAAGAATACACTCTTTTAAGCATGAAACTACATCATGCCCTTCCTCCAAAATACGAATCACAAGATTTCCACCCATCCCCGCAATTACTGCAGACTGCACCTCTTGTACTTTCAATGCAGAAAATCCATCTGAGAGACGTGTTTCTATCTGTTCTTCCATTTTATACGCACAAATATTTTCCTGCGCTTTTCTAAGCGGTCCTTTATTGACATCCATTGCTACCGCATAATCTGTTTTTCCTGTCTCTGTCAGAAAAATCGGTATGTACGCATGATCCGTTCCGATATCGGCCACTTGATATCCGGCAGTTACAAGATCTGCAACTGCACGGAGTCTTTTTGATAATTCCATCTGTATCCTCTTTTCTCGGTTACACTGTTTGCCGGATAATTAATCAAGATAATCTCTTAATTTTCTGCTTCGACTTGGATGGCGCAGCTTCCGAAGAGCTTTTGCTTCAATCTGACGGATACGCTCTCTCGTAACGTCAAATTCTTTTCCCACTTCCTCCAATGTACGCGCTCTTCCGTCATTCATTCCAAAACGAAGACGTAATACTTTCTGCTCCCTTTCGGTCAGTGTATCGAGCACTTCATCAAGTTGTTCTTTTAAGAGCGTCTGCGCCGCAGCTTCTGCCGGTACAGGCACGTTATCATCCTGAATAAAATCTCCTAAATGGCTGTCCTCTTCCTCGCCGATCGGAGTTTCGAGCGAAACCGGTTCTTGAGAAATCTTCAAAATCTCCCGAACACGCTCAACAGGCATATCCAGCTCTTTGGCGATTTCTTCCGGAAGCGGTTCTCTTCCAAGTTCCTGCAGAAGCTGTCTTGACACACGGATCAGTTTATTGATCGTCTCTACCATATGAACCGGAATTCTAATTGTCCTTGCCTGATCCGCTATAGCTCTTGTGATCGCCTGACGAATCCACCATGTCGCATATGTGCTGAATTTATAACCTTTATGATAATCAAACTTTTCAACAGCTTTGATCAAGCCTAGATTTCCTTCCTGGATCAGATCAAGAAAGAGCATGCCTCGTCCTACATACCGCTTCGCAATGCTGACAACAAGACGCAGGTTCGCTTCTGCCAGCTCTTTTTTTGCATCCTCGTCGCCTTCTTCCATCCGTTTCGCCAGTTCAATCTCTCGCTCTGCACTTAAAAGCGGTACTTTTCCGATTTCTTTCAAATACATACGAACCGGATCTTCAATACTTACTCCTTCCGGAACGGAAAGGTCGATATTCTCCATATCGACTTCTTCTTCCTCTGCGATCATATTGTCGATATCTACATCATCGTCCGTATCAGCCGTGATCCGCAAGACGTCAATATTATGTCCTTCTAAATACTCAAAAACTTTTTCCATCTGTTCGGCGCTTAATTCCATGTCCGCAAAAAGTCATTGATCTCCTGAACATCAAGTATACTTTTTTTCTTCTTTCCCAGAGCGACAAGCTCGTTCATTTTTTCCAGAAATTTCTGTGCATTCTCTTCCATGTGTCCATCCTTCCTGATCTGTGCGCATACGCAGATCATCTTGTTTTATTTTATCCTTAATCTATAGAAATATGCAGTTGCCTCAGTTCCTCAAGCTTCCGCTTTTCTTCCATTAAATGCTGCAATCCGGCCATATCTGACGGATCCAGATTCAGCGTTCGCTCATTGATGCTGTGAGCTTTTACTTTTAAAATTGTATCTTTCAACGCCTGATCCTGTTCTTCTTTTGTTTTCAGTTGGCGGATTTTCGTATGAAAAAGAGAAGCCGCTTCCCTATGTTCTTCCTCTGATGTGAAATGATTCAAAAGTTTTGCCGGATTTAGTTCTCCTTTTTCATGCTGCTCATATAAAAGTTTCGCAACGCGCCGATTTAATTCTCCTGTGAAATCATCCGGACTTATGTAACTGCTTATCTTTGAATACAGATTTTCATTTTCGATCATCCATGTAAGCAGAACTTTCTGCGATGTAACAATTCCGTCTTCTTTTTGCAAGACCGCCCCATCGGCTTTTTTTCGGGCGTGTGACCGGGCGGGCAAGTCCTGTACTTACAGCAGTTTTTGCGACAAGTTTTTCCAGACTCTCTTTGCTTACTTTATATGCAGATGCAACTGCCTCGATATAATTGTTCCGTTCCAATTCATCTTCAAATGAGAGCAGCCTATTTGCCGCCTCTCTGAAAAAAGCAGTTTTTCCTTCCGGGGAAGCCATATCAAATTCTCTCTCTAATATTTCAAGACTGAACATAAACCCGTTTCTTGCATTTTGGATACGATTTTCAAATTCCTGCGCGCCAAGATTTTTAATAAATTCGTCCGGATCTTTATACGGATCCATACGGATTACTTTTGCCGATATTCCCGCCTCTTTCAGTATCGGAACTGCTCGAAGCGCCGCTCTTGTACCTGCATCATCACTGTCATATGTCAGATAAACTTCCTGAACATATCTTTTGATCAAAGAAGCATGTCCTGATGTAAGAGCCGTTCCGAGAGATGCCACGGCATTTGTAAACCCAGCCTGATGCAAAGAGATAACATCCATATATCCCTCACAAAGCAAAAAATAAGTTTTTCTCGATGTCCTCGCTCTGTTAAGTCCATATAAATTCCTGCTTTTGTCGAACACTGCCGTCTCGGGAGAATTCAAATATTTCGGTTTTCCGTCCCCCATAACGCGGCCTCCGAACCCGATCACCCGGCTGTTTACATCCATGATCGGAAAGATGACACGATTCCAAAATTTATCATACACTCCCTGTCGTTCATCTGTATTGATCAGTCCGGCCTGCCGGATCAGATCTTCACTATACCCTTTTCCTCTCAAATATTGATACAGATCATCACTGTATTTTGTTGAATATCCAAGTCCAAACGCCGTGATCGTCTCTTCTGTCAAACCTCTGTCCGTCAAATATGTATGTGCTCCCACTCCTCTTTCGGACTTTAGCTGCACATAATAATATCTGGCAGCGATTTTATTTATCTCTAAAATAGACGCTTTTAAATCCGCCCTTTGTTTTGCTTCCTTCGAATATTCGGCCTCCGGAAGTGCAATTCCCGCTCTGTCTGCAAGAAATTTTACAGCCTCCATGAATGAAAAATTCTCATACTCCATCAAAAACGTAAATACATTTCCCCCTGCCCCGCATCCGAAGCAGTAATACATCTGCTTCTGTCTGCTGACAGAAAACGAAGGCGATTTTTCATTATGAAACGGACACAGTCCGAAATAGGAGCTTCCCTTTTTCTGCAGACGGACATAATCGGATATGACATCTACGATATCATTTCGCGTTCTTACTTCCTCTATTAATTCATCCGGATAATACATGTTTACCCTCCATAAAAGATTGTCCTATATATTATATTCGACAAAACTTTTTGATTTCCTTTATTTTTTTAAATTTTCCATGCTTCGGGCACAAAATAATCCTGGAATTTTTTAACCGCATAAGAATCTGTCATTCCGGCAATGTAATCACAGATGATCTGTTCTTTCTCATCATCCGAATTTTCCAAAGCCTCCTTAAAAATCCGGGGAAGGACTTCTGTATGTTCGGCATAATATTCAAAAAGCTGTTCGATCATATGTACCGCCTTATCTTCTTCCCCTTTTGCGTTCGGATTCAAGTATACATTTTCAAACATAAATTTCCGCAGATCTTTCATCGCCCGTTCCGTTTCCGAAAACATTTTAATAACCGGCTGATCCATACTGTTCGTGATCACATCATGCACCAGAGTATTAAGCCGCTCTTTACACGAACTTCCAAGAGCCTGCCGCAAATCAGAAGGAATATCATCCTCTGTCAGAATTCCTCCTCTTATTGCATCATCCATATCGTGGTTGATATATGCAAGCTTATCGGAAATGCGGACAACCTGCCCTTCCAAAGTATGAGGATGTCCTGACGTCTGATGGTTCAGTATTCCGTCACGGACTTCCCATGTCAGGTTCAGTCCGCGCCCTTCTTTCTCAATCCGTTCTACAACACGAAGACTCTGCTTTTGATGCGCGAAATGATATACATGATTTAAAGCTCTTTCCCCCGCATGACCGAAAGGCGTATGACCAAGGTCATGCCCCAGAGCGATTGCTTCTGCAAGGTCTTCATTCAAACGCAATGCTTTTGCTATCGTACGCGCATTCTGGGACACTTCCAACGTATGTGTAAGCCGCGTTCTATAATGATCTCCTTTCGGAAGAAGAAAAACCTGCGTCTTTTGTTTCAGCCTTCGGAAAGCTTTACAATGAAGAATCCGGTCACGATCTCTTTGAAAAGCCGGTCGGATATCACACGGTTCCTCTTTTCTTTTCCGTCCCTTCGAGTCTTTGCTTAATGCCGCATAAGAACTTAAATATTCAAGTTCACGAAGTTCAAGCTGCTCCCTGATGGTCATAATATCACCTTTCCTTTAATCTCTTTTCAATCGCATCTGTCACTGTCTTAAGCACTTTGATCCGTGCATAATACTTATCGTTTCCCTCCACAATAACCCACGGCGCATAGGCCGTAGACGTCCTCATGATCATCTCATCTGCCGCATGCTCGTAGAGATCCCATTTTTCACGGTTTCTTAAGTCTTCATCCGTAATCTTCCATCGTTTTTCCGGATTTTCCATCCTTTCGCAAAATCTGCGTTTCTGCTCTTCTTTATCAATATGCATCCAAAATTTCAGAATAACCGCGCCTGCATTTGCCAGATCTTTCTCCATATCATTTATCTCTTTGTATGCGCGTTTCCACTCTTCTTCCGTACAAAATCCCTCGATCCTTTCTACCATCACCCGACCATACCATGTCCTGTCAAAAATCGCCACATGTCCGTCTTTTGGCATCGCTTCCAAAATCTCCACAAGTAATGATGCGCTTTTTCAACCTCATTCGGAGAAGCTGTCGGATTTACCACATATCCCCGAGGATCCATTTTTTCTGTCAGACGCTTAATCGCACCTCCCTTTCCTGCGGCATCCCAACCTTCAAATCCGATCACTACCGGAATTCTCTTCCTATATAATTCTCCGTGAAGCCGCTCCGCCTTCCTCTGAAGTTTATCAAGTTTTTGCTTATATTCTTCTTTTGTATAGCTGCAGGAAAGATCTGTTTTTGACAAGATTGAAACTTCCGAAAATCTGTTTTCTGCATATTGTGCGATCTGAACTTCCTTTTCCTCACAAACTTCTTCCACTATTTTATTTGTTTTCTCCAACAGAGCACTATTCTCTTTTTGACGTCGGATCTGCTCTTGCATAGCTTGTATCACCGTCATATATATTTTTGTTGTCGCAAACCGCCTGTCAGTCGCTTCTATAATTGTCCACGGCGCATAATCCGTATCCGTACAAAACAGCATTTCTTCTGCCATCAACGCATACTCGTCATATTTAACATTTCTCTCTTTGTCTCCCTGAGTCACTCTCCATTGCGTCTCTTTCTTTTTCTCCAATTTTTTAAAACGTTTCTCCTGCTCATCCTGATCAATATCCAAAAACAGTTTTATAATCAGCGTTCCCCCTTCTGAAAGCTGCTGTTCAAAAGCATTGATCGACGCAAAATCATCTTTCAGTTCTTTCTCCCGCGTCCTTTTTTCAAATCGGTCTACCCACACTTTCGATACCAGCTTCCATCAAAAACCGCAATTTTTCCCTTTTCCGGAGTCTTGATCCAAAACCTCCACAAAAACGGATGCATCCGTTCTTCTTCCGTCTCATTTTTAATCGTATGCACCTCAAATCCCCGCGGATCCATACTGTGGATCAACTTTCCTATCTGAAGTCCTTTCCCGGATGCTCCGAATCCTTCAAATACGATCATGACCGGAATATCTAAATCTTTACACTCTCTTTGAAGTCTTCCAAGTTCCGCCTCTATCTTCGGAAGACTTTCACTATATTCCTGCTTTGACATTTTTTTATTCAAATCTATCTTTTCTAACATTACTGATCCTCCTTACATTTATTCAGATATTATTGACAATTTCAAATAAATTATCGTAATTATATCATATAATTTCATAAAACAAACAGTTTGGGTAAAATAAAAAAAAGAAAAATCTGATAAGATTTTCCCTTTTATATCTGTTCTGTCCTTACTGATTCCCATCCACCAACATGAGACTGATACTTAAAAACTTTTACCGTCTTATATACTCTTAAACTCATTCTTTAATTTTTTCTCCTCTGCCTTTTCCATCTGCGCAGCCAAAAAGCTGATCACCTTTTGATTCGTCCTGTTCAACCTGCAGTAACTCAAAAAGAATTCAAAGTGTCTTAATAACATCTGTTCCATTTCCAAACGATATTCCTGTGTCATTCTCACGTCCGATAGCTTTAATATGTAATCCGTTGACACATGAAAATATTTTGATAAATGAATCAATATATCCGATGGCAGAACATTTTCCCCATTTTCTATACGGCTGATCGTCTGCTGTGAAACATTCATCTTTTCGGCCAAATCTCCCTGCCTCAATCCCCGTTCAGTACGCAACTCTTTCACCCTGTTCTCTAGCACTTCTATACATCCCCTTATCGTTTTTCTCCATTGTATCCGATACTTCTTATCGTGCTATCCGAATACCGGATATGCCTTTACTCATATTTAGGATATATCATTTCTCTGATGAAAAAAGCATGATAAAATCAATATATATTGTGTGTTTTTTCAAAACAGGATCTATCCTCCTTGCAATGAAAAAAGAAGAAAATGCCGTAGGCGAAAATATCCGCCGACTGCGTATGAGAAATCAGTTAAAACAAGCAGATCTTGCGCAAAAGCTTAATATCAGCCGCCAATCACTTTCCGCTTATGAGCGTGGAATCACACTGCCCGATATCTACCTGCTCATAGAGATTGCCGATTTTTCAGAATCTCTCTGGATGAGCTTACCGGAAGAATTACCATCCATTGAAACAATTTGAAGCTTTTTAAGAAATCATTCAAATTGAAGAGCCTAGTCATAAAAACAAAAAGACCACGCAAAAAAACAGAAAACCTTTCTAAGATTTCCTGTTCTCTTTATCTAATGCGGAAGATGGGACTTGAACCCACACAAGCGCAATGCTTACAAGATCCTTAGTCTTGCTCGTCTGCCAGTTCCGACACTTCCGCATTCCATATAGGATTCGTGATCTTTGTTTTGCTGACCACAAGAAATATAATAACATTGGAGGAATAAAAAGTCAATGTTTTTTTACTTTTTATGATGAGATTTTCTATAAGATAAGATACTTTTTAATCCCTTTAAAAAAATCTCTTGTTTCCATATCTCTCAGAATATAAAAGTAGAAAATCCTTCATAAAAAAGACTTTCTACTTTTATCTAATGCGGAAGATGGGACTTGAACCCACACAAGCGCAATGCTTACAAGATCCTTAGTCTTGCTCGTCTGCCAGTTCCGACACTTCCGCATTCCATATAGGATTCGTGATCTTTGTTTTGCT
>ENA-OQAA01001342-OQAA01001342.1-human-gut-metagenome-genome-assembly--contig:-NODE-1342-length-12764-cov-3.136267_pt1 | contig 12764 bp, 13 predicted proteins | sample MGYA00242489_ERZ504515 | MGnify/ENA primary metagenome ERZ504515 (study PRJEB26092, sample SAMD00036237) | human gut metagenome | host: Homo sapiens | study: EMG produced TPA metagenomics assembly of...
CCGGCATCTCGTCCAGCAGGGTTCTTGCCAATTCTCTTGTACTCATAACACACCCACCTTTCGTGTAAAGTTTCAGGCTTATAAGTATTATAGCACTTTTTTTTCTTTATTGAACAGTCCTGCGCACCTTTTCCCAAAAAGCAAAAGCCCCACGACACACGCCGCTTTTCAGCGGTATATCGTAGGACTTTTTTGGAGCTGGTGACAGGAGTTGAACCTGCAACCCACTGATTACAAATCAGTTGCGCTGCCATTGCGCCACACCAGCGAGTATCGTTTGCACAGGGTACTTTAGTAGAATACCAGAAACCTCCCCGCTTGTCAATATCTTTGTCTGCCCCCCGGCCCCGACGCCGGCAATACCATCCGAAGCCGCGATGGCAAAAAGCTGCTGGACGAGGTCATCCACCTCATGGATAAAAACAACAAGCTGGGCCTCGTGAAGCTCATAGAGAACGGCGAGAACGTCAAAACGCTGCACTTCCACCCTCTCCCTCTCCGATGTTGCAGCCCTCGGTGCGGACGATACGCCTTTCACCCTCAGCCACAGCGGCTCCACCGCTACCTTCACCGTGGGCGGCGCAGACCACAGCGCACTGCTGAGGTAAGCAGATCGCCATCCTCCATTCCTTCCACATAACGACCAAGGCCCCCGCAGTTCTGTTCCGGACTGCGGGGGCCTTGGCGTTTTATTCTGATAAAATCTTACTTCAGCTCCCGCCTGCACGGCAGCAAAGTCCTCGAGGGTCAGGGCCTCGGGGCGGATGCGGGCGTCGAAGCCCGCCGCTCGATGGCCGCGATGACTTATCTTTCGGCAGGCCGAGGCCGCTGGCGATGGCGTTGGCGGCGGTCTTACGGCGCTGGCCGAAAGCGGCACGGATGAGGGCAAAGTAGCCGTCCTCGTCCTCCACCTGTACGGCGGGAGTGGGGCGGATGTCCATCCGCACAACGGCGCTGGTAACCTTCGGGGCCGGGTAGAAGCTGCCCGGCGCGGCGGTGAACATCAGTTTTGAGGTGGCGTAGTAGCTCACGGCACAGCTGATGGCGCTGGACGCCGGGTGCCGGGGGCAGCGGCCAGACGGTCGGCGGCCTCCTTCTGCACCATGACGGTGAGGTTCTGGATGGGCAGGCGGTCGCCCAGCAGCTTCATGACGATGGGCTGGTGATGTAGTAGGGCAGGTTGGCGCAGACAGCCACCGGCATCCCGGGGAACTCCTCCTCGATGAGGCGCGGAGGTCTGCCTTCAGAACATCCTGCAATACCAGCTTGAAGTTCTCCACGCCCGCCATGGTCTCGGCCAGCAGGGGCGGCAGGCGCTCGTCCACCTCGATGGACACCACCTTGGCGGCGCGCTGGGCCAGCTCTTTGGTCAGCACGCCGATGCCGGGGCCGATCTCCAGCACGCCCCAGCTCTTATCGACGCCGCTGGCGTCCACGATCTTGGGCGGCAGGCCGGGATTGATGATGAAGTTCTGTCCAAAGCCCTTGGAGAGCGCGAAATCGTATTTTTCGCACAGGGTGCGGATAACGGAGAGGTCGGTCAGCTCCGGCATATTGGTTTTCCTTTCTGTTTCTTGCTAAAACAGCAAAACCTCTCCGTCACGCCTGCAGCGTGCCACCTCCCTATCGAGGGGAGGCCTTGGCATTCCGCAAAGCTTACTCTCTTCGCCAGAGGTTCCCCTCGGTAGGGGAGCTGTCTGCGAAGCAGACTGAGAGGTTGAGCTATTTACACGACTAAAGTTATTTTTAAGAAGTGTTTACTGCGCACTTGCAGCCTCCTGCTCCCCTTCTGCACCGGCCTCGGAGGAAGCCTCTGCCTCCCTGCCGGCCTCGCTGGAAGCGGTGCTCTCGGCTGCGGCCTCCGAAGAGGCTGCGGCGGAGTCGGCGGCGATGTCAGCGTCGTTCACGCCGCCCACGGTGGTGACACCGGTGAGCTGCTGTGCGCAGCTGACGGCGCGCTGTATCTGCGGGTCCGTGTCGAGGGTGTAGTCATAGTAGCTGACCTGCTCGTCGGCAGTCAGCGGGCGCTCCACGTCCACGGTCAGGCCGGTGCCGTCGAAGCAGGAGCCGTCGCCGCAAATGAGCTTTGCCACCGTGACCACGACAGCGCTGCCGTCCGAGAGGCGCTGGGGGCTGCTCTGGATGGTGCCTTTGCCCATCGTGGTGCTGCCCACGAGGCGGGTGCCGCACAGGGTGCGCAGGCTGGACGCAAAGAGTTCTGCCGCGCTGGCGGTGTTCTCGTTCACGAGGCAGACGGTGGGCTGGCTGATGACCGAGTCGCCGGTGCTGCTGCCCAGCAGGGTGCGGTTGCCTGCCTTATCCTCCGCGTAGGCCAGCACACCTTCCGGCGCGACGAGTTCGATGCAGCTGATGGCGTCGTCAAGGATGCCGCCGCCGTTGTCGCGCAGGTCGAAGATGAAGCTCTGGGCGCCGCTGGCGGTCAGGCTGCGGAGCGCAAAGTCCAGCTCACTGGGGGTGGAGTTGTCGAACTGCCAGATCTTGATATAGCCCACATTGCCCTGCACCAGCGCGGAATCGACGCTGTTGGCCGTAAAGCCGGAGTGGGTCAGATCGGCGGTGTGCTGGGCGTTCTCGCTGTCCAGCCAGCCTACATTGACGCTCGTGCCACTCTCGCCCCGGAGTTTGTTCTGGACAGCCTCCACGCTGCCCAGACTTTTGATGTCTGCGCCGTCGATGGTGGTGATGTAATCGCCCCGCTGGAGGCCGGCTCTTGGCAGGAGACTCGTCATACACTTTGATGACCTTGGCGTAGCGGACTGGTCGATGGCCAGCTCCACGCCGATGCCCATCAGCTTGCCGCTCTGGGCGTTGAGCAGGTCGGTGTAGGCCGAGGCGGTGTAGTAGCGGGCGTACTTGTCGCCGGTACCCAGCAGATAACCGGCAGTCAGACGGTCGTACAGCACGGTCTCGTCGATGTCGTAGTAGTCGTTGGCGCGCACATAGCGGTCTACCTCGGCCACCTTGTTGTACATGCTCTCCTTTTCCTTCACGCTGGTGACGGTGTGGTCAAACAGCCGCATCGCCATCAGCATCGTGATGGAAAAAGTGACCGTCATTGCCAGAATGACGATGGTCACGGTCATCCCTACGGAAATTTTGCGGTTCATTCAGTGTCCTCCCCCAGTTCAGACCAAAAACATCAGGATGACGCTGCCCAGCACCGACAGCAGGAACACTCCTGCCAGAATCAGACAGCCCACCCGAAGGATACGCTTGCGTTTTTGCTCGTTCATTTCGCCTTGTGGCCTCCTTTGACCCCTCGACTTCAATTACAGTTGTGTTATCTTATCGGAATATAACCGCGGGGGTTGACCGCATTGGCCTTGGAGCCGCCCTTCCACACCTCGAGATGGAGGTGGTTGCCGGTAGAGTTGCCGGTGGAGCCCACATAGCCGATGAGGTCGCCCTGATTGACATACCTGCCCGCCGACGTTGCCACCGAGCGCATATGGCCGTAGAGGGTGGAGTAGCGTTGCCGTCTGTCATTTTGCCGTGATAGATGATGACATAGTTGCCGTAGCCGCCGCTGGACCAGCCGGCCACCTGCACATAACCGCTGGCGGCTGCGTAGATGGGAGTGCCGGCGGGGGCGGCAAAGTCGATGCCGGCGTGGAGCTTGTTGACGCCGGAGACCGGGTTTTTGCGCCAACCGTACTCGCTGGAGATGCGGGTATAGCTCTTGAGCGGGCAGATAAAGCCGCTGAAGCTCAGCTGGGGCTTGCTGGCCGCTGCCGCTGCGATGAGCTTCTGGATCTCCTTCTTGACGGCCTCGTAGTTCATCTCGTCCGACTCGATGGCCGCCTGGGCGTTCTTCTGGGCCTGCTGGGCCTCAGCGGCGCTCAGACGGGCCTCCTTGACGCTGTTGTTGAGCTCGCTCTGCTTGGACTGCATCTGCTTGTTCTGGGCGTCCAGCTCAGACTTTTTGTTCTGCAGCTGGGTGCGCTCCTCCACGAGCTGGGTTCGGTCGGCCACAAGGGCTTCCTTCGCAGCCTTCATGTTGTCGAGTATCTCGGTGTCCTTCACCGAGATGTCCTGCATGACCTCATTGAAGGTCAGAAGCTCGTACAGATCGTTCACAGACCGGAGCATGGCGACGCTGCCGCCGTCCCGCAGCTCCTGCATGGCGGCCATGTGGCTCTTGAAATCGTCCCACTGGTCGGCGATCTCCTGCTCTTTCCGGGCGATCTCATTCTGCTTGGCGGTGATCTCCTGCTCTTTGACGCCGATGCTGTTCTGCACCTCGGAGATCTGGCTCTTGAGGACGCTGATCTGGCTCTGGAGCACCGAGACTTTTTCTTTCAGCTCAGACTCGAGGGCTTGGCAGCAGCTTCCTTCTTTTTGGCGTCGTTCAGCTCCGTCTTATGCTGCTTGATGGACGCAGAGATCTTGTCCAGCTTGTTCTGCAGCGAGCTCATGCTGGTGGCCGCACTGGCCGGGTAGACCGTCACGCTCAGCACGAGGCAGGCGGCGGCCAGAAAGGCGCAGGCGGCGCGCATCATGGCCGAATGGCCCGACGGCTTTGCGTGGCGGGGCGGATGATGCAGGACAAAGCCTGCAGAATGCTTGTCGTGGTACACAGTAGGCCCCTCCTTACACGTTCAGGTGCTTGCGGATGGAGAACATACTGCCCAGACCGCCCACCAGAGCGCCGCCCGCGAGGCTGTAGGTCAGGATGGTGGGCCAGACATTTTCCAGCGGCACCAGAGCCGTACCCATAAGCATCTGCCACAGGCCGCCCAGCGTGGGCGACAGCTGAACAATGTAGCATAGCCGCCGATGGTGGCAGCTGCCGTCAGGATGCCGGAGAGCAGGCCCATAGTCAGGCCCTCGATGACGAAAGGCAGGGTGACGAGGGCGTTGGTAGCGCCGACATACTTCATGATCTCGATTTCACGGCGGCGGGCAAAGACGCTCAGCCGGATGGTGGTACCCACCGTGATGATGCTGACAGCCATCAGCACCAGCACCAGACCGCGCCCGACCTTGGTGACAGCCTGCTGGACCTCCACAAAGGTGTTGGTCATCTCGATGGGAGCCGTGACGCTGTAGACGCCGCTGATGTTCTCGAACTGCTTGCTGATGGTCTCCATCTGGCTCAGATCAGACAGGGAGACGCGGTAATTGGCCTTAAAGGGGTTGTCGTTCTCGAACTCGTTCAGCAGGGCGGCATAGTCGGACATATAGCCCTTGTACTGGTTGAGGACGTCTTCTTTGGACATATACTGCACCCGGCTCACACCTGCGGTGCCGCTGAGGGCATTGCCCACAGACTGGATGGTGGCGTCATCGGCCTCGGGGTCCACGTAGACCACCATCTCGTTCTGGCTGCCCAGATAGCTCACCATGCTGTCCACATTGACTTCAATGAGGCTGGCGAAGGCGTTCAGGGTCATGCAGACGCTGAGGGAGGCGATGCAGGCGATGGTCATGGCCCAGTGCTTGCCGAGGTTGCGCACGCCGCGCCGGGTGAGGAACCCAAACGTAGAGATTTTCATACGTGTACCTCCTCGCCGAAGCTGGCCGGAACATCGGAGATGATGCGGCCCTGCTTCAGGGTGATGGTGCGGCGGTTGAAGCGGCGCACCAGTTCATGCTCATGGGTGACGACAAGCACCGTGATGCCCATCTCGCTGACGCGTTCCAGCAGTTCCATCATCTCAAGGCTCATCTCGGGTCGATGTTGCCGGTGGGCTCGTCCGCAATGACGAGGCGGGGGCTGTGGGCCAGAGCGCGGGCCACGGCCACGCGCTGCTGCTCACCGCCGGAGAGGAACTCGGGGTAGACCTTTGCCTTATCTTCCAGATGCACCAGCTCCAGCATGTAGTTGACGCGCTCTTTGATGTCTTTTTTGCCGATGTTGGTGACATGCATGGCAAACGCCACATTCTCGTAGACCGTCATGGTGGGGATGAGGCGGAAATCCTGGAAGATGATGCCCATCTGGCGGCGAAGGAAAGGCACTTTGCCCCGGCGCAGCCGGGCGACGTCCTTGCCGTCCACCATGACGCGGCCCTCGGTGGGCAGCTCTTCGCGGAGGATGAGCTTGAGCAGAGTGGACTTGCCGGCGCCGGAGTGGCCCACCAGAAAGACGAACTCGCCGTCGTCCACGTGGAAGTCGATGTCCTCCAGAGCGGGCGTATCGCTCCGTTTGTATATCTTGGTGACATGTTCAAAATCTATCATGAGTATCTTGCTCCTGAAAAATTTATTTGGCACAGAAGTTCCAGACCAAACCTCTCCGTCACGCTGACGCCGTGACGGAGAGGTCATTATTCCTACGAGCCATTACAAAAGAAACCGGCCAGCATCGGGGTCGAGCGGCCGGTTTCGGCGTCCGCAGCCGGAGCGGCTGAGACGAAATATCAATATTTGGCCGGGTTGTTGGACAGGTACTTCTTGACCATGAGCGCTACCTTGAACACGATAGCGTCGTCGAACTCACGCAGATCCAGACCGGTCAGCTTTTTGATCTTTTCCAGACGATACACCAGCGTGTTGCGGTGGACGAACAGACCGCGGCTGGTCTCGGAGACGTTCAGGTTGTTCTCGAAGAAGCGCTGGATGGTGAACAGGGTCTCCTGGTCCAGGCTCTCGATGCTGCCCTGCTTGAACACTTCGCGCAGGAACATCTCGCAGACCGTGGTGGGCAGCTGGTAGATCAGACGTGCGATGCCCAGATTGTCGTAGCGGATGATCTGCTTCTCGGTGTCGAACACCTTGCTGACCTCCATGGCGATCTGTGCTTCCTTAAAGGAAGTAGCCAGGTCCTTCACGTTGGCGATGGGGGTGCCGATGCCCACGACAGCCTTGATGTAATGCTCGCCGGACAGGGTGTCCACGATACTGGCGGCCAGCTTCTCCATATCGGTGCGGTCGATGCCCTTGCGGATCTCCTTGACCAGGACGGTGTCCGTCTCGCTGATGTTGAAGACGAAGTCCTTCTGCTTGTCGGGGAACAGGCTGCTCACCACGTCGTAAGCGGAGATGTCGCCGCCGCTGGTGACGCGGACGATGAACACCACGCGGGAGACGTCGGTGGCAAAGTGGAGCTCACGGGCCTTGGCGTAGATGTCGCCGGGCAGGATGTTGTCCAGCACCACGTTCTTGATAAAGTTGGCTTTGTCGAACTTCTCGTCGTGATACTGCTTGATGCTCTGCAGGCTGATGGACAGCACAGCGGCAAACTGGCCTGCAGTCTCGTCCGCACCTTCCACAAAAACGGCATAATCGTTATGCTTTGCGCTGGAGAACTGCTGGTAGGTGTAGCCATCCCGCACGAAGCGGTCACCGGCCGTCAGACGCTCTGCCATAAAGCCCTCGCGCACCTCGCCGATCAGATTCAGCTCCGAGCAGGAGATGACAGCGCCGGTCTCATCCACCACGCCGACCACGCGGTCGATCGCGTCCTTCATCTGGTAGATCACGCTCTGAAATACTCTATTGGCCATAAATGGATACCCCTTTTCCTCTCTTGTGCAAACCGCAGGTGGGCGGGATTGTGATTTTTAACAATTTCGCCGCATTACATTTTATATTTTACACAAAAGAATTTACTTTTGCAACATATTTCACCAAAAAAAATTCTTCTTTCTTGGTGAAATTATCTTTCGGGGTCATTTTCGGGCCAAAAAGGGCCTTTCTGCGTGGTTCTGAGGGCTATTCTACCGGTAAAATGTGATACTTTTTTGAAAATCGGGTGAAAAGCAGTCCTTTACCCCGTGGTAATTTTCGCCACCTCGTCAGCTGTCAGCTCCCGCCACTGGCCCGGGGCAAGGCTCTCGTCCAGCGCAAGCCCGCCGATGGCGTCCCGGTGCAGGGCGTTGACGCCCGCACCGTAGACACCGAACATCCGCTTGATCTGATGATACACGCCCTGCCTGAGCAGAACGCGGACCGTCAGCCCGTCGGGGGTGAGGGCAGACACTTCCGCCGGCGAAAGGGCCGTGCCGTCGGCAAGGGTGACGCCTGCGGCAAAGCCGGCCTTCATCTCTTCCGTCAGCGGGGTGTCGATGACGACGGTGTAGGTCTTGGAGACATGGCGTTTAGGCGCGAGGATGTCGTGGGCAAAGCCGCCGTCGTCCGTCAGCAGGACGAAACCGGTGCTGGTCTTGTCCAGTCTTCCCGCCGGGAACAGCTGCCGCCGGGGATAGGCATCCCCCACCAGATCCACGACCGTCGTGTCCCGCTTGTCGGTGGAGGCGCTGACGACGCCTCGGGCTTGTTGAGCATAAGGTAGACGAACTGCCGGTAGGCCAGCGCTTTGCCGTCCACCGCCACGGCGTCAGCCTCTTTCAGCTGGGTATCCCCTTTCTTGCAGACCGCGCCGTTGACCGTAACGCGGCCTTTCGCCAGCAGTGCCTTCGCCTCGCTCCGGGTGCATTGGGCCGTCTCGGCTAAATATTTATCGAGTCGCATGAAAACTCCTTCTGTGTGCAGAAAAGAGGCCGTTGCCTGCGGCAACAGCCTCTTTTCCTGTAAAATCACGTTTAGACGCTCAGGTTTGCGTGCTGTTCCACAGCATCCGGGTTGGCGTCAAAGATGGGTTTGAGGATGTGAGCGATGAACTCCTCCACCTGCTGGGGAGCACGGCCCACAAAGTTCTCCGGCACAAGGCCCGCCACGATCTCCTCCTTGGTCAGACCAAAGGCCGGGTCGGCGGCGATGCGGTCCACCATGTCGTTGGGCAGACCCTCTTCCTTGACCTGCTTGCCGGCGGCGATGGCGTGCTGGCGCAGACGCTCGTGGAGCTCCTGACGGTTGCCGCCCTTCTCCACGGCCTGCATCATGATGTTCTCGCTGGCCATGAAGGGCAGCTCGGCCATCAGGCGGCTGCGCACGACCTTCGGGTAGACCACGAGGCCGTCGGTGACGTTGAGCATGATGTTCAGGATGGCGTCGGCGGCGAGGAAGCCCTCAGCCATGGCAACGCGCTTGTTGGCGCTGTCGTCCAGTGTGCGCTCGAACCACTGCGTACCGGTAGTGAAGCTGGGGTTGAGCACATCCACCATCAGGTAGCGGCTCAAAGCGCAGATGCGCTCGCAGCGCATGGGATTGCGCTTGTAAGGCATGGCGGAGGAACCGATCTGGTTCTTCTCAAACGGCTCTTCCATCTCCTTGAAGTTGGCCAGCAGGCGCAGATCGGTGGCGAACTTCATGCAGCTCTGGCCGATGCCGGCCAGGGCGTTGAGGATGAAGGCGTCCACCTTGCGGCTGTAGGTCTGGCCGGACACCGGGATGACAGCCTCGCTGTCGAAGCCCATCTCCTCAGCGATGGAAGCATCCACGGCGCGGATCTTGTCGGCATCGCCCTTGAACAGCTCCATAAAGGAAGCCTGGGTGCCGGTGGTACCCTTGACGCCGCGCAGCTGCAGGGTAGCCAGACGGTGGTCGATCTCGTTGAGGTCCATCACCAGCTCGTTGGCCCACAGGGTAGCGCGCTTGCCCACGGTGGTGGGCTGGGCGGGCTGGCAGTGGGTGTAGGCCATGCAGGGCATATCCTTATACTCCTCGGCGAACTTTGCCAGCTTTGCCAGCACGCCGATGAGCTTCTTGCGCACCAGCTCGAGGCCCTGACGCATCACGATGATGTCGGTGTTGTCGCCGACATAGCAGCTGGTGGCACCCAGATGGATGATGCCTGCCGCCTTGGGACACTGCTGGCCGTAGGCGTAGACATGGCTCATGACGTCGTGGCGCACCAGCTTCTCCCGCTCGATGGCGACTTCATAGTTGATGTCGTCCACATGAGCTTCCAGCTCGGCCACCATCTCGGGGGTGATATTGGTCAGGCCCTGCTTCATCTCGGCCCGGGCCAGCGCCACCCACAGGCGGCGCCAGGTGCGGAACTTGTTGTCGTCCGAGAAGATGTACTGCATCTCATCGGAGGCATAACGGGTGGAAAAAGGGCTGATATAACGGTCATGCTGAGACATGAAGATGTCCTCCTTGGGTAAGTTTTACGAAACCTCAACCTCTCAGCTCGCTCCGCTCGACAGCTCCCCTACCGAGGGAGCCTCCTGGCGAAGAGATAAAGCTTTACGAAATGCCAAAGCCTCCCCTCGTTAGGAGCAACAACGACGACCGCCGCCAGTGGCGGAAACAGGGAGTCGCTGTTGGGGCCGCGGCCAGCAAGACGCAAGCAAAGCGCTGCGGATGCTGGGTGCCGCAACCCGGGCAGTGGCATTGCGAAGCAATGACGGAGAGGTTTTCTCCTATTTTACCATCAAATCTTGAAATAGTCCACGCCGCCCTCGAAAATAGGCTGATACTTGTCGCCGGTGACGTTCTTGTACAGGTACTCGCCGCTGCGCTCCGAATGGCCCATCTTGCCGAAGACACGGCCATCCGGGCTGGTGATGCCCTCGATGGCGAGGACGGAACCGTTGGGGTTGTACTTCATGTCCATGCTGGGGTTGCCATCCTGATCGACGTACTGGGTCGCGATCTGGCCGTTGGCGATGAGGGTATCCAGCACGCTCTGAGGTGCCACGAAGCGGCCCTCACCGTGCTGATGGCCACGGTGTGCTGGTCGCCCACGCTGCACTTGGACAGCCAGGGGCTGCCGGTGGAAGCGATGCGGGTGCGCACCAGCATACTCTGGTGGCGGCCGATGGTGTTGAAGGTCAGGGTCGGGTCGCAGGCCGTGATGGGGCGGATGTCGCCGTAAGCGGCCAGACCCAGCTTGATGAGGGCCTGGAAGCCGTTGCAGATGCCCAGCATCAGACCATCCCGGTGCTGCAGCAGGTCGCGGACTGCTCGGTGACCGCAGGATTGCGGAAGAAGGAGGCGATGAACTTTGCGCTGCCGTCCGGCTCGTCGCCGCCGGAGAAGCCGCCGGGCAGCATGACGATCTGGCTCTCGTTGATAGCCTTGACCAGTGCCTCGCAGCTGGCGGTGACGTCAGCGGGGGTCAGGTTGCGGATGACCAGCACCTCGGGGTCTGCACCGGCGCGGGCAAAGGCGTGGGCGGTGTCGTACTCGCAGTTGGTGCCCGGGAAGACCGGGATGATGACCTTCGGCTTTGCCACGCCGATCTTGGGCGCAGCGGGGGCGGTCAGGCTGCCGTCGATCTTCTCGACGACAGGGCCGGCCTTGCGGTAGGGATAGACGGGCTCGAGCTTGCTCTCCCAGATCTCCTGCAGCTGAGCCATATCCAGCTTGTCGCCGCAGCACTCGAAGGTGTAGTCTGCGGTGGTCTCGCCCAGCAGCTCACCGGCCGGGGCGTCAGAGACCATCTCCAGCACGATGGAGCCGTACATGGGCTTAAACATATCGTGGGTGGTCATGTTGTTCATCATCTTGAAGCCGATGCGGTTGCCCAGACCCATCTTGAAGAGAGCCTCGGCCAGACCGCCATAGCCCACAGAGGAAGCAGCGGCCACCATGCCATCTTCCATCATCTGCTCAACTTTCTTGTAGTTGGCCTTCAGGGAGAAGAAATTGGGGGCAGCCGGTGACGGGGTCCAGGATGGGCCGGATGAGGACGACGGTGCTCTCCGGCTTCTTGAACTCGGTGGAGACGACGCGGCCGGCCTTGCCGATGGCGGTAGCGAAGGACACCAGCGTGGAGGAACATCCAGCTGCTCGAAGGAGCCGGACATGCTGTCCTTACCGCCGATGGAGGCGATGCCGAGGCCGATCTGCGCGTCCAGTGCGCCCAGCAGAGCAGCCAGCGGCTTGCCCCAGCGCTCCGGGGAAGTGCCAACGCTCGAAGTACTCCTGGAAGGTCAGGTAGGCGTCCTCATAGCGGAAGCCGGAGGCCACCAGCTTGGTCACACTCTCGACGACGGCCATCCGTGCGCCCACATACTGGTTGGCGCTCATGAGGTAGGGGTTGTAGCCCCATGCCATGCCGGAGCAGGTGTTGGTCTCGCCGTCCACGGGCAGCTTTGCGACCATGGCGTTCTGCGGGGTCAGCTGGCATGCGCCGCCGAAGGGCATCAGCACGGTGGCCGCGCCGATGGTGGAGTCGAACCGCTCAGAAAGGCCCTTCTTGCTGCAGACGTTCAAATCGCCCACCATGTTCTTCATCTTCTGCTCGAAGGTCACGCCGGCCCACTGGGGCTGCCAGACAGTCCCCTTCTCGATGTGGACGTTCTGGTGCTTCTCAGCGCCGTTGGAGTTCAGGAACTCGCGGCTGATGTTGACGATGGACTTGCCGTTCCACACCATGTTCAGGCGCTTTTCCTCGGTGACCTTTGCCACGGGGGTGGCCTCAAGGTTCTCCTCGGTGGCGATGGCGATGAACTTGTCCACGTCCTCCGGGGCCAGAGCCACGGCCATACGCTCCTGGCTCTCGCTGATGGCCAGCTCGGTGCCGTCGAGGCCGTCATACTTCTTGGTGACCTTGTTCAGGTCGATATACAGGCCGTCGGCCAGCTCGCCGATGGCGACAGAGACGCCGCCGGCACCGAAGTCGTTGCAGCGCTTGATCATCTTGCAGGCGTCCTCGCGGCGGAACAGGCGCTGCAGCTTGCGCTCGATGGGGGCGTTGCCCTTCTGGACCTCAGCACCGCAGTGCTCGAGGCTGTCCAGCTTGTGGGCCTTGGAGGAACCGGTGCACCGCCGATGCGTCGCGGCCGGTGCGGCCGCCCAGCAGGACGATGACGTCGCCGGGAGCGGGGCATTCGCGGCGAACGTGGGAAGCGGGCGTTGCGCCCACAACAGCGCCGATCTCCATACGCTTTGCCACATAGCCGGGTGATAGATCTCATCCACCTGACCGGTGGCAAGGCCGATCTGGT
>ENA-OQAA01001343-OQAA01001343.1-human-gut-metagenome-genome-assembly--contig:-NODE-1343-length-12764-cov-2.253462_pt1 | contig 12764 bp, 13 predicted proteins | sample MGYA00242489_ERZ504515 | MGnify/ENA primary metagenome ERZ504515 (study PRJEB26092, sample SAMD00036237) | human gut metagenome | host: Homo sapiens | study: EMG produced TPA metagenomics assembly of...
TTGATTACCGATGGTGAACGTAAGATTGTGGTTCTCTCTGCCATGTCGGGTACCACAAACACATTGGTTGAGATTTCGGACTATCTGTACAAGAAGAATCCGGAAGGTGCCAACGAGATTATCAACAGACTGGAAACGAAATATCGCCAGCACATTGATGAACTTTATGCCACTCCCGAATATAAGCAGAAAGGTCTGGAACTTATCAAATCTCATTTCGACTATATCCGTTCTTACACCAAAGACCTTTTTACGCTGTTCGAGGAGAAGGTAGTGCTGGCGCAGGGTGAGTTGATTTCTACCGCCATGATGAATTACTATCTGCAGGAATGTGGTGTGAAGTCGGTTTTGCTTCCGGCTTTAGAATATATGCGTACGGACAAAAATGCTGAACCTGATCCTGTTTACATCAAAGAAAAACTTCAGGTTCAGCTTGAGTTGCATCCCAATGCCGACATTTATATTACACAAGGTTTTATCTGCCGCAACGCCTATGGCGAGGTAGACAATCTGCAGCGTGGCGGCAGCGATTATACCGCTTCTCTGATAGGTGCGGCTGTCAATGCTTCCGAAATCCAGATTTGGACGGACATCGACGGTATGCACAACAACGACCCGCGTATTGTGGACAAGACCTCTCCCGTGCGCCATCTTCATTTTGAAGAGGCAGCCGAGCTGGCATATTTCGGTGCAAAAATCCTGCACCCTACCTGTATCCAGCCCGCCAAGTATGCTAACATCCCCGTGCGCCTGCTCAATACAATGGATTCCACGGCTCCGGGTACACTCATCTCCAACGATACGGAGAAAGGCAAAATCAAGGCTGTAGCTGCAAAGGATAATATCACAGCTATCAAAATCAAGTCCAGCCGTATGTTGCTTGCTCATGGTTTCTTGCGCAAAGTGTTTGAAATCTTTGAAAGCTACCAGACTTCTATCGACATGATTTGTACGTCCGAAGTAGGTGTATCCGTTTCTATCGACAATACCAAGCATCTCAACGAGATTCTGGACGATTTGAAGAAATACGGTACGGTGACGGTGGACAAGGACATGTGTATCATCTGCGTGGTAGGCGACCTCGAATGGGAGAACGTCGCTTTGAAGCCAAAGCGCTCGATGCCATGCGCGACATACCGGTACGTATGATTTCTTTTGGCGGCAGTAACTATAACATTTCTTTCCTTATCCGTGAATGTGATAAGAAACAGGCTTTGCAGTCGCTCAGCGATGCGCTGTTCAACGAGTAATAAAAGAAAACAGTAGATATGAGCGCTTTTACCTTCTTGATAAAAGCGCTCTTTTTAACTAAACGAAGATATAACCCATAATAATTATATGAAAGGAACATTTCCTATTGACAAATTCCGCGAATTGCGTACCCCGTTTTATTATTACGACACGAAGGTGCTGCGCGATACCCTTTCCTGCATCCGTACCGAAGCGTCACGATACGATAACTATTCGGTGCATTATGCTGTGAAGGCCAATGCCAATCCTAAGGTTCTGACTATTATCCGTGAGAGCGGGTTGGGAGCGGACTGTGTGAGTGGCGGTGAAATCCGTGCGGCAATCAAGGCTGGTTTCCCAGCCGACAAGATTGTGTTTGCCGGAGTGGGTAAGGCAGACTGGGAGATAAATCTTGGATTGGATTATAATATCTTCTGCTTTAATGTAGAGTCCATACCCGAACTGGAAATTATCAACGAATTGGCCGCAGCCAAAGGCAAGGTAGCCAATGTTGCTTTCCGTATCAACCCCAATGTAGCGCGCATACGCATGCCAACATCACTACCGGATTGGCGGAAAATAAGTTCGGTATCAGTATGGAAGATATGGACCATGTGATAGACGTGGCGCAGGAGATGAAAAATGTCAAGTTCATCGGGTTGCATTTCCATATCGGTTCGCAGATATTGGATATGGGCGATTTTGTGGCTTTGTGTAATCGTGTCAACGAATTGTTGGACAAACTTGAAGCCCGTCAGATACGTATCGAACACGTTAATGTGGGCGGTGGACTCGGCATTGATTACGGACATCCCAACCGTCAGCCTGTACCCGATTTCAAAAGCTATTTCGAAACCTACGATAACTGCTTGAAACTCCGTTCTTATCAGACACTTCATTTTGAATTGGGGCGTTCGGTAGTGGGGCAGTGCGGTTCGCTTATTGCAAAGGTTTTGTATGTAAAGCAAGGTACTAATAAGCAGTTTGCCATTCTCGATGCAGGTATGACGGATTTGATTCGTCCCGCACTCTATCAGGCATTCCATAAGATAGAGAACATCACTTCCGATGCTCCACAGCAAACCTATGATGTAGTGGGGCCTATCTGCGAGTCCTCCGATGTCTTTGGCAAGGCTGTCGATTTGAACGGTGTGAAGCGTGGCGACCTTATAGCCCTTCGCTCTGCCGGAGCTTATGGTGAAATCATGGCTTCAGGTTATAACTGCCGCGAGTTGCCGCAAGGTTATACATCGGACGAACTGGTATAAGTGCAGTACAAGATTTGAATGATTTATCAAGCACGGGAACATCCTTTTTGTTTCTGTGCTTGTTTTTTATAGCTACCTGATTTTTTTGTTGTATTTTTACAGCATTAATATCTGATATAAATCCATTATGAAACACAAGTCGATTTTCTTTTTACTTAGCCTGATATTTAGTTCGTTTTGTCTTTCAGCGCAGGAATTGCCGAAAGAAGTGGTCTGGCAAGAGATAGAGGGAGTTAATGTACCGATTCCGCCTCAGACGCATCCCCGTTTGTATGTTCGCTCATCCGATTTACCCGCGTTGAAGGAACGTCTGAAAACTCCTCAGGCACAGCAGACACTCTCTCTTATGAAAGAGCTGAGCAAAGACCGTACTCCAGCGGAAGAAGCTGCCGTTACAAACCGCGGTTTCCGCTATTATTACGAGATGCGCGGCGTTACATCGCGGGTGCAGTTGCAAGCCCTTGACTATCTGTTGGAAGGTGACAAACGTTTGGCACGCAAGGCCATTACAGCCATGCTCGATACGTTGCAGCGTGCCTCTTTCGGCACTCGTTCCGACTTGTCGCGGGCCAGCGGAGCCATGCTGATAACGGGGGCTATGTATATGACTGGTGCTACGACCAGATGAAGAGTTCCGAGAAGCAGGCTTATATCAAAGAATTTATCCGTCTGGCAAAGAGTATGGAATGCGGTTATCCGCCACGCAATAACCAACCATAGCGGGGCATCCGTCGGAGTGGATGATTATGCGCGATATGCTGTCGGCAGGCATTGCCATTTATGATGAATATCCCGATATGTACAATCATGTCATTACCATGCTCTATCGTGATTATATCCCGGCACGCAACTATTTTTACGAAGGGCAGAACTATCACCAGGGCACGAATTATGTACATGTCCGCTTTGCCTGTGACCTCTTTCCTTTATGGATTCTGGATAAGATGGGAGCCGGTAGCATTTACAGCTCTTCGGCGAGGTTCGTACTCTACGACATTATCTACCGCCGGCGTCCCGACGGAGTGTTGATGCCTGCAGGTGATGATTATCCGCAAAATCGTCCTGCATTGCTTACTATGCCGACGCCTATGTTTTTGGCTTCCAGTTATTATAAAGATGAATATCTGGCTTATGAGTTCGAGCGTAATCCCCGGTTGGACAAGTCGGGCAACGAGTCCATGAACCATTGTTTGATATACGAACTGTTGTGGCGTGACTACACCCTGAAAGGCAAGGCCCCCGACGACCTTCCTTTGACACGTTATTCCGGTACTCCCTATGGCTGGATGATTGCCCGTACCGGTTGGGATGCCAACTGCGTGATTGCCGAGATGAAAATTAATGAGCAATTTGTGGGTAACCACCAGCACATGGACGGCGGCAGTTTCCAGATTTACCACAAAGGGCCTTTGGCTATCGATGCCGGTGCTTATAGCGGTAGTTCGGGCGGTTATAACAGTCCCAACAACAAAAATTACTTCAAACGCACCATTGCCCATAATTCATTGCTGGTGTACGATCCTGACGAAAAGTTCGGCTGTTGGAACTATGGCGGGGGTGGAAAGACACGGTTTGCAACCAATGACGGCGGGCAGCGTATGTGCGGCGAAGGTTGGAAAACCTGCAATTCGCTCGACAGCCTTTTGTCCGAGGAATATACAGTAGGTAAAGTGTTGGCTCATGGATTTGGTTCTGACGCGCAGGCTCCCGATTATTCTTATTTGAAGGGGGATATAACACGAGCCTATACCCGGAAAGTGGAAGAGGCGAAACGTTCTTTCGTATTCCTCAACCTGAAGTCCGAAACAGTGCCTGCTGCACTTATTGTATATGATAAAGTATCGGCTTCCAATCCCGATTTCCGCAAATACTGGTTGCTGCATAGCATCGAAGAACCCACGCTTGAAGGTAATACTTTCATCGTGCGGCGCACCAAAGACGGTGATAGCGGTATGCTGCACAACACCGTCCTTTTACCTCAGGCAGATAATCTTCGTATCGATAAGGTTGGCGGTCCCGGCAAAGAAAATTGGGTGTTCGGCACTAACTATCCCAACGATGCCGTAGCCCCTTATCTTGACAATGCCAACGAGCGCGGAGCCTGGCGGGTAGAAGTTTCACCCGTTGCCCCTGCCGTTACCGATAACTTCCTGAATGTGATACAGGTTGCCGATAACCGATGCAATCGGTTGAACGCAGTGCAGCGTATTGAGGATGACCGGATAGTAGGTGTTCAGTTAGCCGATCGTGTCGTTACTTTTGCCAGGAGCAGCGAACCGCTGCAGAAAGATTTTACCCTTACAGTTAACGGTACGTACATATAAATTTGTCATTACCGACCTTAAAGCAGGAAACTGGCAAGTAAAGAAGGACGGTTGCATCTTTATTCCGTTGACCGAGGTGCAGGCTTCCGATGGAGTGCTTACTTTTGAGGGGAGTGCCGGTAGTTATGAATTTTGTAGGTAATAATTTTAAATAAACAATAGAACAGGTATTTAACTTGTTCTATTGTTTCTGTTATTTGCACTGTTGATAAATAATGTAGTTATGAAACAATACGAAGCTGTCATAGAAACCTTAGATAAGTTGGGTGGAGTCGCAACTTTAGGAGAGCTGAACAGAGAAGTTTTTAAAATAAGCGACTGTGAATGGAAAACAAAAACTCCATTTGCCAGTATCCGCCGCATTGTGCAACAGACTAAGGGGATCTATAAGATAAAGCCCGGATTATATGGACTTGAGAAGTATAGAAAACAAATAGAAGATAGGGGGATTATTGTAGAAACCGAGAAGAACAAAGATTCAAATGATGTTATAATGTTCAACCATACTTACTATCAAGGTATTCTATTAATAATAGGGAAGTACCGTAACATGCAGACTTTCGTACCCAAACAAGATAAAAACAAGAAATTCTACGATGGGCACAAGTTACACGAACTTTCTACTCTTGCAGAACAGCCGCCTTATTCCTATCCTCAACTGATAAAGCGCAGTGCTACTATTGATACGATATGGTTTAACGGACGCAATATGCCTCATTCATTTTTTGAGATAGAGCATTCTACGGACATCCAGAACTCTTTGCTGAAATTCAACGACCTGCAAGATTTCTATGTAAGAATGGCTATTGTTGCCGATATAAAACGCAAACCGGAATTTGAAGCTAAGATGCGTTTTCATGCTTTCGATGATTTACGATTGAACAAACGTGTGTCATTTTTAAGTTATGATGCCCTTGTTAAGCAATACGAAATGGAACAGGAAAAACAATCATTTGAATTTATCCTTTAGATTTGCAAATACTTGCTTTTCTTTATTTCGTAATAAAATTAAAGATATTGCTCTTTTGGATAGTATGGGGAAGTTGTCTGTACAAGAGGACTTTGCTTGCGGTTATGATTTACCCTTTTAATGAACATCCAAGAGTTCTTTGTTACGGTTGTTTTGGGTTTTAAAATATAGGTCTGTATAAAATAGTGCTCCCCGCACTTCACAGTGCAGAAGGCACAGCAAACAAACAAAACATTTCTGATTTGAATAAAGAGATATTCTTATCAGACGTTTTTGTTTTAGGTATTTAGAGCGTTTTAATGCTTTGGAAGTGGAAGTTGAATATAAGTTATGTATGTAAATTCTATATTCTCATTTGTACAAAGCAATGATTTCTTATTATTTTAAGCTATTTATTTCGTACACACCGGATAACAAAAGCTATTATTTCACCTGTTGAAGAGTCTTCACCCCCAATGAATTCATTTTGAAGATGTCTGTTGTACGTAGTGCATAGATAGTATCCTATGGCATCAAAATAAGGTTCGTGCGGATGTCCGTCGGTAAATCTCATAAAGCTACTATATGGGAGTTTTAATACATCTCCGTATATTGTGTATCCATCTTTGGGTACTCCTTTTGCATAGGAAAGCAAATTATTGAACTCTTGTAAAGTAGGAGTTCTCCAAGTGCTATTAGGTTCAACTTTTCGACATGGGTCTCTTGAATCGGACCAAGTTGTGACAAGTTCCGGATTATTTGGCAACGGATTATTGAATACAAAATAGTCCGGAGCATTATTTGCTTTGCTGCATGTCAGTGTATTGGGATAGATACCATATTTTTTTGTTTCTGCTGTATAATATAAGTTTCCGTTTGCCCAAATATTTCCCCCGATAATATACCCTTCTATTGTGGTGAATGAAACGTTGTTGTAATAGGTGTTATTGGCGTTAAGAGTCACTCCGGATAATGTTGTGCTCCTATTGCTAAATGGTTTGTTGCCGATGGTAAGATTCAATTTTATCGTTACGCTTGCAGAAGTTTGCGGCAATAGATACGTGTAATTGCTATACACACTCATCGCATTCGGACTGCTCCAAGTGATATTTATCGTTCCCGATCCGGTTTGTGCTGTCAGTGCATTGTTTGTGAAAGATAGGTAGCATTATGTTTGGGCAGAGTCACTGTACCCGTACATGCCGTAATTATTCCCATTCTTTCGGCTTGGGCAATGGCTTGTACTCTGTATCGTGCACAATGATGTTTGAACACGATGTTACTCAACGTATATTTGCTGCCTGTATTGTTAATTACAACTCCAGCTTTTACATACGTCATAAAATTTTGCCGTTTGTTACGGGAACACTTGTAGAGCTGTTGGTAAATGTGGTAATGGCGCTTGAATTGCCGTATGAATAAACGATGAATGTATAAGTTCCATAGGGAGAATAAGGCTCTTTGTGGTTTGTACGCTGCTTCCCGACAGCTTATAATCTCCATATCCGGCATAGTTTGCAGTGGAAATTTCGGTGGCGGTAGCCGATTTATAAGCTATGACCCGGAAAGTTATGTTATCTTCATGTTTGCCCAGCGGGTGGCGGCTTCATCGGTTGCATATCCTGCGGGGTAATACAGTGTACTCACTTCCATATTCAAGTCGTATTCTCCTTTTTGTTTGACGGTTTTTGTTATTCCGCTTCGTGTGCCGGCAATCTCTTCCGTGCTCCAGCCGTTTGTCTGGGGAGCTTCCACCTCAACGAGGATGTTGTTGGGAGAGGGGTTCTCTATGCTGTCCTCGTATTTTCCGCACCCGATTATCAGCAGGACAACCGATATATGGAATAACATATTTCTTATCATTCGTCTCATTTTTTTTAAGGTAAAGTAATCGTTTATGAACCGTTTGTCATTTTTGCACCTGCTACCATTGATCCGGACTTTGAGGCATGGTTATTGTTCCCGAACCTGCCGATGTCTGTCCGCTCCACGCTTCTGCTGATATACTTGTTGCTATCACCAATGTCTTGTCGCCCGTAAGTGCTGCTGCTTCCGTGGTATATCCCGCATTGTTCACTGCCTTGATATTCACGATGTAGCGGCAGTTCCTTTTTAGCGGAATATAACTTCCCCCGCTGGTAAGGTCCACTCTGTAATAATGCGTGCTTCCCGCATAAGTACCTCCTACGACAAGGCATACATTATTGTCCCTGCCATTTCCTTGCGGTGTTTCCGCTACGTAGATAGTCCGTATCAGTGATTTGCCGTCCGTGCAGGTGTAGGTCAGCGCATCGTTTGTTCCGGCATCCGGGGGGATGGATACGGACGCAACCACGTTATCGGTAATTGTCCCACCGTTTACAGGAGCTGCGTAGCCTTTATTCTTGGTGCGGTACACGCTGACTGTTTTCAACGTAAATCCGCTTATTACTGCTGCTGTTTCTCCATTTAGCATACATCCCACATCTATGCGTGCCAGCGAACGCAGCAACGTGATGTTTCCCAAAGATGTGGCAGGAGTGATGGCTTGCGTTGCAGTCGTTTCTCCCCACATAGGGAAACGGCTGTAGTTTGTCGTTCCGGTTGCATTCCACATTCCGGTGGCATCGAACGTTATCATTTTCAGAACATCGTTTTTGGCAGTGTTATCCGGAATGACGGGTAGTTTCTTTCCGGCATTGGCTATGACTACAAGTCTGTATTTCTCGCCTATCAGGCTTTGTTTCAGGGTCACTATGTACTTTTCATCCTGTAACTGTATTTGCGGCGCCTCATAGCTGAACGTTTCCGTGGAACTGTTTGCCTTGAATACCAATACTTTCAGTTGGGCTATGTCTATTGCATTTTCCTCGTTGGATGTAATGGCGCGGGTGGCGGTACTTCCGTCCGTTGCCGTCGGTAGCGAAATGCGGAGTGTGAGCATTACTTCGCCATTGTCGGTCAGTGTGCCAGGTTGCCCATTGTCGCAAGCCAGCAGAGCAAGGACGATTACCGCACAGGTTACAATGCGTAATAATGCGGCGGATTTGCTTCTATATTCCGATAGCCCTGTCATACTTTCTTTAATTTACATTTCCGTTTCCTGTTCCACTTCTCCCCATGGCAGTACTTTTACGAATACTCTTATTTCGGTCTTTCTGAAATCTATTTCAATGTCAGTTTGCTTTCCGGCTTCCGCTCGTAAGAGGTGTAGCTCGTTATCCTGCGTAATGGTGCATAGTTTTTCCTGCCCTCTGTATATTTCCACTTCGATACATTCTTCTTCTTGGGTTGGAAATATGCGAAAGGGCGGAGCATAGGCATCTCCTTGCTCATCTGTAAAGGTTGGCGGTTTGTATCTTGCGTTTTCTCCGGTTACTTTTCCCATGAAATCCACTTCGGAACCCGTTCCCCGTACAATGAAGGTATAGGTTTCTCCCTGATACGGATAGCGTTCTGCAAGATAGCGTGTCCGTATGCTCAACCCTGCAGTCATTCTTTCCATAACCAGCGTGATTTTTTCCTCTTGTATGCTCCTTGTAGCGGTGTTGTTCAGCTCCTTGCGGCAGTAAAAGAGGTCAGTAACAGGTAAATGGCTTCCTTCGGCATGTTGTTTCAGTTTCAGGCGTGCTTCCTCTAGCAGGGTCCCCGGTTTGATTTTGGCGGTAATCAGGGTATCTTCCTTGATGTTTCCCCACGCTACGAGGGTAAGCGTGCTTCTTTGTGGTTTCCGAAAAGATAGTCTGATGACACTCCTGCAGGAACCATGCGTACAAAACCGTTTTCTCCGAAAAGATACACTTCCGATTTCTCCAGTACACCGCTTTGGGTGAGATCATTACCTGCCGCATCCACTACCCGCACGTGTATTTCGTACTGCATGCAGTCTCCAGTGTCTTCCCGCACGCATGATACGTACAGAAAGGCAAGGCAGGCATATGATGCCGTAAGTATGGCTGTGCGGATAGGTTTCATTATTGTTTATGGTTTCGGGTAATTATTCGAATGTCACGTCCTGCGTGATGTTCAGTGCCCAGTCGGCTACACTCACTGTCAGTTCGAGTGAAGTAGGATTTATCTCTCCGGTGGGGTCATCGGTTCCTATATTCTTGATAGTTGCCTTGATGGCATAGGTCGTGTTGCGGGCAATGTTTGAAGTACCCGTGCCCGAAGCTCCGGTGATATTTGTTCCGGTCTGGCTCTTGTTGACGATTATCGGATAATAGATGGTGGTTCCTGCATCACTTGCACTTTTCTTGAACGTTCCTTCCAGTACCAATGCCGTACGGGTGGCCTCTTCGTTGGGGAGTATATAGAACCAGTAGTCGGTTTTATGCTCGATACCTACGCTTACCGGGGGAGTGACCGAATTTGCCAGATAAGCTACAGTTCCGCTGGAGCCGGTGTAGTTTCCGGTCAGATAATCCGGTGTGCTCATTTTGGTGGTGCTGTATCCTCCCGTGCCCGGTACAGCTTCTTTCACGGCATTCCGCACAAAGATGTTTTTCAGTTCGTAGGATGCCGCCGAGTACTGTCCGTTGGGGTCAAATTCGGTTCTGATGCCGCTTACGGACACTCTTGCAACGAGCCTGCTCAGCCGGGCTGTCATACCGGTGTTGATGCCTGCGCCCAGTGTGAAGGTGGCGTTGCCATCACCGTTTTTTACGTCTCCGCTCATGGGCAGACAATCCTTGGTCTGGGCATCACCCAGTTCAATTGTTCTCTTCAGGAAGTCGGTCTTGTTCAGGACGCCTGAAAAATAACCGTCTGTAGGGGCGTTGGCTACCACGATGCCCGTACAGCTCGTTGCCGGAGTACAGTTGATGGTTGTTGCCGGAGTGGTGTTATTGGTTACGGTCTGTATGGCATTCACCGATTCGTCACTGTTGAAGATGGCGACGGTGAAACGCTTCACCGTATTCTCTTCGTTTTGTGTAGGTAATGCGCTTCCGGTTGCTTGGTGCTCACTCCGCTTCCCGTCAGGCGCAGTTCGAGTTGTGCCGTCTTTCCCTGCGGCATGGGTTCCGTTATTCCGTTTTCTTCACTGCCGCATCCGGCTAGTGTAAAGGTTGCTGCTGCCAGCATGCTCCATAAATAGCTGTTTGTTTTCATGTATGCCTGTTTTATAGGTTAATATACTTTTGGTGTTCCCGGTCATTTTGCTTTCCTATTTGTTTTTCAACTCTTTCAGCACCCTGTCAGCCTGCTCTATGCCGCTGCCGCTGCCATGGTAAGATATACTTCCGCCTTGTCCCGTTTTCCTTCCTGTAGCAGAGTATGCCCATGTTGTTGTATGCGATTGGCATGGTTGCGAATCTCTCCAGATAGCGCCGCGCTTTGGCCGTTTCCCCTTTGGTGAGTGCCACGGCGCTGCATTGATATTGGCTTCGGGGCTGTCGGGAAACAGGCGGGCTGTGAGGTCGAGTACATCGTTGTATTCCGTAGATCCTTTCGGGTAACTGCCCGCTACCGCAAAGAGCTCGTTCAGGCGCAGTGTCTGACGTTCTCCAGTACGGGACATCCTCAGGCTCTCCGCCGCATCCGGCTGCTGGCGGGTGTACTCTATCCTGTAGTCGACCCGCATAACTTCGGGAAATATCTTTTCCGCCAGGTATCTGTAGGGCTTTCCGTCGGCAAGTTTCATCAGCATTCGTTCCCGCCCTTTATCCATGTCTACACTCCCTATCAGGTCTAGGGCGGCCTCCCTGAACATCATGCCGCTTTGTCTTGTCAGTGCGGCAATGGAGTCCCAGTCTTCCGGAATCCAGGTTACTTCCAGCGGAATGCCAGTTGCAAGCCGGTTTTCCCGCAGGTATGCTTTAAGGTTCAGTGAGCGTGCCAGTGCATTCATTTCGTTCTTTTTCAGGTTTCCGGCAGGTGCCCCGTATCCTGTAACCTTCACTTTCAGGAGTTCCGTTCCCTCTTCCCGTCGGATGTTCTGCAAAGCATTGCGCAGCCGGTGGTATATTTCTAAGTTCTGTTTGCTTTCGGACAATTCTCCCAGCGTTTTCTCTCCTTTTTCCTGCTTCCCTTTGCCAAAGTAGGGGATGGACCCGTCACTGCATGCAGTGTGTCTTTGCCGGGTGCAGGCTCGATGAAGTTCACCCAGCCAGGTATTTCCTGTCCGTATCCATGTCCCAGGCTGAAGTGCGGTTTTCGGGCAGGTTCAGCCTGCCGGCAATCCTGTCTTCGTAGGCCTTGCCCTGTTTGCCGTGGCAGGCGCATTCCTGCGTTCTCATCAGGACCGGGCGTCCTTCATCCATTCCTTATAGGCACTGCCACCCGGTATCGGAAGGAGCGCGCCATCCTGGCGTCGTTCCTTATCACTACTGCGGGTATGGGGCCGGATGCCCGTTTCCGGCAAATTCCTTTTGCCGCTGGTACACTTTCTGCTTTTCCTTGCCGTTGATGAATACCGCCGGCAGGGCTTGCTCGTTTTCCCCGCTGATGAGTACGGGCGTCAGGGTCAGTGATTCGTCCGAGGCATTCTCAGTCCTTCGAAATCGACTGAGAGGTCAATGTTCAGACGCCCGTCCGCAAGCGAGAACTGCTGTCCGGTGACGAACATTTCCCCCCGGTAGAATTCCTGTGCATGACCTGCCCGGCAGCAGAGCGCCGATAGTGCCATTATCATAGGAATACGGATTAAGTTTTTCATACTTTCAATTTGCTGTTGTAATTTATCTTGTTATTATTGCATCATATACACTAAGGATATGGAGGCTTTGGTGGGAGCGATGAAATTCCTGTTTCCGCTTCCTGTCTTTTCTCCGCAGTGCGCGCAGCGGTAGCGTTCGTATCGGGTGTGCAGGAATCCTACGCCGATGCTTGTCTCCAGTCCCCAGCGGGGGAGAGGATGAAGTGATAGCCGTATGATATTCCCACTCCCGTAAAGTCTCCCTCGTATCTTTCGGAACGTACCCCTTTGAACAGCCCGAAAGGCAGCCTTGCCTTGGCTACGTTGTACACGCCGTACATCAGGCCTGTCCCGAAGAAATGTCCTCCGTAGGCTGG
>ENA-OQAA01001344-OQAA01001344.1-human-gut-metagenome-genome-assembly--contig:-NODE-1344-length-12756-cov-2.357510_pt1 | contig 12756 bp, 13 predicted proteins | sample MGYA00242489_ERZ504515 | MGnify/ENA primary metagenome ERZ504515 (study PRJEB26092, sample SAMD00036237) | human gut metagenome | host: Homo sapiens | study: EMG produced TPA metagenomics assembly of...
GACCCGGAGGTGATCCGGATTGGCAAGGAATATTTATTGATCATGGGAGGATTCTTTATCGTACACGGCGGCTTGAACGTCTTCAACGGGGCATTACGGGGAGCTGGCGATACCCTGTTCCCGATGGCAGTAAGCATCACTTGTCTTTGGCTGATACGCATTCCCCTCGCCTATTGGTTTAGCTCTATCTGGGGACGGAGCGGTATCTGGTGGGCCATTGGCGCCAGCCTTTGCATCGGGCTTACAATCACCTATATCTATTATAAATTGGGATTCTGGAAGAACAAAGGGCCTTTACGGAAGAAATAAGCATAGCTTATTATTCGTTTCCGTCGGGGTCGCATCGCCCGATCGCTTGATTGAATAGAGAAAAAGTCCTCAAGTCAATGACTTGAAGACTTTTTAGTTGCGGAGGCAAGACTCGAACTTACGACCTTTGGGTTATGAGCCCAACGAGCTACCACTGCTCCACTCCGCGATATAGTCGCTATCATTTCTTGATTGCGAGTGCAAAGGTATATATTACATTCCAAACTTCCAAACATTTTCAAGAAATATTTTCAATTTGTTTGCGTACGCCCTTCACTATCGGGCAGTGAAGCCTTGTTTAGCAGCAATTTGACACTAGAGATTCTCGATCGTATCAAAACCGAATGGTTCATATAAATGCAGACGGTTTCTCAACGATTGTATCTCCGCCTGCAAATTCCGCATCCGGTTCAGCATATGATGAATGGCCTCGATTCCCTCGATGTTAATAGACAAGTCGTAATACATACGTGTGTATTGTTCCAGATCACGGAGCTGGGAAGAGAAGAGATACCTCTCTCCATCCGTGATATTAATGTCTATCAAACCTCCCTCTTCCAGCAAAATGATGAACGAAGGGTCTATATGGCATTTCTGGCAGTATTCACTGACAATAACTAAATCTGTTTGCATAATACACCTGTTTTTAATTTAGACTTTGTATTTCCCGGAACAATTCCTTCTGTTTCTCTGTCAAGTTGGTCGGCACCTCGATCGAGTACGTGACGATCAAGTCACCAAACTGCCCCTCCTTCTTGTAAACAGGGAATCCCTTACCTTTCAACCGGACTTTCGTATTGTTTTGCGTGCCCGGTTTTACTTTCAGTTTCACCTTGCTATCCAAGGTACCGATAATCTGCTCGCCACCCAAGACCGCCGTATAGAGGTTCAAGGGGACAGTCAGGTACAGATCGTCTCCCACCCGTTTGAAACGGCTGTCGTCCGGGATAATGAACGTGATGTACAAATCACCGGCAGGGCCTCCATTCATGCCCGGCCCGCCTTGGCCTTTCAGCTTAATGGTTTGCCCGTTGCTACGCCGGCGGGAACCGTGATACGCAGGTTCTTGCCGTTCACGGTGATCACCTGCTTATGTGTCTTGGCCGCATCCATCAAGGATAAGTGCAATTCGGCCGTGTAATCCTGTCCACGGAACCCATGATTAGAACGGCCACCGCCCCCCCGGCGGGAACCAAACATAGACTCAAAGAAATCCGAGAACTCTCCATCATCGCCGGAGGAAGACCAATACGTACCTCCACCGTTCGAGAAGCCGCCGCCAAAGCCGCCACCTTGCTGGCCGTACTGCTTCCGTTGAGCCTCGAACTCATCCGCATGTTTCCAATTCTCCCCGTACTGGTCGTATTTCTTACGCTTTTCCGGATCGCTAAGCACCTCGTTCGCCTCATTGATCTCCTGAAACTTACGATGAGCGTCGGGATCGTTCGGATTCAAGTCAGGGTGATATTGCCGAGCCAACTTCTTATAGGCTTTCTTGATATCATCCTGAGAAGCGTCCTTGTTCACCCCCAAAATTTTGTAATAATCGATATAGGCCATAATCTGATATGTTTAGTCTATTTTTCTCATATAATTATATAACAATAAACATACCAAGGATAGTTTTGGTTAGTGAAAATTTACTTAAAACGTTTTTAATCGTACACGCACGGAATTAAGATTGTCTGTAGATAGAAAAGGCTCTAGCCGGGATCATCAGATACCGCTAAAGCCTTTTATGGATAGGAAATTCTTCGAACCTTATTTAAACTGCATCATCTTGCTAATATACTTCCCGACAATATCGAACTCTAGGTTCACTACCGTACCTTTCTCGATCTGGCAAAAGTTCGTGTTATCGTGCGTATAAGGGATGATAGCGACTTGGAAACTGTTTTGCTGGGAGTTGCATACCGTCAGGCTGACGCCGTTCACGCAAACGGAGCCTTTCTCCACGGTCATATACCCTGCCGGGCCATCTCCTTATCAAAAGCGTACTCGAACGTATAGTACCAGCTGCCGTCCGCCTCCTTCACCTCCGCACAAACGGCGGTCTGGTCCACGTGCCCCTGTACGATATGCCCGTCCAGACGGCCGTTCATCAACATGCTACGCTCCAAGTTCACCTTATCGCCCACTTTCAGGTTCCCGAGGTTCGAACGTTCCAAGGTCTCCTTGATAGCGGTAACCGTATACGTATCTTCCGTCATGCTTACCACCGTAAGGCAAACGCCGTTGTGAGCCACGCTCTGATCTATTTTCAGCTCATTCACGAATGAGCACTTCATCGTCAGATGAAGGTTTCCTTTATCGGATTGGAGGGCTACTACCTGAGCCGCTTCTTCTACAATACCTGAGAACATAATCAAATTGTTTTTAGTTTGTACTCCCAAAACTGTTATTTATTCATGGGCAAAGATAACGCCTTTGAGGTAATAAGCCCGATAAAAAGGATGTTATTAAATGTTTTTATCACGGTAGAAACCGCACTTATTTATCGTCCAAGGAGATCAAATCGTATCGTTGGCTTCCCATACCCAACGCTTCCGCATCCTCGACGATATGAAAGCCTAAAAACGAAATGGGGGTTATTCACACGGCTCCGTATCTCGTATATCATTCTAAACCATCCCTAAACATTCCTTAAAGCCACTTGTTTCATAAATAGATTATCCTAATAATATAGATCTTATGAAATCAAAGAATTTAACACTGGCCTCTCTTTTCGCCGGCTTGCTCATGTTCATGAACCCTACGGGAAGCGAGGCGTGTACAAGGGCCGTTTACCTCGGGCCGGACAATATGGTCGTAACCGGACGTACCATGGATTGGAAAGAGGACCCGCAATCCAACCTTTACCTCTTCCCCCGGGGCGTGCAAAGAAGGGGGGCGATATCCGATAATACCATCCAATGGACCTCGAAATACGGAAGCGTGGTGACCGCCGGGTATGATATCGTACGTGCGACGGAATGAACGAGAAGGGGCTTGTAGCCAACCTATTGTTCCTCACCGAGTCATCTTATTTCCGACCGGACGATAACCGCCCGGTTATGGGGCTTAGCATCTGGACGCAGTATGTACTCGATAATTTCGCCACGGTAGATGAGGCGGTTGCCGAGTTAAGCAAGGAGGTCTTCCGCATCGACGATCCGGATCTCCCGAACGGGGCGAAATCGACCTTGCATCTCTCGATCTCGGACGCTTCAGGAAATAGCGCTATCTTCGAATACCTGAACGGGAACTTGGTTATCCACGAGGGAAGGGAATGCCAAGTCATGACGAATTCCCCTACATACGATAAGCAACTAACCTTAAACGATTACTGGCAACAGATAGGCGGCTTAGTCATGTTGCCGGGTACGAACCGAGCTTCCGATCGTTTCGTGCGTGCCTCTTTCTATATCCACGCCATCCCGCAGACAAGTAATTTCCGGGAAGCGGTAGCCGGGGTATTCAGCGTAATGCGTAACGTATCGGTACCTCTGGGAATCACGACCCCGGATCAACCGAATATCTCCTCTACCCGCTGGCGTACGGTAGCCGACCAGAAGAATAAGGTATATTACTTCGAGTCTACTTTAAGCCCGGATATCTTTTGGGTAGATTTCAAGAGCTTGGACTTCAAGGCAGGTACACCTATCAAGAAACTAACGCTCACAGACGGCGAGATTTACGCCGGAAACACCGCCAAAGATTTCAAGGACAGCAAACCGTTACCGTTCTTGTTCGGGATCTGAAGGGCCGATATCAACATCCCTGCCGGATGCTGTCCACGGGATTCGTGCTGGCAGCCCGGTAGTTCTGGATCGTAACCGTGAGCAACGTGATGATCGTAATGGCAAGGAAAGCCAAGAGGAAAATCCACCAATGGAGCGGAGCCTTCAAGGCGAAATTCTCTTGCCAGCGCTCAATGCCGTACCAAGCGATCGGCGAGGCGATCACGAAACAGATCATGACGATCCATAGATACGATAGGTTATGCTTCCGCAACAAGTCCATCACGGTAGCGCCAAATACCTTCCGGATACCGATCTCTTTCCGTTTATATTCGCTCTCAAACAAGACAACACCAAATACGCCTACCAAAGACACAAATACGGCAATCAAGCTGAAGAACAAGATTTGTTTGCCAAGTAGCAGCTCTTTCTGGTACAAGTTCTCTTGGATATTGTTGAACAAATGGATATCGAGGGGATAATCGGGATCTAGTTCCCGCAAGGCGCTCCCTATGTCTTGCGATAGTTGACGGTAGTCGTCCCCGGGCGAACCAAGATCATCAAATTCGTCAAGGCCCCAGCCATAATATCCTTTCCGACAAAGATGGCGAACGGCTCCAGTTTATCCCGGAACGAATTATATTTCAGATCGGGTACGAAACCGGCGATCTTCTCCCTACGATGTAAATTACCCCAGTCCAACCGGATTGGATCTCCCGCTTTCAGCCCATAGGTCCGCTTCGCTTCCTCGTTGAACAAATAAGTGCCATCGCTCAACTGGTCTTCCGGCAGGAATCCTCGCCCCTCCAGAATAGGAAGGGCCAATACCCGCTCAATCTCCGGGTCAGCCTGCACCACCTTGAACTGGATATCCTCATCCACATAGGTACGTCCCCATCCGGAATAATTATCCTCAGCGCCAACCACTCTTGAGGTAAACGACAAGGCCTCGACAGAGGAGAGTTGCCCCAACCGCTGACGCACGCTCTCCGGTTGCCTGCTCAGATTACGGTTTAGCTTTACGGTGACAATCCGCTCGCTATCGAATCCAAGCGGCGTATGAAGCATATTGTAATTCTGCCACGTGATAAACAAAGCCGCTATAACCAAAATAAAAGAGGCCACGAACTGAAATCCTACTAACACATTGCGGAACGAGCGCCCCTTGGGAGATAAGCCGAAATTTCCTTTCAGCACCAGTGCCGGAGAGAAAGAGGTGATATACCAAGCCGGCCAGCAACCAGCGATAAGTCCGATCAGCAACACAAAGCCTCCACAGGCGATCAACAAGGGCATCTGCCCTCCAAGGAAATGCCTCCACTGACCAAATCCACAAACCCGTCTTCGACAACAGGCGAACCAGCAGCAAAGCGATCAGGTAAGACAACAGGCACATTCCCACCGCCTCCGAGGCCACGGCCATCCGGAGCGCGATACCGGACTCCCTAATACCTTCCTCGTATTGATACCCCGCAGACGGACCGGTACCAAAGCGTTGCTAAAGTTCATAAAATTAATGACCGCTATCAATACGATCAAGATAGCGATAGCGGATAACGCCTGAAGCTGGGCATAGCTCCCCTTTTGCTTCTGTGAATCGTAGCTCGTGTCCGTCTTAAAATAGATATCCGGCAGAGCGGTTAAACGCAATTGTCTCGTTTTCCAATTCCATCCGTCATGACGGAAATTTTTCTTGAAACCGGCCAAGACATCCGGAGCGGAGGCCGGATCATCCAAACGGAGATAACACTCAAAATTGTTTTGCATCCAAGCGCCTGCTCCTTCCTTGTCCGATATGCGCCGATAGACCGCATTACTGACGATCGAGTTGGAGGGAAAGTCCCGGTAGACACCTCCTACCTCGGACGTCCACCCCTCTCCGGTCAAGACTTGCCCGACCGCCGGATGATCGCCAAAGAAACGATGGGCCATACTAGCCGGTATCAATACCCGGCCTTTCTCCTCCAATGCCGCCGCCTCACCTTCCACCATATCAAAGTCAAAAACACGAGCATAGGAGGGGTAACATACGCAGAACTTCTCTTGGAAAGTCATCCGCTCACCGTCCCGATCCACCGTGATATATATCTTGTCGCCCCACTGATTGATCAACGCTCCCTCCTCGATATGCGGAGAGGAGGCCAAGAACCGATCGATAAGCGGGCGGTTCAATACGACTTGCGCCCCTGTATTGTTGAAAACGATCTCCAAGCGATACAACCGGTCGGCATGCTTATGGAAACGATCGTATCCCCACTCGTAACGAATTTGCATGAACAAGATCAAGAAAGCCGTGAAAGCCACAGATAATCCTGCTACATTCAAGAAACTAGCCATTTTAAAACGACTGATCACAAAAACGAAATTTCGTACGATTGAGTTCATGATATTTCCTTTTAAAAGTTACTAAAGCCTATGCCTAAAGCTATCCACCGGATTCGATGTGGCAGCCCGGTAGCTCTGGAAAAAGACAGAGACAAACGAGATCACGAGGCAGAATAAGCCGGCAGCGATAAATATCAGCGGGCTTAAACCGATACGATACGAATAGTCGGACAGCCAATCTTTCATAAAGTACATAATAATAGGTATGGCAATCACGAAAGCGATCAGCACATAGTTCAAGAACGTGAATACGAGCTTAACCAATATCTGCCGGTTGCTGGAACCAAATACCTTTCGTACGGATACTTCTTGCAAACGCTGTTGGATAAAATAAGTGGACATCGCCAATAAGCCTAGCAAAGAAATAAGGATGGCTATTATCGAGAATACGATTACGATCTTTGCCAAACGGATTTGCGAGTCGAATGAGTTTTGTAAACTCTCATCCATGAAGAAAGCCTCAAACTCAAGTCCGGTCACTTTCTCATATACTTACCGATGGCCTCCTTTGCGGCAAAAGGATCACCTTGTGTCTCGATCAAGATCATCCAAGGAGTTTCATTATCTTTCAAAAAACGAAACATAACGGGCCTCATTTCTGTCGTCACATTCCCAAAGCAATAGAAATCCCGAATGATACCCGCTATCGCTATCGGCTTCTCGTGCTATCCAACATAAAAGAGGCCGCATCCTCCGGCAGGTTCATCTCACGTATCGCTTGCTCGTTTAGGAACCAGCCTCTGTCGTTAAATGGTTATCACGCAAAATCTCCAATCCTAGCATCTCATAGCATTCCTTATCCATAATAAATTGCTGGAAAGATATATTTTGTCCTTGATAGGTAGCAGTCCAATTATTACTACCGAAAAAAGGCAGTCCTCGTGTCTTCCCGACCCTATCTACGCACGACAAGCCTTTCAGCTCACCGACAAAAGCAGACAACTGCCTTCCGTCTACCGAGTTCATGGCCAACAAATTCTTCGTATTATATCCCACAGGAGCGTTGATCATATGAACAATCTGGCTAACCATCACGATAGAGGCTGCGATCATCGTGATCGTGATCACATTCTGGAATACGATAAAGAACTTACTGAATACCATTTTCGTCTTAGCTCGGAACGTACCCCTTACCACCTCGATCGGTTTAGAAGAAGAATGATGATAGCGGGCAGCAAGCCTGATAAAACTCCCACGACAACAGTTAATGAAACCAGAGCCAATAGCCACACAGGACTACCCAATACGCTCATATAGACATGCGTCTGCAATAAATCATTGACAAACGGCACGACCGCCAAGGCAAGGAGAACCCCGATAACCAAAGAAATAAACGTAAGCAAAGTAGACTCCAGCATCAAGCGCATGAATAACTCGCCCCGTGAAGAACCCAAAAGGCGCCGGGTAGCCATCTCCTTCGCCCTGAAACCCGCTTGGGCAACCGTCAAGTTTATATAATTAATGACCGCGAAAATCAAGATAAGGAAACCTACGGACATCAGCACGATCACGAAACGCCAATCTCCCTTTCGCAAAGAAGAGTAAGAAGCGGCTTTCGCAAAATACTGCTCACTAAGCGGCAATATGCGTACCTCTTTTGCCGTCCCATATTGATACGGCCAATAAAACTCCTTGAACCAATGGGCCATATCCTCCGCACGAGAAGGGAAATCACTACCCTCACGCACCAAGACAAAAGCCGATGTACTTCCGGCATTCCCCAATTGATCCGGAGCCAACGACCAGTTCAAATACCGAACCTGCTCCCAACGCACGATCACATCCGCTTCGGGAATAGAGGAATGAAGTAAATCCTCCACCACCCCATTTATAGTAGCCGATATGGTATCTCCCACCACTAACTGCCGTCCCATCGGATCATCCGTTCCGAACATCTTACGGGCGAACGAAGAGGAGACCACCGCATAGTTCCCGGCGGCCAACGCTTGCTCACGAGTGCCTTGTAACAGCCGGAAATCAAAGAAATCGAAGAACGTGGAGTCCGCGAACATCACGTTCGCCTTCAGTTTCCGATCACCGGAAACTACAACTATATTGCTTGAATTATCTGCCACTACCGGGCAAACTTTCTCTACCTCCGGATAGCGTTCCTTTATCTTATAAGGAATGGCGGCTCCGGTGGCCATCCAATTCTCATTCCCGACCAGATAGATACGATCCGCCTTGGTATGGAATTTATCTGTAGACATCTCCTGTACCGTATAGACCGCTATCAATAACACAAACATCAACGATACAGACAGACCAAACACGTCTATCAGCGTATAAGCCTTATTCCTTCCAAGGAACTTTAAAAAGGACTTAAAGTTCAATAAATTATTCATGAATTATGAATTATCAATTTTCTATTATCTATTTTCAATCACTCAGATTTTAAGCAATTCACCGGATTATCATTAGCCGTCTTGCGGGCATCCAGACAAACCACGGAATATATAATCAATAATACACATACGCCGCAACCCAAGAATATGTACCATGACAAAGGAACCTTCTCCGTGAATTGCTCTTGCCACTTTTGCAAGACAAAGTATGCTATACCACCGCCTAATATAACCGCATAGATACAGATATATCCGATATCCTTTATGAACAACCTCAATATATCCCATAAGGTAGCCCCATTCACCCGGCGAACCGCTATCTCCTTACGACGACGGCTCACCTCATCATTCGTATAGCCAATAAGTCCTATCAACGTAACAAGAAGCGTGACCAAACCTCCGATCATCACGGAATCACGGAATTGGCGGGAGTCCTTATATAGATCCATGATCTCGGAACGGAAAGAGATAGCGTTCAGTTCACGATCCGGAAATGTCTCGGATATCTTCTGCTGTAAACGAGCCATACTATCGTTGTTCAGCTCATGGAACTTCACCTGCAAGGTATACATGGGCTTATGCGTATAGAATAATACGGAAGGCCGCATATCTTGGTTCGAGATTCCTCCCAGACGGATATTCTCATAAACACCGCAAATCGTGAATGGCTCCTCATTCCATTTGCTATGCTCGGTGACGCAGATATCCTTCCCGATCACATCATCCGTCCAACCCGCTACCAATTTCATTTTCTCCACGAAACGGCGGTCTACCATCACCTCTCTTGAATTGGTCACATTTTCCGTGAACGAGCGGCCTTGGATCACGGGAATCTCCATCATGTCCAAATATCCGTTACCTACCAATAGAGATCGGCGATATTAAAAAGCTCTTGAGTCTCACCCGGTAAAAGAATATTATTACCGGAAGCATGCTCGAAAGGCAATTGATAGACGGTGGTAGCCGCAACGACCCCCGGAAGCCGCATCACCTCATCCAGAATCTTGGCACGAGAGGTAGAGTCCACGCCAGCTAACCCGCAGTAGGCAAGGTTCTCATAGGCATATCCCGGACGATCGTTCACCATAAACGTATATTGACGGGCAACGAAAACAAGCATCGTCACCAAAAAGCCCGTGGCTACAAACTGGACAAGCAACAAGGCTTTCTTCCAGATACGCTTATTCTCCCGGTAATTACGGAAAGCGGAGGCCACCGGAATCCGAGCGTATAATGATCCCGGCATAAAACCAGATACGAAAAACACCAAGATACATATCCCTAGCAAGACCAAGCTACCATTAGACAAGAGCAAAGAATCTAACGAAGTCGCCAACAACTCCTCTACCGTACCTCTAAACGCAAGGATCAACAATAAGGCCAAGATCAGTGAAAGCACTATATGTACCAACGCCTCACCAAACATCATACCATGAATATTATTCTCGCTTGCCCCATAACATTTATGGACAGCCACCTCCTTCGAGCGATTTACGATAGAGGATATCACGATCAAGATATAGTTCATCACCGCCGTGAAGATCAAAGCGAAGGCCAGTAAGGAAAGTATCCATGTCATTCGCTTGACTTGCGGCAACTCCTTGTGTAAGCCATCCAGCTCATGAAACGAGAAACCAATGTTAAACCCTGTCTTTTGCTGTTCCTCCGGAGGGAAATAAGAATTCACGAACGTATGCACCTGTTCCTCCAAAGCTAAAGGATTCACCCCCTTGTGCAATTTCACGTAGCTTATGTAACGATCATTTCCCAACATATTAGTAGGCGAACCCTCCCACATGAACCGACCCGCCGAAGCCATAGAAACAATCACATCGTAACGGGAATGAGAATTTTCCGGAACTTCCTCAAAAACGCCACCAATAGTCATAGTACGTCCCGGCGAACTGTCTACCGTGAAGTTTTTCCCGATAACATCGCCCCCGATATTTTTCGCTATACGACTTGATACCAACACGTACATCGGGATGGAAAGAACCTCTTTCGCATTTCCGATCAGCATAGGACGAGGAAGAATATCAAAGAAACAACTATCCGCTATGATACAACGACCGGAGTATTTCATCTTGGTGTCGGTCATCGTAAAGGTCCAGTCTCCAAAACTCGTGTATCGGGTGACGGTCTCGATCTCGGGTATCTGTTGTTGCATCGTGGGAGCGATGCCACCGCTTGTTTGCGGATAATCCTTCAACTCCCCTCCATTTTGCTGGTATTTCGCCCATACTTGATAGACCCGGTCTCTATCCGGATAAAAATCATCATACGATTGTTCGAAATAGACTTTAGCGATCAATACCAAACCTACCGCTAAACCGATTCCCAACGATACGATTTTCATCACGTTATGCCGCCCTTTCTTAAAAATGGAACGAATGGCGATTAGTATGTTTTCATATTATATCGATTTTATTCCAGCACCAGCACTTCATTATCCTTATAACTCTCATAACTGGACACAATCACCTTCTCACCGGCTTCCAGACCTTCAAGAACCTCATAGTATTGCGGGTTCTGACGACCGATCTTGATAGAACGCCTGTAAGCTTTCTTTCCATCCGGATCAAGAACAAATATCCAACTTCCACCCGTACTCTGGAAGAAAGTTCCCTTCGGGATAATGATACTCTCGGTAGGTTGTCCCAGCTCCAAGTTGATATAGTAGGTCTGTCCGCTACGGATATTATCCGGACGCTCACCCGTGAAAACGAAATCCGTACGGAACTTACCATCACGAACCTCGGGATAAACTTTGCGCACCGTTAAGTCGAAAGACGAGCCTTGACGCTCGAAAGCGGCACTTAAGCCCGGTTTCACACGGTCTATGTAATGCTCGTCAATCATGGCCTCGATCTTATAATCGGAAAGGTCGTTAATCTGGCCGATCTTTTGTCCCGGATTGATACTTTGCCCCAATACGACATCCAACAGTCCCAACTCACCGTCGATCTGGGAACGGACATTCAAGTTTTCCTTACGCTCACGGATCAACAGGATATTCTTCCGCATGTTCGCCAAGCTGGCCTCCATCTCATCCATCTGGATCGTGCGGGAGATAGAGTCTTGGCGCAAGCGCTCGGTAATCAAGGCGTGCTTTTGAGAGGCTAACTCGAAGTCCTCCTTCGCTTTCAGATAATCCTCCTTGGCGATCAAGTTCTCTTTATACAACTGTTCTTGTTGGTTGAACGAGCGGCGGGCCCGGTTCATGTCCATATCGTATTGAAGTTTCTCCATCTGATTGGTCAGCTTATCCTGCTCCATGGTAACCTGCGTATTACGAAGGAAGTTCTGCTTCTCCGCCAACTCGGCTCAGCGTTCAATATCTGCAAATCCAGATTTGAGTTGCTCAGACGAACAATGATATCGCCTTTCTTCACTTGGGCACCCTCTTCCACGACTTTCTCCTGTACGATACCGCCCTCCTCGGGGCTAAGCTGCACGACCGTGATAGGTTGCACCTGACCATCCATACGAAAGAAGTCATTGAATTGCTCACGGGTCACATTACCGATGCTAATCCCTCTCGCGTCCACTTTCAACGTAGAAGCATGATCACCAAAGATAATCCATCCCAACAAGATAACGAACAACACGCCACCCGCTACATAAGGAATATGCTTCTTTTGAAAACCTTTCTTTTTTCTAATTGTATATCCATGACTGTATGTTTTTTATTTTTTTAATTCTTAATTTTTAATTTCCAATCAACGGTTGTCCTTTATAGTAATCAACCTGACGGCACTTCATTACGTACAGCAAACGCCTCTGTAAAAGATCAGCCTTTGAGTTCAACAAAATCGTCGCATTTGTCTGCACATCGAGTGGACTCATCAGTCCTTCCTCAAATTTGCGCAGGGTTATCTGATAAGCCAAAGCATCGGCCTTTACTTTCTTCTCCATTTGGATCGTTTCTTTAGCATATCCCTCCCGATCGAGAACGGCTTGCTCTACATCTTTCTGCAACTGACGAAGTGTTTCGGTTT
>ENA-OQAA01001346-OQAA01001346.1-human-gut-metagenome-genome-assembly--contig:-NODE-1346-length-12729-cov-7.323203_pt1 | contig 12729 bp, 9 predicted proteins | sample MGYA00242489_ERZ504515 | MGnify/ENA primary metagenome ERZ504515 (study PRJEB26092, sample SAMD00036237) | human gut metagenome | host: Homo sapiens | study: EMG produced TPA metagenomics assembly of...
AACAATTTTCACACCAACTAATGTCACGATCATAAAACGTATCCCGGTAAACCCGTCTGGAAATACCCCTGTTCACAATACCGATCATAAACCTCACAGGCCATTTTTGAAAAACAATATAAAAATACCAGCCGGAAATCTTCTCTTTTTTCACTGCTTCATAAAACAAATTCACATCTCTGAGAAATAACTCCCGCAGCTTCTCATATTCCCCTTCTGTGATCTCCAGCTTTTCAAGCTGCCGCACAGCGTCCGACATCAGGGATATTTCCTCCCAAAATTCCAATAATTTCATTGTGCACCTCCGTTTTTTGTTTTCCTCTGTTGATTCTATCTGTCAGCATACTTCATTCTTGTGGTATTTGCAATTCGTTTTACGTCTTCCCTTTCTCAATCAGATATATATACAACATTTGCACATAATCATAGAAAAATCTACCAAAAAATTGTATAATATATAAAAGTTTATGAAAGAGAGGATTCACTATGAAGCAAAATAATATGTTAGCAATGATCCTGGCGGGCGGACGAGGCACCCGCCTGCATGACCTGACAAATAAAGTGGCAAAACCCGCGGTTTCATACGGCGGAAAATACCGTATCATCGATTTTCCACTCTCCAACTGCGCCAACAGTGGAATTGATATTGTCGGTGTGCTCACGCAGTATGAATCGATCTTGCTGAACAGCTACGTTGCGGCAGGCAGACGCTGGGGACTGGATGCCAAAGACAGTGGAGTCTATGTACTGCCTCCACGTGAGAAAGCAGATTCCAATCTGGATGTATATCGGGGGACTGCAGATGCGATTTCCCAGAACATCGATTTTATTGACACCTACGCTCCGGAATATATTCTGATCCTGTCGGGTGATCATATTTATAAGATGAATTATGATGCCATGCTAAATTATCACAAAACCTGCGGTGCAGATGCCACGATTGCTGTGATCGAAGTACCGATCAAAGAAGCAAGCCGGTTCGGGATTATGAATACCGATTCTACAGGACGTATCGTAGAGTTCGAAGAAAAACCGGAACACCCAAAAAGTAATCTGGCATCCATGGGGATTTACATTTTTAACTGGAAGCTGCTTCGCAAAATGCTGCTGACAGATATGAAAAATCCGGATTCCAACCACGATTTCGGAAAAGATATCATTCCTACGCTGTTAAATGATGGGAAAGATCTTTATGCCTATAAATTTGAGGGCTACTGGAAAGATGTTGGAACAATCGACTCTCTCTGGGAAGCAAATATGGATCTTCTGGACAAAAATAATGCTTTGGATCTCAACGATCCCGCATGGAAGATCTATACGGAAGATCCGACAACACCTCCTCATTATATCGGACCAAACGCCGATATTAAACGCTCTTTCATTACCCAGGGCTGCATGATCGACGGTGAAGTCAAAAACTCCGTGTTATTTACCAGTGCCAAGATCGATACCGGCGCCAGAGTCATTGACAGTGTACTCATGCCGGGAGTGATTGTCGAAGCAGGAGCTGTCGTACAGCGCGCCCTGGTCGCTGACGGAGTGCGGATCGGGAAAAATGCCGTAGTAGGCAGTCCGGACAGCGAACATATCGAACTTGTTGCAAAACGTGTGAAAGGAGCAGAATAATATGAGCAAGGCATTAGGAATCATCAACTTTCCGGAAACCACATCTGGGTAAAAGGACTGCAGTCTTACCGTCCGATCGGTGCCATGTCCTTCCTCGGAAGATACCGTGTCATCGATTTTCCGCTTTCCAATATGAGCAACAGCGGCATTGACCAGATTCAGGTGTATATTAATCAAAAGCCCCGTTCTCTTACCGAACATATCGGAACCGGAAGACATTACAATATCAACTCCAAACGTGGAAAAGTCCGAATCCTCTTTTCTGAAAACGGGATTGAAAACAGCATTTATGACAACGAAATTGCAGCTTACATAGAAAACATAGAGTGTATTGAAAATACACCTTGCCCGTACGTGATCATTGCCCCGAGTTACATGGTATACTCCATGAACTTTGATTCACTGTTACAGAGCCATATCGACTCCGAAGCGGATATTACGCTGCTGTATCATTCTGTTGACAATGCAAAGGATCACTTCTTAAACTGTGATCTTCTGAATCTGAACCGCCAGAAAGGTGTTCTCTCGATTGAAAAAAACAGAGGAAATGCAAAAAACAGAAATATCTTCATGGATACTTATGTAATGAAAAAAGAACTGTTTATCGACCTGATCAAAAAAGGGCATGATATGTCCTCTATGTACACACTGCCCCAAGTCATCAATATAGAATGCAGCGAACTGGATATCCGCGGAGTTTCCCACCGTGCTTCTTTGCCGCCATTACAGATTTGAAAAGCTATTACGAAGCGAATCTTTCCCTGCTCGATTTTAAATCCGCCTTCAGTCTGTTTGATGATAACTGGCCGATCTATACAAAAACGACAGATTCCTGTCCGACTCAATATTTTGAGACTGCAAATGTAAAAACCTCTTTCGTATCCAACGGATGCCTGATCGAAGGCACTGTGGAAAACTCTGTGATCGGACGTGGATGCATGATTAAAAAAGGTGCTGTTGTAAGGAATACCGTTCTCCTTCCGGGCGCTTATGTAGGAGAAGACGTTCATGTGGAAAATCAGGTGGTAGACAAGCGTGCAAAGCTCTTACACGCCAAAGAAATTATTGCAAATGTAGACAATCCGGGATATATCAAGAGGAATGATACCGTATAAAGTAAAGCAGGATGCTTAAGGATTTATTCCTTGTCATCCTGCCTTATTTTTTCTTTTATCAAAAAATAATCTGAATTCCATTCGGTTGTAAAATTAAATCTGCAAGTTTTTCGCTGTCCAGAGAAATATGCAGAAAATTTCTGCCGGGAACTTTTATGTGATTATCTCACTCCAAACTGATATATTGTCGTGGTGTCGTATTTTTCTCCTTTTTTCAGTACCGGTGACGGGAAGCTTTCCTCATTCGCCGCATTCGGATAATACTGTGTCTCCAGACAGAAGCCGGAGTTATCGTGGTAGATCATGTTGCGTTTTCCTCTGACTCCCTCCAGGAAGTTTCCGGTATAGAACTGCACACCCGGAAGATCCGTATATACTTTCATGGTAATTCCGGACTGCTCTCCTTCCACCTCTGCAATCTTGCGCAGTGTCTGATCCCATCCATCGATGACAAAGTTGTGATCATATCCCTTGACCAGACGCATCTGATGATAGTCGGATGCCAGCTCTTCTCCGATCACTTTTCCTTTTGTGAAATCCATCGGTGTACCTTCCACCGGCCAAATCTCTCCTGTCGGAATCGAACCGGTCTCTTTTACCGGTGTAAACGAAGATGCCTGCAGTCTTATCCAGTGACGTCTTACGCTGCCGCAGTTATGTCCATTCAGGTTAAAGTAAGTGTGGTTCGTCATATTCACGATCGTTGTCTGATCAGATTCTCCTTCATAGTGGATCTTCAACTCATTTTGATCTGTCAGGGTATAGGTCACGGTAATCGAGAAGTTCCCCGGATATCCCTGGTCTCCATCCGGGCTGTCCAGATGAAAAGAAACACTGTCTTCCTCCTCTTTCACACAATCCCAGAGGCGGAACGCATAACTGTCCGGTCCACTGTGCAGGTTATTCTCTCCCTCATTTTTCGGAAGGTGATACTCTGTCCCATCCAGCACAAATCCGGCGCCTTCTGTCCGGTTTGCCCCCCGTCCGACTGCTGCCCCGAAGAAAGTTCCGTTCTCTTCATAATCCGATACTTTGTCATATCCAAGCACAATATCCTTGCGCTCTCCCGCAAAATCTTTCATCTCCACGGATACGATTGCCGCTCCGAGACTGCTGATCTTCACACGCATTCCCCGAATGTTGCGCAGCGTATAGGCAGTTACTTCTCTTCCATCTTTTGTGGTTCCAAATATTGTTTTTTCGATACTCATAAGCTCTCCTGTCCGGCATCTTTTCTCTTCCCCAATGCCTGTCCTGTTTACTTCATATTGTAGCTCTGTTTTGCCTGCTCCGCAAACACTTTTTCAGGAAAGTGGAATCAGGATCCGCAGTTCAAACCAGTTCTTTTTCAAATCTGTTGTCACAGAACCACCGTATTTCGCCGCCGTACTTTTGATACTCTTCATGCCAAACCCATGAAAGCGGCGATCTTTCTTTGTTGTGACAGGCATTCCGTTTTCAAACTTTAACTGCTCTTCACAATAATTCTCACACCGGATTCTGAGAAACTGTTTCTGCTTTGCAACGGACAGATGGATCAGCCGTTTTTCCTGTTCATTCAGCTTTTGCACACTTTCAATAGCATTATCCAGAATATTCCCAAACAATGCACTGATGTCCATATCTTCCATAAAATTCAACGCACTTCCGTCTGCCACACACGTCAGTCCGATCCCATTATTCTGACAATACAGACTTTTACTTGTCAGAACAGCATCCAACACTTTGTTCCCCGTCTTATTCTGGGCTTCATAAATCTTGATTTCTTTTTCCATCTTCTCCAGATACTCTACCGATTTTCGGCTGCCCGCTTCCGATTTCAAAAGTGCGATCTGATGCTTCAAATCATGATACTTCTGATTGACAATCTCGATGCTCTCCTGAGAAAGCTGATAATTTTTGTACTGCATCTGTAAAATATTCTGCAGCGTGTCCACCTCAAATTTCATCTGCAGCTCCCGCACCTGAATGTGGTACGCATAGAGAACCGCCATTCCACTCATATCTACCAGGGTCCGGATAATAAACATTTCCGCTGCAAACTGACTGCTGAACGGACTGTCCTTATCAATATAACTAAGGTTACTGACTGCAAACACCGCAGCTGTAATAATCAGAACCGTAAACAGCTCCCGACGATTGATATGCATTTCTTTGCCGCCTTTTTGCAAATACTTTTCCAGCAGATATAAAATTCCAAATATGACCGCATACACGACCACAAGGAGCACCCACTGTACACTTTTTGCATGATTGACCTGAAACGTTTTCACCGTATAATAATAGATCTGCCAGCCGAAAGATGCAGCAAATTCTCCGCTGATAAACGCCCTCGCACAGTAATATCCGGCTTCAGCAAGTGAAAACTGACAGCACCGGTAAATATAAATCAAAAACAGGGAAACTGAAACCAGCATACACGGAAGGAACAAACTGGTCCTCACCCCGTCCGTAACTTCCATAAATCCCACGATCGCCGCCAGAAATACCAGATGTGTCACATACCGTTTTACACCCCGGATCCGTTTCTCATTCGTGCATGTCACAATAAATGCTGCCAGCCAGTATGCCAGCGAATAATAATATCCCGGAGTATTGATCATTTCCTGTACACTCATCTATTTTCCTACCTCGTTCATAAAATCATTGAGCGCATTTAAAAATGCCTTCTTTCTTGCGCGGCTTACCTGAATACAGTCTCCATTCACGGTGATGTCACTCCCCTGAAAATTTTCCACAAAATCCAGATTCACCAGATAACACCGGTTACACCGGAAAAACCGCTCCTCTTTCATACCATCCGCCAGACTTTCCTCTGCATCCCGCATCGTGCCTTTTGTTCTGTAATCCTGCCCGACTGTGTGATAGATCAGATCATGATCCTGCACTTCCACATAGCAAATCTCCGAAAGATCCAACTTCATCATACCGCCCTTCACTGCAATCGTCAGATATTTCTTCTCCCGCTTTTTCAGTCTCGTCAGTGCACGGTCGATCCGCTGCGTAAACGCAAAATAAGAAACTGGTTTTAATACATAGTCCAGGGCATCCACCCGGTATCCCTGTATCGCATACTGCGGCATATTTGTAATAAAAATAATCACAACTTCGGTATCCATCTTCCGGATTTCTTCTGCAGCCGACATGCCGTCCATAAATTTCATTTCCACATCCATAAGGATAATATCGTAGTCTGCCCGATACTCTGTTACAATATCTTCCCCATCCGAAAATGTCTGTACGCTGATCCTCTCTTTACTCTCCTTCTCGTATTCTTTCAAGTAAGAAAGCAGCTGCTCTGCATACGCCGGATCATCTTCTACCAGTGCAATTCGAATCATTGTTTCGTCTCCTCTCAACTGTTTTTATCGGTTGTTTTTTCTTAGTATACCAAGCCTGTTTTCAAACGTCAAAATAAGGGTGCCTGTAATAAGACACCCTTCACTCTTCTCTATTTTTCCTCTCTTACTGTTCTGAAAAATGAAGAGATAATCGTCATGATAACTGCTGCCAGAGTACATCCCATTCCGATGATCGCACTGGACAAATCCGCCATAGTCTGCGCATTTCTTTCAAATGATAAAATAGTCGCAATGCTGTTCACTCTCAGGCGGACAAAAAATACAAATCCTGCCATCAAAAGCACTCCCGCCAGAATCGGAAGAATATCCAGTACCGGCATTTCCGGCGACTTTTCCTGTCCGGCCACAAAAAGAATTTCCAGAACCACTCCTGCCACAAGACATCCTACAACTCCCCAGCTGATTCCAAGATTGGAAAAATATGCCGTGTTGCAGTTGATCACATAAAATACGATTCCTGCTGTTCCGAGAATTAGTGCAAGCAGCATCAGATAAAAGCCTGCAGCCTGTTTTTTGATAAAATTCATAACATACCCTCCCTTAACTGTTTTTACGTCTCTTGGCATCTCTTATATACATCGCAGCTGCTGCCAGTGTAAGCAGAGCCAACACTGCCGATGTTGCTGTCAATGCATTATCATACCATGTACGCACATCCTTAATCTGTGAAGTCTCATTCAATCCATCCATTGCGTTGGAATTTGCAAGCGCATAATTCTGCCACATCATAACATTTTTCAGATCCTGCATCATAGACGCATCTTTGCTGACCGCCTCTGTGGTCCAGTAATTCCATTTTGCTGTTACAGCTTCCATATTACTGTCACCAGTATTGCAAGTCATCGTTACACCACAGTGTACCGCTTCTTTTAACACACTGTAGTTTGCATCCTGGATAAAGTCTTCTGACATCAGCCCCTGGAATCCCCATTCTTTGCGGAGAATATTCATCAGCAGACCATAATGTGCATTCCCTGCAGTACATCCGATTCTGTTAAATGTTGTCATCATACCAAGTGTCTGTGCATCTTCCACACTTGCCTGTGTTCCACGCAGTTCATTCTCACGTGCTTTCTGCTCTGTCATAAATGTTGCAATACCGGAACGGTTGATCTCTGTATCATTGAATGCAAAATGTTTCGGCGCTATGATACATCCGTATTCTTTTCCTGCTGCAATGTAAGCTGCTGCCTGATATGCTGTCAAAATCGCATCTTCAGAATAATACTCATGGTTTCTTGCATTGTAAGGTGTACGGTGAAGGTTCGTTCCTGCACCCCAGAGGATTGGAAGATTTGACCAGATGGAATAATTTCCGGTCACAGCTCCGTACTCTGCAGCCATCTCTTTACTAAATGTCTGCGCAATCACTGTTTCATTACTCATTGTTCCGAATTTGTAATTCAGATTCTTGTCATCCGGATCGATGACATACGGATCTGCGGAATCTGTATCTGTATTTGCGTACTGTCCCAATGTATAAGAATTAAATCCGTTCGGTCCGTCATTCTGTACTGCCTCCGGAGACACGATCGATACAATTGATTTTGTACTGGTTCCACCAAATCCAGTACGGATCATCGCTTCTTCCAGTGTGATCTGATCAATCAAATCTGTCCATTTTTCATTTGTCAAGTCCGTCTCACCTTTCAGGCTTGCAAGTGTCAGCCCATTGTCCTCGCCAAATGTAACTTCATCCGGATTTCCCTGTTCCTTGATCTCTACCAGATCATTTTTCATCACTTCGATCATTTCATCTGTCGCTGTCAGATCCTTGTATGTTTTTGGCCATGTTGCCTTCCAGTCACTTCTTGATAAGTATGTTACTGTATCTGGCATATAGTAGTTCAAATCCATGTCCTGAAGCTGATTTTCTACCGCTGTTCCGTTTTTCGAATACGCAAATGTCTCAGAGTCGAATGTATCCAGTGTCCATTTCTTCACATTTGCTGCATTTCCTGCATCCGTCATTCCGTTCGCCTTTGTCATACCCTGTGCTGCCAGCACATTGTTGACCGCCTCATGAGAACCATTTCCGACTGTAAAATAATAGTCTCCTGCATCCAGGATCCAGTTTCCTTTTGTTCCTGCCGCATTGTCACATGTGCTGTCCCAGCTTGCCATATCCTGCGCATCTGCTGTAATCTCGACAGTAACAGATTCTCCCGGCTGCAGCACACCTGTTTTTTCATAATCCAGAAGCTGTACCGCTGCTTTTTCTACCGCATGTTCTTTATCATATTCCGTATACGGAAGAGACGTATACAACTGTACCACATCTTTTCCTGCCACATCTCCAATATTTTTTACAGTTACTTTGGCTGTCACTGTCTTATCTTCCAGATTCACATCCAGACTGTCCAGAGTCTGAGAAAATGTTGTATAAGACAGTCCGTATCCAAATGGATACGAAACTTCATCTTCATAGTTCCATGCTTTTCCATTGGAACTTCCGGTCTTGTCAGAAGCATTTCCCTGTCCCAATACTGTATCCGCATATCTTGTCTCGTAATATTTATATCCTGTATAGATCCCTTCTGCTTCTACAATCTCGGAATTGATGGAATATGCAGAATCCGCATTTGTCCACTCATAGTTCCCATAATTCTGCGCTGCAGGAGAGCTTGAGTTATCCACTGCATAAGTATCCGCAAGATGTCCGGACGGATTCACCTCTCCACTGAGTACATCTGCTACACCATAGAAGCCATAACCTCCCGGAAGTCCGACTTCCAAAATCGCATCTACGCCTGTATTGTTTTTGATCTCTTCAATTTCCATGGCACTCGCATTATTCAGCATCACGATCAATTTTCCATTGTTTCCTTTTTTGCATTGACTGCTTCATCGATGATTGCACGCTCTGTGTCAGAGAGTCCCAGCGGATCCGCCTGATTCAGATCCTGTTCTGGATTCACCCCATCTTCTCCCGGTGTATAGTTGGCATTTTCTCCTGCTGCACGGGCAAGTGTCACAATCATGACATTGTAATCCGTCATACTCTTTTTCCAATTTGGTTCTGCCTCATCCAGCGTTGCTGTCTCAGGTTCCAAACTGGTAAATACTCCAGTTGTAGCCGGTGCTGTTGCACGATAATAGGTTGTCACACCCCATGGAAGAACTGCCTCTGATTTAAATTCTTCCTTTAACCCCTGATACATCTTTTTTAATGTCGGATTCATCTCAAATCCCTTGGATTCAAACGCTTCCAGCATATCTACCGTATCTGCATCCGTTCCCTTATTTTCACTGAGAGTACTTCCAAAATCGCCTCCTTGTACCGGATAATAACTGCTGAATCCAAGTAAAGAGATTTTCTGCGTTTCCTCCTTGGAAAGCGGCAACGCTGCATTCTCATTTTTCAACAAAACAGAGCCCTCTTCATTCATGCGTTCTCCCAGATCTTCAATGGAATCCAGAAGCTCTGTTGTTGAGCTGTAATCCGACTGAAATGTGTAATCCTCTGCACTTACATCTTCAGTCACCATTTTTGTACTCTGAGTGCCCAGAAACTTGTCAATGTCCGTACGAAACCCGTCTATCACCAGAGTCGCTGACATAGACAGCGTCAGTAAAGATGCTGTTGCCGTAGTTACACCGCGCCAGATGCGGCGTTTTTGATTTTGTTTGTTTTTCCCGTTTCTCGCTCATAACGTTCCTCCTCTTTGACTCTTTATGAGAACTGGCTTTTTTGTTTTTTTCGAGCCTTCGCTTCTGCTTTTGCTCTCTTCTCTGCCAGTTTCTTCTGATAGCTTGCTTCCTGCATTTCAAAATCCAGGCCTTTTTTCTTACAATATGCTTTGAGTTCTTCGATTCTCGCCTCTTCTGCCATGCGCTCCGCCTCTTCCTGTTCCATGCGAAGTCTTTCTGCTGGTTCGATCCACACTCCTCCGGCTTCTAACACCGCTTTTTTCTGATGCTGCAGAATCGTCTTCTGATCTTCCTCAATATGCTTTTCTACTTTTAAGAAACACATCAGGATTACGATCACCGCATAACAGATGATCTCTGCCCCCAGATAACACAACGCCAGCATGGACTGCACGCCTCCGTTCTGAACTGACGCAGAGGCATCATATCCGGTGGCTGTAAGCAATGCATTGATCAGACCATTCCCCAGTCCTGTCATTCCCACCATGATCGCTCCGTACACAGACATCGTAAATCCATCACTTCGAAATCCATTTTTTGCCTCCAGATGGTCCAGTACATCAGACAAAAGAGCCAGTGTCACATACATTGCAGGAATCGAACCGATTCCTTTTAAGATCACACCAATACATACAATGGTAAAATTGTGAATATCCAGAAAGCTGACCAGACCTCCCACAACCGAAATTGCCAGACCAATAGTCACTGCTTTTTGTTTTCCCAGTTTATTTGCGATCGGCCACGCCAGAACCATTCCGATTGCTGTCGGAAGTCCTCCGATCAGCCCCAGTGTTCCCATTGCCGTTCCCGCAGCCGCTTCACTTGTGATTCCGTCAAACATCCAGCGGGAGTAATAACTCATGGAACCGTTCTTTACCAGACCTCCAAACTGGAACAGCAGAAAATATAAGATAATGATCCACCAGTAACCGTTTGACACACAGGCTTTGAGCTGTTTCATCATCGGAAGCTTTTCTTCTTTGATCGCCAGCTTCATATTTTCTTCTGTCACTCGCTCCCGTGTGAAATAATATTCCAGCAAGATCGCCAGAAATGTCACAACACATAATACGATCATCACGAGCCGCCAGTTCTGATAACTCTGTGCGGTATCAATAGCGCCGTCTTTTTCCACAAAGAGAAAACTCTGCAGCAGCATCGGCACTAAAATACTTGCCCCGATTCCTACAGCAGCCACACCGGATGCATTGGAAAATGTTGCCAACATTCCCCGGTGATCGGAGTTTCTCGTAGACAGGGCCACCATAGAGCTGTGCGCTGTGTAGAAAAACGGATACGCTACTGCATAGTAAAAGTTATAGGACAGCGCGATCCAGATCATCTGAGTCGATGGACTCCCATTTTGAGGTGTTAAAAACAACAGCGCGATCGCAATTGTCACAAGGGGCGCCGACAGCAGCATATACGGTCTCGCCTTCCCCTGAGATGTTCTGGTATTATCAATCAGACGCCCTACCAGAAGATTTCCAAGAATCACAAAAATGACAGAAACCATCGGAAGAACCGCTGAAAAAATCCCAAATTTTGCCGTATCCGTCCATCCAAGCACATCCGAATAGTAGCGGTTTAAATACGCCCCGAAGATTGCATTTGAAATAAATGCGCAAAACGGACCGAGAAAATACCCCAGTATCATTTCTTTCGGCTTTACATTTGCCGAAGTGATTTTTGTCCGCATCAGCGGGTTGTCAAAAAACTGATTCTTTTCCATTTCGGTCATTCCTTTCCCTGATTGCTTCTTTTAACGTATAAGTACCACTTCCCAATACCTTCTGTGTATTTCCCGGCATCACCAGTGTACATGTTGTTCCGACCGGAACCTGCACCTGGATCGTAAACATTCCATCTTCAATCTTCCACTCACTGGAAACTGTTCCATAGGCTGTGTTGACACTTCCCTTTGCCCATTTCAGATTTCCTCCCGTCAGCGGCTGGATCCGGAAAGAGCGGTATCCGCCTCTGTGGCCTCGATTCCGGCAATCCTGCGGTACAAAAAGTCTCCCACTGCACCACTTGCATAGTGATTGAAGGAAACCATACCTCCGGTCCCGTCATCTTTTCCCGTGTTGCAGGTGCCGTCCTCCCGAAGTGCATCCCATCGTTCCCAGATGGTCGTTCCTCCGACTTTCATCTCATAGAGCCAGGATGGACAGGTATCCGTAAGGAGCATTTTAAATGCCTCTTCCTCATACCATTGTCTGCCAGCGCAAACAGAACGTACGGCGTTCCCGGAAATCCGGTCGTAATGTGATACCCGTCCTTTTTCACCAGACGCGCCAGATTTGCCGCAGTCTTCTTTTTATCCTCTCCGGAGAGCATCTGATAATACAGAGGCAGCACATATGCTGTCTGAAACTCTTTCTTTACCGTGCAGTCTGCTTTCATCAAAATTTCCCGGTATGCCTCCCCGGTCTCCTGACTGAGTTTCCGGTAATACTTTGCATCCTCTTCCTGCCCCAGAATATCCGCGATCTTTGCCAGAATCCGGCTGGAATTTGCCATACATGCGGTGGCGGTCCATTTTCCTCTTCCCATCCACTCCCACATGCCGACACCCGGTGCACACCAGTCTCCATAATGATGCAGAAGCTTCCAGATCCTGCGGTGTTTTCCCGCAGAAAACAGCTCTGCCCAGAATTTGCATGCCTTCAGATATTTTTTCATCACCGGATACATCCGCTCTAAAAGCCCTCTGTCTCCGCGAACCAGATATTCCGCCCACGGCGCCAGGATACAGACATCGCCCCAGTGATCCACCGCCATCGGGATCATGATCTCCCACTGCAGCGGTACCCGGACAAGCGGCACCGTAACCCGGAATCCCGCCGCCTTTATTCTGCTCTGCCTTCACGTCCAACAGCCATTTCTCCAGAAAACGGCTGACTATTAAAATTGATGAAGCTGCCGTAGGCGCAAACAGTGCAATATCCTCCCCGTCCATCCCATTCTCATCA
>ENA-OQAA01001347-OQAA01001347.1-human-gut-metagenome-genome-assembly--contig:-NODE-1347-length-12719-cov-3.456321_pt1 | contig 12719 bp, 15 predicted proteins | sample MGYA00242489_ERZ504515 | MGnify/ENA primary metagenome ERZ504515 (study PRJEB26092, sample SAMD00036237) | human gut metagenome | host: Homo sapiens | study: EMG produced TPA metagenomics assembly of...
CTGCCAGAATAAATGAGGTTCTCCCAGATTACCCTCCTGCTCCAGATAAACAATAATATTCTTCCCCAGAAGCTTTCCCACTGATTTGCCATTGCTGTGATAATCTGATTCCTGTCCTGAGCCTGCTGCAGCATCTGATTGGTATCAAAAAGAATCTGGGTTCTATAAGCAGCCCTGGTTGCCTGACTGGCCGTGTTTTTCAGACGGATTGCCAGAGAGCCGGTAATAAATGCCACAATAAACATAATGAGAAAGGTCACCGGATAGCCCTGGTCATAGGCTAAAAAGGTAAATTTCGGATAAGTAAAGAAAAAATTAAAAATCAACACACTGACCAAAGACGCAATGAGACTATATGCCTGTGCGTGGTTACTACAGAGATAATCAGCACGCCTAAAATATACACTGCAATAATATTAGCTTCTGTAAATCCGCATCCGTAAAAGAAAAAACCAATCAGTGTAGCAAGAACTAAAATCAGGATACTTTTCCAGATATCCCCAAACGAAAGGGCGAATAAACTTCTGCCAGTGTTTAAAATGCTTTTTTTCTGCTTCATGTTTCTTTCCCCGTTAAATATGGAAACATTTCTGAATATCTTTATGACTTCCCAGTACTAAAAGCACATCCTTATCAGAGAGCATGGTCTGGGAAGAGATATTGGGATTCAGCTTTCCTTCTCTTTTCACTGCCATAATATTTACATTATACTTTCTTCGTATATCCATGCCCCCTATGGTTTTCCCGTCCCATTCCTCTGGCACGGAAACCTCAAAAATGGCATAGCCGTCGTCAAGCTGCACATAATCAAAAATGTGGTCTGAACTATAACGGATGGCAGTCCAGGATGCCAGTTGTTTCTCCGGATAAACGATTTCATCTGCTCCATTTCTAAGCAAAAACTTTGCGTGTACATCCCTGGCTGCTCTGGCCACCACCAGCTCCGCCCCCAGTTCTTTTAACAGGGCAGTGGTTTCCAGAGAACTCTGGAAGTTATCCCCAATGGCCACAATACACACATCAAAGTTTCGCACGCCTAAAGACTCCATAAATTCTTCGTTGGTACTGTCTCCGATCTGTGCGTTGGTGACAAAGGGAAGAACCTCTTCTACCCGCTCTTCCTGTATATCTACTGCCATAACCTGATGACGCAGTTCATTTAATTTCATTGCAACATGTCTTCCGAATCTTCCCAGACCGATTAATAAAATTGATTTCATTTTCTGCTCCTTTATCCTACTGTAATTTTTTCCTGAGGAAGTTTTGATACATTTTTATGTGTAATGGAAAATGCGGCAAATACCAGGGTCAGTCCACCGACTCTGCCAAAAAACATCAGCAAAATCAAAATAATCCTGGATATTATACAAAGCTGAGGCGTAATGCCAAGAGACAGTCCTACCGTTCCAATGGCTGAGGCTGTTTCAAACAGACATGGCAGCATAGGCAGCTTTTCTATACAGCTAATTGCCAGTCCTCCCATAAAAAACAGACTCAGATACATCATCAGAATGGTTGCCGCATTGCGGACCGCTTCCTGCGGTATTCTCCTGCCATACATATGAGCGCTTTCTCTTCTTTGGAATACGGAAATGGCCGAAGAAATCATAACTGCCACAGTAGTGGTTTTCATACCTCCTGCAGTGGAACCGGGTGAACCTCCGGTAAGCATAAGCACAATCATAATTGCCAGACCTGCTTCTGTCAGTTTCGTTAAATCTACGGTATTAAACCCGGCTGTCCTTGGGGTCACTGACTGGAAAAAGGACGCAAGAATACGCTCTCCTGTGGAGAATTCTTCCCACTGGCTGCCCGAAAACTCCATAAAATAGAAATACAGTGCCGGTACTACAATCAATGCCCCTGTAACCGAAAGAATCACCTTACTTTGCATCCTGTATTTTTTCAGATGCCAGGTATGGGAACGGATATCATCCCAGGTCAGAAAACCAATACCGCCGGAAACAATCAAAAACATAATTGCCAGATTTATCACCGGATGTCCCGCATAGGCTGTGAGAGAGGAAAAGGGGCTGTTTATGCCCATAAGGTCAAACCCTGCATTGCAAAATGCAGAAACCGAATGAAACAGAGCATACCAGATTCCCCGGAAGAAGCCAAATTCTTTGCAGAAAACCGGAGCCATCACAGCCACGCCAACAGCCTCTATGAGCATGGCAGTTTTTAAAATAAATCCTGTCAGCCGGACAATCCCTCCCACATGAGGGGCTGCAATAGCCTCCTGCATGGTGCTTCTCTGCATGAGGCCGATTTTACGTCCTGATACCATAGCAATGGAAATTGCTACAGTCACCACCCCCATACCTCCAATCTGAATCAGCAGCATAATTACTACCTGTCCGAAGGTGGACCAGTAGGTTGCTGTATCGTGGAGCACCAGCCCTGTTACACATACTGCTGAAGTAGATGTAAAAAGAGCATCTAAAAAGGATGCGCCCCCTGATCCTGCCGTAGAAATAGGCAGCATCAGCAGAAAACATCCTATGAGAATAACCATTACAAAACCAAAGCTTATGATTCTGAATGATGAAAAATGACTTTTAATTTTTTTACCGGATTGTATCATATCCTATGTACCTGCCTCCATATCTTTATGTAGTCTTAATTATTCCATAAGCACGATAAAATCCGTATAAAGATATTTTAACACGTATTAAGATTATATAAAGAAGCCCAAAATCCAGGAAACAGGAACTATAACTGCCATACTTCCCAGGCACACGGTTGTGAGGACAAACATAGGCATTGCAACAAACATAGCTGCAAACGAAAGATAGGGGTGACAGCAGGCAAACTTTTCAGCTTTTCTATCAAAATTTTTTTCTAATGTATGTATTTTCTTCAAAAATGTTATCATACTTCTCCCTCCTTACAAGATAAAGATATCATGTAAGGAATAAATTTGGGAAAAAGATAAATCTTAAAAAGTTAAGGCTTTTTAAAGAAACGAATTATTCCTGCTGCTCATCCTCATAAATCTTCTGGATTTCCTGGGATAATTCCCGGTTTAAATCGTCCAGATCAATTCCTATGCCGCTTCCCGGATAAAGGCTCTGACTTGGTTTTGGCTTTTCGTACTGCTTTTGCCCTACTGTATATTCCTGGGTTTTTTGCAGTTCTTCTCTGGTTTCTGCCTCTGTCTGCACCTTTTCCTGGTTCTTTTTTGCAGATTTTCTTTTTTCTTCCGGTTTTTCCTCTTCTCTGGTCTTTTTTACATGGGTAACTTTGGTTTTCTTTACCACTTTCTTTTTTCTTTTTGCCAGGTGCCCCGGTCCTCTCTTCTTTTGCGGGCGGTGGAACAGGGATGCTTCCCAGTCTTTTCCCCTCATAAAGGAGCCGCCTGTACTGCAATACCAATGGCAGCCATAATTATTCCCAAAATCAGTTCTCCGGCTCCCGCATCTTTTTCCAGCATTTTCATAAGAAGATGAATACCGCCGATACCACCGCAGACAGCAGTAATTCCAATCATCATCTGCGCTTCATAGCCAAGAGCCAGGGTTGCGGCAAAAATACCGGCTACCAGAGCAATCATATGCTGCGTCATAGTTGGTTCCTGGAAAAAAGAGACCACCAGGAAATAAACCAGACCTGTACACATGAAAAAAATTCCGAATTTGTACAAAAGCCATGCCAGAAGTCCCAAAATCAGGGGCTCCTCCTGCTGCACATAAAATCGCCATCATTTATCCTGCAAAAGAAATACCCTGCCGCCGCGCCGGCTCCTCCACCTATGAGAATTCCCAGGATACATCCCCAGACCTTCCTCAAACGGTATCCCATAAAACAGTTTAAAAAGGCAAAGACCGTTCCTCCAAAATACAGGACAATCAGATAATGTTTGGGAATCAATCCCCACAGATTCTTAATCCATTGCAGCAATTCTGCAATCTGTACATTACTCATACTTACATTCCTTTCAGATATACATGCTTCATATAGTTCAGTGTTTCCTTTTCCCCCTTATCTGCCAGCATCCTGAGCAGAAATTCCAAATCCCGGTTGGTGTCCTCATGCACAAACCAGAGCTTGTCTTTGCTGCGAAGAAAATATGCCAGGGGCGCCTCATCTGTATAGGTATCAGGATGATAATTCCTGGATGCGCTGATGCGGTCTGCCACCATCTCTGCAATATATTTTCTCGGCATGGGTACTCCGTGGATAACTGTATCACAGTGGATACCGTAATCTACCCAGTGCTCAAAATGATGCTTGTTTCTTCCATAATGATGAATCCAGGCAGTAGAAAGTCCTGTGGCTTCCCGCTCTGCATTATTGGGACTTCTGTTTCCCTGGTAATATTTGCATCCCACAGAAAATTCGGTCCAGGAATACTTAGACAAGTCATGAAGCAATCCCTGTTTATAAAGTCCTATTCGGAAACAATACTTCATCACTAAAAGCTTGTGCCTTGTAATCGTTTTAAAATGCTGCCAGATCCCCATAATGTTTCATCCTGCTTTCCTGTTAATATGATTAATGTTCTGGGCGGTACCTGGATACTCTTTTCCTGCACCAGAACCCCCTCCTCTAAAATCCTCCTGGTTTCCTCATCTGTACGGGCTTTCACCGTCCAGCAAATCTCCTCAGGCGCTCCGGGCAGAGCAATTTCATGAGACATCCAGTGAAAATTCCAGGCAAAAAACAAAAATTCACCTGGTCTGTCGCAGTAATCCTTGCAATACATCATCCCCAGATGCCGAAGCCCCGGATCTTTGGATACAAACCACGCCTGGCTGGTGTGGCAGGATACATCCGGATAGCCCAAAGCTCTGTAATCCGTTCCCTTTAGCTCCTGTTCTAAATGGAGGATTTTCTCCTTTTTGCGAAAGGCAATGGCCTGTTTTACAAAAGTAAATAATTCCTCTCTGGTTTTTCTCTGATTCCAGTTAATCCAGGTGAGTTCATTATCCTGACACCAGGCATTGTTATTTCCCTTCTGGGTTTGTCCCCACTCATCTCCCTGAAAAATCATGGGCGTTCCCTGGCTGAACAGCAAAAGCCCAAAAGCATTTTTCAGCTGCTGCAGACGAAGTCTGGTAATTTCCTTTCTTCTGGTAGGCCCTTCTGCCCCACAGTTCCAGGTGCAGTTGTACTCTTTTCCATCCTGGTTGTTTTCTCCATTTTCCTCATTGTGGCGTTCTTCATAAGAAACCATGTCCATCATGGTCATTCCATCCTGATCTGCCATGTAATTAATGACCCCGTACTGTCTGGGATTTCTCCTGCTGCGGAACAAAAATTCCTCTGCTGTATTTTCGTCTCCTTTTAACATATGGCGCATACCATAGTAAAAGCTTCGTTATATTCCGCGCCATTTTTATAATCCGGTTCCTTGTTTCCATAAATCCGTTCTCCGTCCAGAAATCCAAATAACAGCTTGTTTCTGCCAGCAGCGGGTCTTTTAGGAACAATTCCTGACACACATTACCAATAATGCGGAATCCGTCAACATGGTATTTTAGCTTCCAGTAGCGCACAATATCCAGCATTTTCGCCGGTTCCATAGTGTGATCAAAATAAAATTCCATCAGACATTCCAGCCCTGCCTCATGAAGGGCATTTACCATATGGCAAAATTCCTGCACCGGATTCTGGGTGCCACTGAATCCGGCTTTTGGTACATAGTAAAAGGCCTCTCCCGTATACCCCCACACATTGATTTTTGTCTTTTCTTCTCTTCGCTCCTCTTCTGCCTGAGGATATTTTCCCTGTCTTGTTTTGGACTTTACAATTTCCTGATACTCATATGCTGGCATCAGCAAAATTCCTGTGACACCAAGCTCCTGAAAATAAGGAATTTTCTGTTCTATTCCCTGAAAGGTTCCTTTTTTCCGTACACCGGAGCTTCTATGCATGGTAAAACTACGCACCTGTAATTTGTAAAGCACCGACTCACTGAAAGGCTTCGGTACAAAATCCCTGTCTGTCCAGGAAAAATCCTTCTTCTGAATCACACCGCACATCTTCGGTTCTTCACCGATTTCCATGGAGACGCCAAAGGGCGGTACATTTTTCAGTGCTCTGGCACAGGTATCCTGATAAATTTCTCCATCAATACGGTAGTTATAACAAATTTCTCCCTTGGAAAGTCCTTTTATAAGCAGGGAGACCAGATTTCCCCTCCTGCTTTCTTCTGGAAAAGGAATCTCTATGGTCTGGATTTCTCTGTTTTTCTTTTGATACAATAGCAGAGCGGCTTCCTTTCCCCGTGATAATTCTAATGTAAATTCATATCCTTCTTTTGTCTTTTTTACTCCCGGATACGTTGTATTCCCAGAAGCTGCCTGTATTCTTGTCTCCAAACGGGCACCTCTTTTCTTTTATTTTTATGATTCTTTGCATCTCTTTTCCATATAATCGTAAACTTCCGGCACATCCTGTTCATTGGAAAGCACCACCAGTACATCTCCTGCCATAAGCTGTGTTTTTCCTTTTGGAATTAATTCTGTGGCGTTTCGCCTCACTGCCACCAAAAGGCAGCTTACAGGCCAGTCCTCCTGGCTTACAGTCTGATTTTCCAGAGGACTTCCATGGGCAATCACAAATTCCTGTAATACCTTTTCTCCCCGCTCTTCACACACCTGTATGCCCTTGCTCCTTAACAGGTTTCCCAGAAGGCTTTCATAAATGGGTTCTGATTTCACAGCAGTTGCAGTAAGGTAAGCCACAATAGCTACCAGAGACATGGAAAGCATCTGGCTCACCTGCCCTGTCATTTCAAAAATCAGAATAATTCCTGTAATAGGCGCTCTCACAATAGCGGTAAAATACCCTGCCATGGCAAGGAGTACAAAATTGCTGATATAAGAGGCATCCAGCCCCAGAAACTCTGCTGCAAAGGTGCTGTAAGCCCCTCCAATTAAGGCTCCCAGAACCAGCAGTGGGAAGAAGATGCCCCCAGGCGCTCCGGAACCAAAGCAAATCAGGGAAAATAAAAATTCGCTGCCAGCAAAAATAACAGTGCCGGAAGCACCATGCTGCCGCTGGCTGCCTGGTCAATGAGATGGTGACCACTTCCCAGAATTTCCGGCATCACAAGACCCAGCACACCTGCCAGAAGAAACGGAATCAGCAGTCTGGTGGTTTCGTTTAAGCTCTTGTTTTTCTTATAAAGTCCCTGTACCCACAAGGTCATTTTATTATAAAAAGCGCCTAATAGCCCCAGTAAAATTCCCAGAATCACAATGTGCCAATAATACTGTGGCTCCACCTCCAGTCCAATATCAAACTGAAATACAGAGTCAAATCCCATAAACTGACTGGAAATGTAGTCTGCTGTAATGGAGGCTGTCATAACGGAAATCAGCACAGACACGGAAAAGTTCTTGTGAATTTCTTCCAGAGAAAACATTACTCCGGCAAGCGGCGCATGAAAAGCCGCTGCCAATCCGGCGCTGGCTCCGCAGGTAAGAAGATATTTCTCCTCTGTTTTCTCTCTGTCCAAAGCTTTAGACACTGCTTTTCCTGCCATAGCTCCAATCTGAATAGACGGACCCTCCCGCCCAAGAGAAAGTCCGGAAAACAAAGAAAGAAATCCACCTAAAAATTTTGCCGGAAGAACCTTCCACCAAACCTGATCCAGTTTTCCCATCATTTCCCCTTCTACCTGTGGAATCCCGCTTCCTGAGATCATAGGTTCATACTTCACTAACTTTCCTACGATACAGGCCATGGCAAACAAAACAAAAAACCAGAGACCAGCAATCACCGGATAGGTTCTTGCATATCCCAGCACCCATTCCATGCCTTTTCCTGCATATTCCAGAACAACTCTATAGAGAAGCACCACAATTCCTGCTACAATTCCCACCAGAAAGCCCTCTCCCGTAAGAATCGCCTTGAAATGTGCTGCCCGTTTTAATAAATGTGATGTATTCTTCTTCAATGCTTCCCCTCCTTTTCATCCCTCATTGTATGTTTATTATACGTGTCTCAGTATGAAATTGCAAACGCTTTCTTCCTGCCAGAGGTTGCATTCCCCCCTGGTATCTGATAAAATACAGAAAGAAAAACTATTACATATAGAAGAAAGAGGTCAAATATGAGTGACGAAACTTATACAGCAAATTTAGAAAGCTGCAATCCAAGTGATTGTGCATCCTGTACAGCCAACTGCTCCAGCGCCGGAGGACAAAATCAGGGAACCATTCCAAATGTTCCAAACCCAACCATTAAATTAACACTGGACGATGATTCTGTTTTAGAATGTGCTGTTTTAACCACTTTCCCGGTGGAAGAATTTGGGGAATACATTGCGTTAGTTCCTTTAAACAAAGATGGGAAAAATACTACAGGCGAAACCTATCTGTTCCGCTATGCAGAAGAAAATGATAACCCGGTTATCACCAATATTGAACGGGAAGATGAGTACATGGCAGCAGCAGAAGCCTTCCATGACTTCATCGCAAACCTGAAAAGCGAAACAGAACTTTCCGAAGAGGATAAATAGTGAAGCTGAAAAGTAAGGGACTGTCGTATGATGACATAACATTTCGGAATATTTATACAGTTCCGGCGAATTTGCCGAGTACCCTTTGAGACTACAGGTTCAAAGGGAGCGCAGGCTGAGCTGGAAATGTATAAATATTCTCTATATGTCTTTCGTGCAACTGCCCCTTACTTTTTAGTTGTACTTCCTAAACCGCCATTTCTCACTGCTGTGGCATCATCATCTTCCGTAATGCCGTATTCCAGGAAAATCCCTTGGGCAAATCCGGTTCCGGCAGCCACATTTACCGTTTTTCCTTCATTGGAATCATTGGTAATTTTTATAAAAATGTGACCCTCATTGTCTGAATAAAAATAGTCGCTGTCAATAATTCCTACCGTATTATTTAACTGCAAACGATATTTAAACCCAAGACCGCTTCTCGGATAAATCTTTAAGACCCATCCAAGTTCCATTTCTGCCCGGATACCGGTTGGCATTTTCAGTGTTTCCCCTGGTTTCAGTTCAAAATCCACAGGCTGAAAAAGTCATAGCCAGCGCTTCCTGCAGTAGCTCTTTTGGGCAGCTTAATATTTTCATAAATGCTTTTGATGGTTGCTTCCTCTGTGCCTGGAAAAGCATCCTTCCAGCCTTCTAAAAATTGTTCTTCACTTACCTTATGAAATTTTGCAATCCGTTTCATAATTCCTCCTAATCGTGCAGCACCACACTGCCTGCTTCTAATGATTTTTTCACATCAACCACTCTCTGGTTTGTGCTTCCCTTCCATTTCAGGGAAACATCCCTTTGTTCCAGAATAAATTTTCCATCTACCACAACATCCAAATAGGACAGAATCTCCAAATCCTGTATTTCTTCCCATAAATACCCGGTATACAGCCAGATGGTTTTCTTTGGATATTTTTCTTTTAATTCTTTTGCAAAGGCAGTAACTTCCAGGCGATTGCCCCGATAGAGAGGGTCTCCTCCTGAAAAAGTAATTCCTGCTACATAAGATTTTCCCATCTGCTCATAAATTTCCTCTTTGGCAGTCTCATCAAATTCCAGACCGCCTTTTGGATCCCAGGTAATGGGATTCTGGCATCCTTTACACCCATGGCTGCATCCCGCTACCCAAAGTACCACCCGAAGTCCGTCTCCGTTTAACATATCTTCTTTCGTAATATTGTGATACCGCATGTATGTCACCTCTTCGTCTCTTAAACAAAAAGAGTTAATGCATTAAATACAGATCAGGAATATTGATACAGTTCCGGCGAATGTACCAATATTCTGAAATGCTGCTTAATGCAATAACCCCTCTCTTCCTAATTTATCTTTTTATGCTTCTTCCGGAACGTCTTTCATGCTGAAGCTGATGCGTCCCATTTTATCTTTTCCAAGGCATACTACTTTTACTACATCTCCAAGGGAAAGAACATCTTCTACTTTGTTGATTCTTTCTTTGGCAATTTTAGAAATGTGAACCATTCCTTCTTTTCCAGGAGCAAATTCCAGGAATGCGCCAAATTCTTTGATGCTGATTACTTTTCCTGTGAAAATCTGTCCTTCTTCAAAATCTGTGGTAATAGTTTTAATATATTCAATGGCTTTGTCCATCATCTGCTGGTCAGTACCACATACAGAAACTGCACCGCTGTCATCAATATCAATCTTTACACCTGTTTCGTCAATAATGGCATTGATGGTTTTACCTCTCTGTCTACTACATCGCCGATTTTTTCAGGGTCAATCTGAATCTGAACAATCTTTGGAGCATATTTGCTCACAGTTTTGCGCGGTTCGGCAATACATTTTTCCATTACTTCTGTCAGGATGTATTCTCTTGCTTCTTTGGTTCTGGCAATAGCTTCTTCAATAATCTGTCTTGTCAAACCGTGAATTTTAATATCCATCTGGATTGCTGTAATACCGTCATGAGTACCAGCCACCTTAAAGTCCATGTCTCCGAAGAAGTCTTCCAGACCCTGGATATCAGTGAGTACCAGATAATCATCATCTGTTTCCCCTGTTACCAGACCACAGGAAATACCAGCTACCGGTTTCTTAATTGGCACGCCTGCTGCCATAAGAGACATGGTAGATGCGCAGATACTAGCCTGAGAAGTAGAACCATTGGATTCAAAAGTCTCAGATACAGTACGGATAGCATATGGGAACTCTTCTACTCCAGGAATCACTGGAACCAAAGCTCTCTCAGCCAACGCTCCATGACCGATTTCACGGCGTCCCGGTCCTCTGGATGGTTTTGTCTCACCTACAGAGTAGGATGGGAAATTATAGTGGTGCATATAGCGTTTGCTTACTTCAAACTCATCCAGTCCATCCAGTCTCTGTGCTTCTGATAATGGAGCCAGAGTAGTAATAGTACAAATCTGAGTCTGTCCTCTTGTAAACATGGCAGAACCATGAACTCTTGGTACAATATCTGTTTCTGCTGCCAGAGGACGAATCTGTGTGATTGCTCTTCCGTCCGGACGTTTGTGATCTTTTAAAATCATCTTACGAACCGTCTTTTTCTGATACTGGTATACAGCTTCACCAAGAACTGCCAGCCATTCTTCATTTTCGGCAAATGCTTCTTCTAATTTTTCTGTAATCTGACGGATGTTTTCCTCACGAACCTGTTTTTCATCTGTGAAAACAGCTTCTTCCATTTCTTCCGGTGTTACAATCTCTTTGATTGCTGCAAATAATTCTTCCGGAACAGCACAGCTTTCATAAGCATGTTTTTCTTTTCCGCATTCTGCAACAATGGTATCAATAAAAACAATGATTTCCTGATTTACTTCATGAGCCTTGAAGATTGCTTCAATCATCTTATCTTCCGGAATCTCATTAGCGCCAGCTCAATCATAATGACTTTTTCTCTGGTAGATGCAACAGTAAGCTGTAAATCAGAGATTTCCTTCTGTGCCAGGGATGGGTTCACTACAAATTCTCCGTTTACCATACCAATCTGGGTTGCAGCACATGGACCGTCAAAAGGAATATCAGAGATGCAGGTAGCAATAGAAGAACCAATCATAGCTACTACTTCCGGGTTACATTCCGGGTCAACTGCCATAACCATATTGTTTAAAGTTACGTCATTTCTGTAATCCTTTGGGAATAACGGACGCATAGGACGATCAATGACACGGGATGTTAGGATTGCATGTTCACTTGCTTTTCCTTCTCTTTTATTAAATCCTCCCGGAATTTTTCCTACAGCATACATTTTTTCTTCGTATTCCACACTTAATGGGAAGAAATCAATTCCTTCTCTTGGTTTATCGGATGCAGTTGCAGTACACAAAAGGGTAGTGTCTCCATAATGCATAAACGCTGCGCCATTGGCCTGTTTTGCCACACGTCCGATATCTACGGTCAGGGTTCTGCCTGCCAGATTCATTGAAAAACTCTTGTACATATTTTTTCTCCTTTTCATTCTTATGGCATGCTTCTAAAAAGCAATGTTTTTTCTTTCTGTCCGAAACAACTGAAAAAAGCACTTTGGACAAATACGCTTTTCAGTGGTCTCGGTACCAGAATTCTTCTGCCCTTTTGAAAATGCCTTCTTCGTGAAAAACAGGGCGGAAATTTTCCCGCCCCGTCTCCTGGTTCTGATTATTTTCTAAGACCTAAACGCTCAATTAAAGCACGGTATCTTTCAATATCAGTTTTCTTCAGATATGCAAGTAATCCACGTCTCTGACCTACCATTTTCAGAAGACCTCTTCTGGAATGATGATCTTTGTGGTTGTTCTTTAAGTGCTCTGTGAGCTCCTGGATTCTGGCTGTTAAAACAGCAACCTGTACTTCCGGTGAACCTGTGTCACCTGGTGTTCTTGCATATTCTGCCATAATAGCCTGTTTCTTTTCTTTAGAAATCATGTTTGTTTCCTCCATTAATCTTTTATCATCTCTCTGTTGGAAATCGCCAGTGATTAAGAAATGGTTGGAGATTCCTGTTTCTGAACCATGGCTGTTCTCAACGTTCTGAGTATACCACAGGAACCGTAGGTTGTAAAGACTCTTTCTGCTTGAGTTTCCGCAGTTTTATCCACAGAACCTATAATCATCCTTGCTGATTATTAACAACTTTTTAAAAATGCCAAAAATATAAGGAATCCTATTCTTTTTGATGTAAAATTTAATCACCACAAAAAAATCGTACTAAACAAAAAAGAGGAGGATTCCCTGTGGTTAATTGTACATCAAAAACTTATCAAATGAAACGGGAAATTTTAACTTTTTCCAATAA
>ENA-OQAA01001348-OQAA01001348.1-human-gut-metagenome-genome-assembly--contig:-NODE-1348-length-12711-cov-1.323029_pt1 | contig 12711 bp, 18 predicted proteins | sample MGYA00242489_ERZ504515 | MGnify/ENA primary metagenome ERZ504515 (study PRJEB26092, sample SAMD00036237) | human gut metagenome | host: Homo sapiens | study: EMG produced TPA metagenomics assembly of...
AAATCGGGAGACATTATCGGATACAAGGAAATCAGCAGTTTCGACAACGTCATTTACGGGGAAATATACCTGGTGTCGTTTATGATTGACGGAGACGAGTATCTGGCAGTGAAATACGTGAACCGTTCCGATAAGGAGGGCTATCTCAAACTGGTGGTGTACAATACACACCACGAACCGATGGACATTCCATTTGCGTCCATCAATGCAATGGCGATTGTGAAGTTCTCCATCAGGAGGCACATGATGATGTAAATCTCATCGTAAAAGAGAGCCAAAAAAGACGAAAAAAACACAGAAGGACACAAAAGACACAGAAGATTAAAAGAAGATAATACCTCTGCGTTTTTTGCGTCCTCTGCAATGAGAAATATAGTAAGCCGTAAGTAGCACATTAAATGAAATAATCTGCTAATTCGTGCAATATTTGTTCGATCTTAAAATTCTCTTGCGAACTAATTTGAGATGACCTCTTCCCCTTTCAGCGTAGCCGAACTGGCTTCCGTGACACGCACGTTGACAAAATCACCTACACGGTGCGTACCCCTATCGAACACCACCACACGGTTCTGCTCCGTACGTCCGAACAGCTGGTCGCGCGAACGCTTGGAAACTCCTTCTACAAGCACTTCATACGTTTTACCGATGCAACGCTGGTTGGATTCGGCAGACAGACGGTTCTGCAAAGCGATAATTTCGTTCAGGCGGCGTACTTTCACCTCTTCGGACACATTATCTTCGAGATGCTTCGATGCATACGTTCCCGGACGTTCGGAGTATTTAAACATGAAAGCAGCATCGTATCCACATTCTTCCATCAGCGAAAGTGACAAGGCATGATCCTCTTCCGTTTCAGAATGAAAACCGGAGAAAATATCGGTAGTCAATCCGCAATCGGGATGATACGTTTGATAGCTGCCACCCGGTCCAGATACCACTCACGGGTATATTTACGGTTCATCAGTTTCAGAATACGCGAACTGCCGCTCTGCACAGGCAGATGGATATGTTTACACACATTGGGACTTGCGCAATTACTTCCAACGTCTCATCGCTCATGTCTTTCGGATGGGAAGTTGTGAAACGAATACGCACTCCCGGAGCAGCTTCAGCCACTGTTCGGAGCAACATCGGGAAAGTAACCACTTCGCCTGTCGGTCTTTCAAAACGATAAGAGTTGACGTTCTGCCCAACAAGGTGACTTCCTTATAGCCTTTCGCCACGAGGTCTGCCACTTCATTCAGGATGCTTCTACGTCACGGCTACGCTCGCGTCCACGAGTATAGGCACGATGCAATAGGTGCAGAAGTTATTGCAGCCACGCATGATGGATACAAAACCCGAAATATGATTGCCGCAGATACGCGACGGAATCACATCCCGATAAGTCTCGGTAGTGGAAAGTTCCACATTGATTGCTTTTTCACCGGTTTCTACGGCAGCAATCAGGTCGGGCAACGTCAGGTAAGCATCCGGCCCCACAACGAGGTCGACATGATGATTCGTTATCAGATCATCCTTTACCCGTTCGGCCATACAGCCAATACACCTACAATCAGGTGCTTTTTCTTTTTCTTCAGCGAGTGGAAAAACTCCAGGCGATTCAGAATCTTTTGCTCCGCATTGTCGCGGATGGAACAAGTATTCATAAACACGGCATCGGCTTCCTCCAGCGTTTCGGCTACGGAATAACCCGCCATTTGCATCACCGAGGCAATCACCTCACTGTCGGCTACGTTCATCTGGCAGCCATAGGTTTCGATAAACAACTTTTTGTTGTCATCATTCATTTCAGTTGCGGATTTAAAGTCCGCTCCCGTTAATTCGTTCATATTCAAATCTTGTTTTAAATTTATCCGCAAAGATACGGCTTCGAATTCAATAAGCGGTAAAATGGTACGAAAATAACGCAAAAACTTGTAGTTCAGGCATTATTCTGATAATTAATGTTAATGAAATAAACATTTACGGGGCATATCCTTGCTAAATTTAATTTTATTTTTCACATTTGTGCAATGAAAGAAACATTAGATTTTTTCATAGTTAAGGTTTAGGTTAAAAAAATTAAGGGGAGCTGTGAAGCTGCCCTTTTTTCATACCCAAATGTTAGTTCAAACCAGATAAAATGCCTACCTTTGGCGGATAACTATTTAGGAAGTGAAGCACAATGGAAGATTTTTTGAAATTTCTCTTGATAGCAGGTGTCATTCTTGTGGGAATATTCAAAGAGGTGAATAAAAATAGCAAGTCGAAAAAGGCTCAAAATAAACGCCCTGTTCCCCCAATGTCATCTCCCACAGAAATAGATCCGGATGTTGTTCCTATGCCCGAAGCATGGGGCAGAGGCAAATCGCTCGACGAATTGTTCCCACCCGCATCTTCTTACGAGCCAACCGTAGCCAAACCGGCTGCGAAACCAATATCGAAACCAGTTGCACAACCAGCGTCGAAATCCAAAAAGAAAAAAGAAGAAGTATCCGTCGCTGCATCCTTGGCAAACAGTGCCGCACAGGATGAGCGAAATACCAGGCAAGGCTCTCACTATAACACTCCTCACGAATCACCCAACGAACAAGACTTCACGATTCATTCGGCAGAAGAAGCCCGACGCGCTATTATCTGGGGAGAAATACTTCAACGAAAGTATTAGAAAAGGAGAAATGAAAGCATTGCCAAATGCACTAAATATATCAGAGAAGATTAAATATTACACATTGGTTATAAGAACATTGAGCTAAGAGCATTGAGCAATAACTAACCATAATTTATCAACTGTTTTTTAACACGAAATTTACTATTTTATGTCATTCAATCGTATTTCGGCAGCGGAAGCTGCAAGCCTGATTAAACATGGCTATAACATCGGCCTAAGCGGATTTACTCCCGCCGGAACGGCCAAGGCTGTAACAGCCGAACTCGCAAAAATTGCTGAAGCAGAACATGCGAAAGGAAACCCGTTTCAAGTAGGAATTTTCACAGGCGCATCAACAGGGGAATCCTGTGACGGCGTACTGTCACGTGCCAAAGCCATCCGCTACCGCGCTCCTTATACTACCAACGCCGACTTCCGCAAAGCTGTGAACAACGGAGAGATTGCCTACAACGACATACACCTCTCACAAATGGCACAGGAAGTACGCTACGGGTTCATGGGCAAAGTGAACGTAGCCATCATCGAAGCCTGCGAAGTGACTCCCGACGGAAAGATTTATCTGACTGCCGCCGGTGGTATTTCGCCGACTATCTGCCGTCTTGCCGACCAGATTATCGTGGAGTTGAACAGCGCACACAGCAAGTCCGGTATGGGTATGCACGACGTATACGAACCGCTCGACCCGCCTTACCGCCGCGAAATACCGATCTACAAACCGAGTGACCGTATCGGACTGCCTTACGTTCAGGTAGACCCGAAAAAGATTATAGGCGTAGTGGAAACCAACTGGCCGGATGAAGCGCGTTCTTTCGCTGCTGCTGATCCGTTGACCGACAAAATCGGGCAGAATGTTGCCGACTTCCTTGCTGCGACATGAAACGCGGTATCATCCCGTCTAGTTTCTTGCCTTTGCAATCGGGTGTAGGAAACATCGCCAACGCTGTACTCGGTGCATTGGGACGTGACAAAACGATTCCTGCATTTGAGATGTACACAGAGGTTATCCAGAATTCCGTGATCGGATTGATTCGCGAAGGACGTATCAAATTTGGTAGCGCCTGCTCACTGACTGTTACAAACGACTGTCTGGAAGGCATTTACAACGATATGGATTTCTTCCGCGATAAACTGGTTCTCCGTCCGTCGGAAATTTCCAACAACCCGGAAGTGGTTCGCCGTCTCGGTATCATTTCTATCAATACAGCCATCGAAGTTGACCTGTACGGAAACGTAAACTCAACTCATATTTCCGGAACTAAAATGATGAACGGTATCGGTGGTTCGGGCGACTTTACCCGCAACGCTTACATCTCTATCTTCACTTGTCCGTCTGTGGCAAAAGAAGGTAAGATCAGTGCAATCGTGCCGATGGTTTCTCACCTCGACCACAGCGAGCACTCTGTAAACATCGTTATCACCGAGCAAGGTGTTGCCGATCTTCGTGCAAGAGCCCGAAAGAACGCGCACAAGCCATCATCGAAAACTGTGCACATCCCGACTACAAAGAGCTTCTTTGGGATTACCTCAAACTGGCAGGTAACAGAGCGCAGACTCCGCACGCTATACACGCTGCACTGGGTATGCACGCAGAGTTGGCTAAGAGTGGCGATATGAAGAATACCAATTGGGCTGAATACTCAAAGTAAATAGAATATAGAATTTACAGTATTCGATTCAAAACAAGTATAATTGTATTCTCTGGTAAACAAAATCCAACGATTTTTACTTATTAGAGAATACAATTATCTTTTTGTAAAAGAATCAATAACCCTTCCATGGAGAATAGATACCTGCCCCTTGATAACATAGAAATTGGATTCAACAACGAGATTTCACTCTTGTTGTTCGGACTGATGCATTAATATTGGCCTATTTCCCGATAATCGCCTCACATACCTTATCCTGAAACGCTCTCGCTTTAGCAGCCGAAAGCACATTCTGGTTCATAATGGCAAATGCCACTTCATGCCCGTTCTTCATCTTCAGATAGCCTGCAAGCGCATTTATTGCCGTAAACGAGCCTGTTTTGGCATGACATTCCGGAAAGCAGGAGTACCTTTCATCCGGAATTTTAAAGTTCCGTCAACCCCGCCAACAGGAAGTGATTTATATAACATCTGAAACACTTCTGTTTGCGAGTACGCATATTTTAGAAAGTCGACCAGCAGGGCAGGAGAGAGGTAATTATAATTGGACAGTCCGCAACCGTCGGCAATCTTATAGTCTTTCGGATCATGCCCCAGGCGGCGGATCAGCTTCATTATTTCGACAATGCCATCTTCGGCAGCTACTTGCTTCTTTCCCGTAGCCTGCGCTCCCAGGCGACAGAGAAATGCTTCTGCATTGAGGTTATCACTCTCTTTCATCAGTTGGTTCAGCACTTTCTGCACAGAAGTGTTCCAGCAAGCCATACGCTCTACTCTCACACTGTCGCGAGGCAATTCGGCAAAGCCATACGACTGGGGAGTCGTGATTCCTTTCCCACGAAGGCGTTCCAGGAAAGTGTGCATAAAGAAACGGGGGGAATCGTAGATGTTGACATCATCTTTCCGGATCGAAGTGACATTACCCGAAACAAGGAGATTGTTTCCATTCGTCAGCCAGTCTCTCGTGAAAGAGAATTTTCCGGCAGAAGAGGTACGTGTTTTCGTCTGATTCGTCACTGTATAATAGGAAGATACAGGTTGACAGGAAACACTTGCCGTATCGCCCTGCACCGTAGAAGGAACGACAGAAACCTGTACAGCCCCCTTGCAAAACATCAGTGGAGACAAATAGCTGATAGCCCGCAGGAGTATCGTCCCATGCCCATCCACTACCCCAATAAAGAGAGTCTTTCATCGAAACATCGCCGTACACCTGTCCGTTAATCACCGAAAAAGGGAAAGTGATTACCTCTTCTATCAATGAATCCATCGACTGGCTGTTAAATTCAGGATCGAATCCGCCTACCACATACAGGTTGCCTTGCAAAGTATCATGTTCTATCACGCCATCGTGCCATACTTCCGTGCGGAAAGGTTCGGCAGCTTCGGGGCGGGAGAGTGCGGTAATAGCCGTTAGCAGCTTCATGGTAGAGGCAGGACGGGAAAGTTTCTCCGCACGATAGTTATAAAGCGATTTCTTAGCCGTCAGGTCATAGACGGATATGCCGACTTCGGATGCTTCGGGGAGCATCTTCTTGATAAGCGAATCTATCCGGGAGAAATTCTGTTGTCCCCAAAGTGGCAACAAACAAACAGAAAGGGCGACTAACAAAAGACTTTTTTTCATACGACACTGTTTATGACATCAACAAATGATAGTATTCTACATCTATTTCAAGTTTTTTCTCTACCTGTCCAAGAAGCGAACCGGAGCCATAGCCGGACCATACATCCTGGATTTTCCATCGGGGGCAATCAAATACATAATGAGGGATTCCCCGTACCTGATAGTTTAGGGCAAGACCGGTGCGTCCTTTACGAAGTTCGTTCCACTGGTTGCCGCCATTCCTTTCGTCTTGATATACTCTTTCCAACGTGCTTTCGGGTCCTCATTAATACTAATCACAGTCATTTTATCCTTATACAAATCCATCACCTTCTCCATTTCGGGTATCGACTCCACGCAAGGGCCACAACCGCTACTCCAGAAATCAAGTAAGATGAATTTTCCTTTGAATTCGGAAATATGATGGAGAGAACCATTCACATCATATAGATCTCCATCAACCATCATATCTCCAATCCCTACGGTAGTGGGAGGATAAACATAGGTTGTAATCTCCTGTCCGTCATCTGTTTGTTTATCGGCTTCGGACATTCGGGCATAGAGGTTTTTCACCTCTTCTTTATAAGGCATGATGGTTTCATATTTCATCATGGAAGCAAATAACAATAATCTGTCCATCCACACCGGGGAGACGGGCGCTTCTTCCATGTATTCCATTTCCTTTTTCCAGATTTCCTGCTGCAACGGCATTGACAGTTTCCGGATAGAATCTATCTTGGCCCAGGCCTGGCTTTCAAACTCCCGGTCGCCCGGATGGTCTATGAACATCATCCGTTGCCAGTCATATTCTGCTGCCATGTGCTGCATCAATTCTTTCTGTTGGGCCATCGCGCAAGCCGTAAAGCGGTTTTCTTCCTGCTGTTCCGGCACATCGCTTACTACTTCCCATGTTTTCACTAGTTTGTCCTGCCCCTTGATTTCGATGTATTCTCCCGGTGCGATCCACACTTCCAGCCATGTACCCGGAAAGCCCCGGTTATCAGACATAATCAGCATTTTCCGTGTGGTAGAAACCGTGTCGCGGAAAGAGAACTGCCCATTCATAAGCGTATCTCTCCATACACAGTTGAGAATACTTCCGTCTTCCTCATACAGGCCGATCACAATGCTGTCGGGAAGATTGGCCAATTCGCCCTGAATCAAATATTCATTTGCGGCAACTGACGCTTTACGATTGAATGTACAATGACACATCACCATACAAACTATTGCCAATAAGGCGGAGTGATTATATATTTTCTCATCATATATTCGATTTTATCAGTGAGATACCCCCTCATCAATGAATCAGATAGGTATCTTCATCAATGAACGATGTCAGATATCGGAATCCGTTTATAGAGCTTCCCGGAAGATTTCTCCTACCGTGGGATGCGGGAAAACAATCTTTTTCCATTGCGCTGCCGTCAGTCCGAGTTCAATGGCAGTCCCCGCAAGAGTGATAATCTCCGAAGCGGGATTTCCCAATACGTGAGCGCCAATCACCCGCTGCTGTTCATCCAGCAGTACTTTGCAAACTCCGTTCACGCCTTCATTCTCCGCCACAAAACGGCCGGAGTAAGCCATCGGTAGTTTGATAACCTGATAATTGATTCCTTTCGTTGAAGCCGATTCCTCCGTTTCACCCACTCCGGCAATCTCCGGATTGGTATAGACTACGCCCGGAATAGCCCGGTAACTCATGGTGTCTTCTTTCCCCAAAATGGAATGTACGGCAACTTCTGCCTCACGAACAGCCGTATGGGCGAGCAAAGAGAATCCTGTCAGGTCACCACACACATACACACCCGATACAGAAGTCTGCATCTTTTCATTAACTTTGATAATACCACGCTCTGTTTTCTCCAGATTCAGGTTTTCGAGTCCGAAACCTTTCGTCACAGGACGGCGACCGACACTCATCAACAGCTTTTCTGCTATGACACTACCGTTCCCCTCTGCATTCTCATAAGAGACTACAGCTCCTTCGCCCGTTTGCGACAAGCCGATAACTTTCGTACCAAGCAGGAATTTAATACCACGTTTGGCATATTCCGCACGGAGCAAAGCGGAAAGCTCTTTATCCATTCCACCCAGGATTTCGTCCATCATCTCAACCACCGTCACCTGTACTCCCAAACTATTGAAGAACGACGCAAACTCCATACCGATTACCCCGCCACCAACAATAGCCAAAGAAGCCGGCAATTCTTTACTGTCCAAAGCATCCCTGTGCGTCCAGTAGTTCACCGCGTCCACTCCCGGAATAGGGGGAATAAAGGTTTCCGAGCCTGTACAAAGTATCAGATTCTCTCCTTCGTAAGTCTCTTCTCCGCAGCAAACTGTATTCTTATCAATGATCTGTGCTTCTCCTGATACGATCGTAACATTGTTGGCAGTCAGCTTTGCTTTCACTCCCAGCACCAGTTTACGCACTACCTTACTTTTACGCGCTATTATCTTAGGCAAATCGAAAGAGACTTCCGGGATATTGACTGCATACTTTGACGCATGTTTTGCACTGTCATAAGTCTTTGCCGAATACAACAACGTTTTCGTAGGAATACAGCCTTCATTCAGACAGACACCACCCAGACTATTCTTTTCGATAAGCAATATCGCTTAAACCGGCTTTACCGCAGCTTCGGCAGCCGTATATCCCGCAGGACCGCCACCAATGATAATTACTTGATATTTCATAGTATATAATCAGTTAATCTTTTCATTATTATCAAAACACGCTACGATTCATCCGCTTGAGAGTCTACAGGGTCTATTGCCTCCGTGGCCTTTATTTTCTTTTGCGAACATTCTCTTTTCGAGTTAGTTCTGCAAATTCCTGTTCCTTGACAGGCATCACCGAAACAAACTTCCCTTTTCCGTATTCTATCAAGATATAATCCGTCACCGAGAAACTACCGAACTTCATAGAATGGTATTTCCTGACTGTGGTGATTTCGGAAAGCGGAATTACCTTCTTACGAATAAAACGGCCGCGTGAAACCTCCAGATTACCGTCTGTAGTCAATGTATAAGCAGTGTGTATAATCTGCTCGATTACTACAATCAGCATAAGCATGAACAGTACGGCTACCAAGATATATTTACACCACAATGCGCCGACGGCATTCACAGTAAGCACTACCAACAGGAAATATTGGTACCAGGCGATGCGGGCATGGAAAATTCGATTCATTTTGTCAGATTTTTGCCTGCAAGGTAGCAATTTTATGAATTAGTGACAACGAAAAGTACAACGAAGTAACTTATTTTGTAGCTTTGCGGTGAGAAATAACAAGATTATGGTAAGAAAATTCGATTTCCTCGTTATCGGTTCCGGAATTGCCGGTATGAGTTTTGCGCTGAAAGTGGCGCACAAAGGTAAAGTTGCTCTTATCTGTAAAAGCGGGCTGGAAGAGGCCAACACGTACTTCGCCCAGGGAGGGGTAGCCTCCGTCACCAACCTTCTGGTGGATAATTTCGACAAGCACATTGAAGATACGATGATTGCAGGCGACTGGATCAGCAACCGTGCCGCAGTAGAAAAGGTAGTGCGCGAAGCTCCCGCACAGATTGAAGAACTGATTAAGTGGGGAGTGGATTTTGACAAAAACGAGAAAGGCGAATTTGACTTGCACCGCGAAGGCGGACACTCGGAGTTCCGTATTCTTCACCATAAAGATAATACGGGAGCGGAAATTCAGGACAGCCTGATTAAAGCCGTACAACGCCATCCGAATATCACGGTCATCGAAAACCAATTTGCCATTGAAATCCTGACACAGCATCACTTGGGGTTACCGTAACCCGCCAGACACCGGATATTAAATGCTACGGCGCTTATATCCTCGATCCGAAAACGGGAAAAGTAGATACGTATCTTGCCAAAGTGACATTGATGGCTACCGGTGGAGTAGGAGCCGTTTATAAAACGACCACTAACCCGCTAGTCGCTACCGGAGACGGTATCGCTATGGTGTATCGTGCCAAAGGTACGGTGAAGGATATGGAGTTTGTACAGTTCCACCCTACCGCCCTGTATCACCCGGGAGATCGTCCTTCTTTCCTGATAACGGAAGCGATGCGCGGCTACGGAGGCGTACTGCGCACCATGGATGGCAAAGAGTTCATGCAGAAATACGATCCCCGTCTTTCCCTGGCTCCCCGTGACATCGTGCACGTGCCATCGACAACGAGATGAAGAATCGTGGAGACGACCATGTATATCTGGACGTCACCCACAAAGATCCCGAAGAAACAAAGAAACATTTCCCCAATATTTACGAGAAATGTCTTAGCCTGGGCATCGACATCACTAAAGATATATCCCGGTAGCCCCGGCCGCCCATTATCTCTGCGGAGGTATCCTTGTCGACCTGGACGGACAATCTTCCATCGAACGTCTTTATGCCGTGGGAGAATGTTCCTGCACCGGATTGCATGGTGGTAACCGCCTGGCTTCAAACTCATTGATAGAAGCAGTGGTATATGCCGACGCTGCTGCCAAACACAGTCTGCAAGCGGTCGATCAATATTCTTATAATGAAGATATTCCCGAATGGAATGATGAGGGAACCGCTCGCCGGAAGAAATGGTGCTCATTACACAGAGCATGAAGGAAGTGAACCAGATTATGAGTACTTATGTAGGTATTGTCCGCAGCGACCTCCGTCTGAAACGTGCGTGGGACCGACTGGATATTATCTACGAGGAGACTGAAAGTCTGTTCAAGCGTAGCGTTGCGTCCAGAGAAATCTGCGAATTGCGTAATATGGTGAACGTGGGTTATCTGATTATGCGCCAGGCAATGGAGCGTAAGGAGAGTCGCGGATTGCATTATACGATTGATTATCCGCACGTAAAGAAATAGAATTTACAGTATTATTCTTATTAAAAATAAAGAAACAAGAGGCTTTCTCAAATTATATTTTTGAGTTTAGCCTCTTGTCTTTTTATCTTGATGCGTTTCTTTTCACTTCTCAAAGAAACTATACTATACATTTATGAGAATATAATACACTTCAACACACAACTTATTCAATTGTAAAACAAGCACTTACGCAATAATAACATGTAAGTACGAATATCTCTGTCTATTCTAAAATTGTCCCTGAATATCATTCTCTTAAAACATGTTCTTGAGCATGTGTACACTTCTTTGAGAATATAGTAAACGCTTTCCTGTCTCTCATCCCATACTTTTGTTCACAGAAATAATCACTAATCGAAATATTATGGATATAGCTAAAAGATGTGAGCAGAATCCCCTACTGGCTCCAAAAGATTTAAAAGCGGGAATCAACGGAATGGAAATAACATGTTTGTTAAATCCAGGAGTTTTCAAATATCAAGGCAAAATTTGGTTACTTTTGCGCGTTGCAGAAAGACCTATACAGAAAGAAGGAATTATTAGTTTTCCTATATATAATGAAAAAGGAAAGATAGAAGTTGTTTCGTTTTTAAAGAATGATCCTGATTTGGATGCATCAGACCCACGCGTAATCGGTTACAAAGGGAAGAATTATCTGACCACGATGTCTTATTTGCGATTGGTTTCGAGTACCGACGGCATTCACTTCAAAGATGAACCGGAATTTCCACCTATTTTTGGAAAAGGAGAGCTAGAAGCATTCGGCATCGAGGATTGTCGTGTTGCAACAACCGAAGATGGCTTTTACCTCACTTTCACAGAAGTATCGTCAGTAGCTGTAGGGGTTGGACTGATTCATACCAATGATTGGAAAAACTATACACGGCATGGATGATATTCCCACCGCATAATAAAGATTGTGCATTGTTTGAACAGAAAATAGGTGACAAGTATTTTGCTCTTCATCGCCCCAGTAGTCCTGAACTTGGCGGCAATTACATATGGTTGGCAGAATCGCCCGACCGCTTGCATTGGGGAAACCACAAATGTGTAGCAACCACTCGCGACGGAATGTGGGATTGTGCACGTGTAGGGGCGGGAGCAGCTCCTATAAAAACAGAAGAAGGCTGGCTGGAGATTTATCATGGAGCCGATTTTAACCACCGTTATTGCTTAGGAGCTTTGTTACTCGATTTAAATGATCCGTCAAAAGTGATTGCAAGAAGTGAAGAACCGATCATGGAGCCTATCGCAGCTTATGAGCAAACCGGTTTCTTCGGAAATGTTGTTTTCACTAACGGTCATTTCGTGAACGGCGATACGATAACCATGTATTATGGAGCAAGTGATGAAGTTATTTGCAAGGCAGAACTTTCTATTTCAGAGATATTAAATGTATTAAAACAGACACAAGGGAAGTTATGAATAAACTGAAAAAAGAATATCTGTTCTTTAAGCAACAGGAACCCAACATGAGGACACTGTTGGTAACCAATATGCTTTATGCATTGGTACTGCCAATAGTGGAAATCTTTGTGGGAGCCTATATCATGAGGAATACAAGCGATCCGGTGATGGTTGCTTTTTATCAATTGGCAATGTATATAGGTATCATTACTACCTCTCTTGTTAATGGTTATCTGTTAAAGAAATACAGTGTGAAGACACTTTATTCCGTAGGATCTTAGTAAGTGGTATTTCCATGTTTGGTATGATGACTATCAAGTCACTTGGCTTCGTCGAACTTGGTCTGGCGGGCTTTTTAATGGGGCAGCTTCAGGTTTCTTCTGGACTAACCGATACCTATTGGCCCTCTATAATACCAACGATAACAGCCGCAATTATTTCTTCGGACTAGAATCTTTCTTCTTTTCTATTAGCTCCATCGGTGTTCCTTTAATTATTGGTGCATTTATCAGCCAGATAGATGGAAAAG
>ENA-OQAA01001349-OQAA01001349.1-human-gut-metagenome-genome-assembly--contig:-NODE-1349-length-12703-cov-1.532840_pt1 | contig 12703 bp, 12 predicted proteins | sample MGYA00242489_ERZ504515 | MGnify/ENA primary metagenome ERZ504515 (study PRJEB26092, sample SAMD00036237) | human gut metagenome | host: Homo sapiens | study: EMG produced TPA metagenomics assembly of...
CAGGCTGAAAACCAGCCGGTGGCTGAAGTAACAGAAACACAGGTGATTGTTCCGGATCCGGATATCGCACCGCGTACCGTATTCTTCCAGATTGGTTCTGCTGAATTGTCTCCGCGTGAAATCATGAACCTGTCTTATCTGGCAGAACAAATGAAACAGTTCCCGAATGCAACGTACACCGTAAACGGTTATGCTGACTCTGCAACCGGTACTCCGGCATTCAACAAGGAGTTGAGCTTGAAACGTGCACAAGCTGTTAAGAATGCATTGGTTAAGAATTACGGTATTGCTGCCGATCGCTTGAATGTGGAAGCCGGTGGTGGTGTAGACAAATTTGGTCAACCGATCCTGAACCGTGTGGTATTAGTGAAATCTGCTAACTAAATATAGTCTTTCCATTAAAAGGGAACGCCCTGTTCTCTCGTAGATTCTACGGGAGGCCAGGGCTACTCGTAACAGAGGATATTGTTTTTATTCTCCGCTGAATTTCTTCACTTGTTCTGCTATCAGTTCCGCATCGTCGAAATAGTTGATCTTCATTGCTTTGCGTACATCATCCAATGTAGCGGCGGCAACTTCGCGTGCTGCGTCGCAACCTTTCTTCAGCATGTCATAGATGGCAGGAATGTCTTTTTCAAATTCTTTGCGACGATTGCGAATCGGTTCCAGCGTCTCCTGCATGATGGAGTTAAGGAATCCTTTCACCTTCATATCACCCAGACCTCCACGCTGATAATGTGCTTTCAGTTCATCGAGGTTCGGATATTCGGGCAGGTAAAGGCCGAAGTGTTCGGGACGGCAGAAAGCATCCAGATAAGTAAATACAGGGTTGCCTTCTACTTTACCCGGGTCTTGAACACGCAAGTGGTCGGGATCGGTATACATACCTTTCACTTTCTTCTGTACTTCGTCGGCAGAGTCGGAGAGGTAGATACAGTTGCCCAGGCTCTTGCTCATCTTGGCTTTTCCGTCTGTTCCGGGCAGGCGCAGACAGGCGGCGTTTTCGGGCAGGAGGATTTCCGGTTCAACCAGTGTTTCGCCATAGATATAGTTGAAGCGACGAACGATTTCGCGTGCCTGTTCCAACATTGGCTCCTGATCTTCACCCACAGGGACAGTTGTTGCCTTGAAAGCGGCAATGTCCGCAGTCTGGCTGATGGGGTAGGTGAAGAAACCTACTGGGATGCTGGCGTCGAAGTTGCGCAACTGAATTTCTGCCTTTACTGTAGGATTACGTTGCAGGCGGCTTACGGTCACCATATTCATGAAGTAAAAACTCAATTCGCACAGTTCGGCAATCTGAGATTGAATGAAGATAGTGCTTTTTGCCGGGTCCAGTCCGCATGCCAGATAGTCAAGCGCCACTTCGATAACATTCTGACGTACCTTTTCCGGGTTGTCCACATTGTCAGTCAATGCTTGTGCATCGGCAATGAAAACGAATATCTTGTCATACAAACCAGAGTTCTGCAACTCCACTCTTCTTCTCAATGAGCCCACATAATGTCCTATGTGCAGGCGTCCTGTAGGGCGGTCGCCCGTGAGGATGATTTTCTCTTTAGACATATTTATATTATTCTATTTATTATGTTTTTCTTTGAAAATGAATACAAAGGTAACGCTTTTCTCTGACTTTAGCTTCATAATTCTTTAGAGAAGCGAAAGAGAAACCATACTCTTGTTGCTTTTCCTGAAAAAAGAGTTTACCTTTGTGGAAATATACTTAATATAAAACGCGATGAAAACAGATTTTGATTATCAAGCGGTCCCTCAAGTTTATTCATTGTTTCAAGGACGATTGTTCCAGGTCAGATACTTGCTTGCGTCGTTTGGCTGCGCGGCATTGCACGGCTGATAAACCTTTGATTACAATTCTCAGTCCGGCAGCTATTCCTGCCGATTCTTCTCAGTGTTCCTATTTCCTGCCTATCCAGAAGATACGTGTGGCATGGGGGGTAAGAAACTTATTGACGATGTTCCTCTTAGCTTAGCAGCCGATATGCGGCACCAGATTGTTTCCTACTTCGGCAAGACGCATTATTATCGGATCTACCGTAAAGAGCGTTTCATTACGCCTGAAGGTCAACGATATATCAGGCATATATTTACTCAGAACGGCATTACCGACGCACTTCAGTTTGAGTCTTATTCGGAAGTCTATAAGTGGTGATTAGTTTCTCGGTGTGGAACTGGCGGTTTCATGCCTTGAAACCTGTAGTTTCACACCGAGAAACTGATAGTTTCAAGGCATGAAACTACAAGTTTCAGCTGATGAAACTAATGGCGGTACTATATCATGCTTTTAAATAGCTTAATAGGAGCAATTGCTATTTTAAATAAATATAGAGAATAAAGACAGGCTCTAAATTTGTTTATTATCGAAATAAGTCGTTACTTTTGCACAAATTTTTAAAACAACGATGCAACAACACGGAAAAAGAGATACATATAATCTGTATTCGAATGAATTTCATTCGTTAGTCGATGATTTCTCTTTCTCTGAGAAGATATTGTTAGTTCTTTGGTAATGCGTTAATCCTTTGTTGGGTAACGCATTTTTTTTGTGCCCGAATGTATAGGAAGAAACTTAATAGACAACAAGAGAATATATGGAAAAGAATTTGAAGAAAGTGTTGGTCTTGGGCTCAGGTGCACTCAAGATCGGTCAGGCCGGGGAGTTCGACTATTCCGGTTCGCAGGCATTGAAGGCTCTGCGTGAAGAAGGTATCAGTTCAGTGTTGGTGAACCCGAATATTGCTACTATCCAAACATCGGAAGGTATTGCAGATCAGGTTTATTTCTTGCCTGTAACCACTTATTTCGTAGAAGAAATCATCAAGAAAGAACGTCCCGATGGTATTCTGTTGGCCTTCGGTGGTCAGACGGCTCTGAACTGCGGTGCCGAGTTGTACACAAGCGGTGTGCTGGCTAAGTACGGTGTGCGCGTATTAGGAACTTCGGTGGAAGCTATCATGTATACGGAAGACCGTGACCTCTTCGTGAAGAAGCTGGACGAGATCGATATGAAAACTCCCGTCAGCCAGGCTGTAGAAAGTATGGAAGATGCAATTGCTGCTGCTGAACGCATCGGTTTTCCGGTTATGGTTCGTTCCGCTTATGCACTGGGCGGTTTGGGTAGCGGCATCTGCCAGGATAAAGAAGAGTTCTTGAAGTTGGCCGAAAGCTCTTTCGCTTTCTCTAAACAAATTCTTGTAGAAGAGTCTCTGAAAGGTTGGAAAGAAATTGAGTTCGAAGTAATCCGCGATGCTAACGACCACTGTTTCACGGTGGCAAGCATGGAAAACTTCGACCCGCTGGGTATCCATACGGGAGAGTCTATTGTAGTGGCTCCGACTTGTTCGCTGACTGACGAGCAGGTGAAGATGTTGCAAGATCTTTCTACGAAGTGTATCCGTCATCTGGGCATTGTGGGCGAATGTAACATTCAGTATGCATTTAATGCGGAAACTAATGACTACCGTGTGATTGAGGTGAATGCCCGTCTGTCGCGTTCTTCTGCTTTGGCTTCTAAGGCTACGGGTTATCCGTTGGCATTCGTGGCCGCTAAGATCGCATTGGGCTATACGCTCGATCAGATTGGTGAAATGGGTACTCCGTATTCAGCATATGTAGCTCCGCAACTGGATTATCTGATTTGTAAGATTCCTCGTTGGGACTTGACGAAGTTCGTAGGTGTATCCCGTGAAATCGGTTCCAGCATGAAGTCTGTAGGTGAAATCATGTCTATCGGACGTCTTTCGAAGAAATCATCCAGAAAGGTTTGCGTATGATCGGTCAGGGTATGCACGGATTTGTAGGCAACGACCTGCACTTCGATGATCTGGATCGTGAGCTCTCACGTCCTACCGACTTGCGTGTATTTGCTATTGCTGAAGCTTTGGAGAATGGCTATACGATAGACCGCATCTTTGACCTGACCAAGATTGATCCCTGGTTCCTTGGCAAGTTGAAGAACATTGTTGACTATAAGTTGAAGCTTTCCCAATATAATAAGGTGGAAGATATTCCGGCCGACGTATTGCGTCAGGCAAAAGTGCTGGGCTTCTCTGACTTCCAGATTGCGCGTTTCGTACTCGAGCCGCAAGGCAATATGGAGAAAGAAAATCTGATGGTGCGTGCACGTCGTAAAGAGTTGGGCATCCTGCCGGCTGTAAAACGTATCAATACGATTGCTTCCGAGCATCCTGAACTGACTAATTACCTGTATATGACGTACGCCGTTGAGGGTTATGACGTAAACTATTACAAGAATGAAAAGTCAGTGGTTGTACTGGGTTCCGGTGCTTACCGTATCGGGTCTTCCGTAGAGTTCGACTGGTGTTCGGTAAATGCCGTGCAGACTGCACGTAAGCTGGGTTACAAGTCCATCATGATTAACTATAACCCTGAAACCGTATCTACTGACTATGATATGTGTGATCGTCTTTACTTCGATGAGCTGTCTTTTGAGCGTGTACTCGATGTTATTGACCTGGAACAGCCGCGCGGCGTAATCGTATCTGTAGGCGGACAGATCCCGAACAACCTGGCAATGAAACTGCATCGTCAGTCAGTGCCCATCCTGGGAACTTCTCCTCTTTCTATCGACCGTGCTGAAAACCGTAATAAGTTCTCTGCTATGCTCGACCAACTGGGTATCGACCAGCCGGCTTGGCAAGAGCTTACCAGTCTGGAAGATGTGAAAGGTTTCGTAGAGAAAGTGGGTTATCCGGTACTGGTTCGTCCGTCTTATGTACTTTCGGGTGCTGCGATGAACGTATGCTACGATGAAGAAGAATTGGAGAACTTCCTGAAAATGGCCGCTGAAGTATCTAAAGAATATCCGGTGGTTAATTTCTCAGTCTTGCAGAATAACAAAAGAAATCGAATTTGATGCTGTTGCCCAGAATGGTGAAGTGGTGGAATATGCTATTTCCGAGCACGTGGAGTTTGCCGGTGTACACTCCGGTGACGCTACATTGGTATTCCCTGCACAGAAGATTTACTTTGCTACGGCACGTCGTATCAAGAAAATCAGCCGTCAGATTGCAAAGGAACTCAATATCTCCGGTCCGTTCAATATTCAGTTCCTGGCACGTAACAATGAGGTGAAGGTAATCGAATGTAACCTTCGTGCTTCACGTAGTTTCCCGTTCGTGTCTAAGGTGCTGAAGCGTAACTTTATTGAAACTGCTACCCGCATCATGCTGGATGCTCCTTATACTCGTCCTGACAAGTCGGCATTCGATATCGACTGGATTGGTGTGAAAGCTTCTCAGTTCTCTTTCTCCCGTCTGCACAAGGCAGACCCGGTACTGGGTGTGGATATGTCTTCTACCGGTGAAGTAGGCTGTATCGGTGATGATTTCTCCGAAGCATTGCTGAGCGCCATGATTGCTACCGGCTTCCAGATTCCTCAAAAGGGAGTGATGTTCTCTTCCGGTGCCATGGAATCGAAAGTAGATTTGCTGGAGTCCAGCCGCATGCTCTTCAATAAAGGATATAAGATTTATGCAACGGCAGGTACAGCCGCTTTCCTGAATGCTCATGGAGTGGGCACTGAAGCTGTTTACTGGCCCGATGAACGTCCTGACGCAGAGAACAACGTGATGAAGATGATTGCCGAACACAAATTCGATTTGATTGTCAACATTCCGAAGAATCATACGAAGCGTGAACTGACAAACGGTTACCGTATCCGTGTGGTGCTATCGACCATAACATTCCGTTGATTACGAATGCTCGTCTGGCAAGTGCTTTCATCGAAGCATTCTGCGAACTGAAGTTGGAAGATATTGCTATCAAGAACTGGCAGGAATATAAGTAATAAGATATCTGTCTGAAGTTTAAAAAAGAGATGCTAAATTGGCATCTCTTTTTTTTATGGCTATCTTTGTGGGTAGATGGACTTTTTGAAACTATAATCTTTATCAACAGGAGTATGAATGAAGTAGAGAAAAATGCGTAGTTCGCAACTGGCGGATATGTCTGCCCCGGAAGTACAGGTAAGTTTGAATATGCCAAGAAGTTGCTGGCAAGGATGCGGCAATTGAGTACTTACGATGAGGCTTACAGAGGATTGTTGGAAGACTGATACCGGGAATCCCGGAGACATCCGTTGTGTGTCCCGCCTTTCCATTGCGATCATGGGGATGGTATACGTCTGGGTGAACACGTATTTGTGAATGCAAATTGTACTTTTCTGGACGGAGGTTATATCACGATTGGTGCCCATACATTGGTGGGACCTTGTGTGCAGATTTATACTCCACAACATCCGATGGATTATGTAGAACGTCGTACTCCGAAGGGAATATGCCTATCCGGTGACGATAGGAGAGGATTGCTGGATTGGCGGTGGTGCTGTTATTTGTCCCGGCGTAACAATTGGTGATCGCTGTATTATTGGCGCCGGAAGTGTGGTGACGAAAAACATACCCGATGATAGTGTGGCGGTAGGAAATCCGGCGAAGGTGATCAGAAAGGTAATGCCGGAACGATGAAGTGATGTGAATTCAGTTATCTGTTAAATCAAAATACGATCTTGAACCATGAAAAAAATCCCCCTTTTCTTTATTGTTTTAGTTTGTATGTTGGCTGGACAATTAAAAGCAGCAGACGATTTTCTTCCCCAATCCAGATGGATTGGCAGTGAACATTCTCAGAGTACTCCGAACACTTGGCTTTGTTTCCGTAAAACAATCGAGCTTCCCGGTGTTCCCGGTGAGATGATTGCCAACATTGCCGTGGACTCTAAATACTGGTTGTGGATTAATGGAGAACTGGTCGTTTTTGAAGGTGGGCTGAAGCGTGGTCCGGCTCCCGGAGCTACTTATTATGACCGGGTGGATATGGCTCCTTATCTGAAGAAAGGAAACAATGTTATTGCCTTGTTAGTGTGGCATTTTGGAAAGAATGGGTTCAGTCATGTAAACAGTGGGACTGCTGCTCTGCTTTTTAGTGCCGGGCATCGGGGGTGACTATTGTCAGTGATAAGAATTGGCAGTGCAGTGTGTATCAGGCTTATCAGAATACAGAAGCGCCATTCCCTAATTATCGTTTGTCCGAAAGTAATATCCGCTTCGATGCACGCAAAGAGTTGGCAGGCTGGAATCAACCTTCTTTTGAGGGTAAGTTAGGCCCGGCCATCGAAATTGGCTTTCCGAATGAAATGCCGTTTGGAAAATTGGTGCCTCGTCCCATTCCGATGTGGAAGGATAGCGGATTAAGGGAATACCCGGAGGTGGTGAAGAATGAAACCGGGGATACTATTCGTTGCCGTCTGCCATATAATTGCCAGATTACTCCTTACTTGCATGTGAAAGCTCCTGCCGGATTGAAGATTGGTATGCTGACTGATAATTATACAGGTGGCAGTGCAAACAATGTGCGGGCGGAATATATTACTCGCGAAGGTGAACAGAACTATGAAGTTTTGGATGGATGAACGGACATGAAATGCTGTATGTGATTCCTGCCGGAGTGGAAGTATTGGGGCTTAAATATCGGGAAACGGGTTATAATGCAAACATAAAGGGGACTTTCACCTGTGATGATGCTTTCTTTACCGAGCTCTGGAAACGGAGTGCCCGTACCTTATATATTACCATGCGCGACAATTATATGGATTGCCTGATCGCGAACGTGCGCAGTGGTGGGGAGATGAAGTGAACGAGCTGGGTGAAGCTTTCTATGCGCTCGACCCGCGTGGCTGGCAATTGGCTGTCAAAGGCATTTATGAACTGATGAATTGGCAACGGCCGGATGGGATTATTGCCTCTCCGGTTCCATCGGCTAACTGGTGTAAAGAGTTGCCTCTGCAAATGCTTGCCTCTGTCGGATGGTATGGATTTTATACACAGGCATTTTATAGTGGTGATTATTCATTTGTTCCTCACATTTATGAGGGAATGAAAAAATACCTGCATGAAGTGTGGGAGGTGGATGCGCAGGGATTTCCTATTCCCCGTCCCGGTGACTGGAATTGGGGCGACTGGGGGACTGACGTTGACCTGGAAGTTCTTACTACTTGTTGGTATTATTTGGCTCTTAAGGCTGAGAAAGAATTCGCACTTTATTTATATAAACAAAACGATGCCAATCGGGTAGACGAAATGATGAAGCGTATTGCCGCTGCTTTTGATAATCGTTATTGGACGGGTACCGCTTATCGTTCCAGATCGTATAAAGGTGAAACTGATGACCGCTCTCAGGCTATGGCCGTTGTGAGTGGATTGGCTCCGGTGGGAAGATATAAGGCTTTGCTGAAGGTTTTCAAGAAGGAATATCATGCCAGTCCCTATATGGAAAAATATATCATGGAAGCTCTCTTTGTGATGGGGGAACCGAACTTTGCATTGGAGCGTATGCGTAGCCGGTATACTAAAATGATGGCATATCCTTATACTACCTTATTCGAGGGGTGGGGAATAGGTGCCGAAGGTTTCGGGGGTGGTACTATCAACCATGCGTGGAGCGGTGGTCCGTTGACTATATTGAGTCAAAAGTTATGCGGAATAGAACCTCTGAAGCTTGGCTTCAAGCATTTTCGGGTAGCTCCGCAGCTTGGTATGTTAAACGAGGCATCGGCAGTGGTACCTACTCTTTACGGCGATATACGGGTAGATATAAAGAAACAAGACCGTATCGTGAATATACATGTAGTCGTTCCTCCGGGTACTACTGCTGTAGTGGTATTGCCTGCTGGCAAAGAAAAGGTACTTCCACCGGGAAGTTATATCCTCCGTAAACCGGGAAGAGAAAACATGAGTTATACGGATGATTCTTTGATGAAAAAAAAGTTTTTTGTTAAATTGCTGAATTTCAATAAGTATATATCTTTCTGTATGTTTTTCTTAGAAAATAGTTCGCAATTATTTTGGTAATCTCAAAATAAGCTGTACCTTTGCATCGCTTTTGAAACGAAAGTGTACGGGCGCTTAGCTCAGCTGGTTCAGAGCATCTGGTTTACACCCAGAGGGTCGGGGGTTCGAATCCCTCAGCGCCCACACCAAAAAGGAAGTCTTACGAAGCAATTCGTGAGACTTTTTTTATTTCTTACCGCTTTTATACAAACTTTCTCTATCCTTTTGCTCTATAACTCAGGAAAAAGAGTTAATTTTGCAGTCTGATAATTATCTAAGAAAACGTATGGAACTTGATGTATTAACGGCCATATCTCCGATTGATGGTCGATATAGAGGCAAAACTAAAGCTTTGGCAGCTTATTTCTCTGAATTTGCACTGATTAAATACCGTGTACAGGTAGAGGTGGAGTATTTTATCACCTTGTGCGAACTTCCTTTGCCGCAATTGAAAGGAATCGATAGTAGCGTGTTTGAAACTTTACGGAATATCTACCGTAACTTCTCCGAAGCAGACGCACAACGCATTAAAGATATCGAAAGTGTAACCAACCATGATGTAAAAGCCGTAGAATATTTCCTGAAAGAAGAATTCGATAAGCTGGGTGGAATGGATGACTATAAAGAATTCATCACTTCGGATTGACTTCTCAAGACATTAATAATACGTCTGTGCCTCTTTCCTATCAAGGAAGCTTTGGATAAAGTCTATTATCCGCTGATCGAAGAACTGATTGCACAACTGAAAACGTATGCAACAGAATGGGCTGAAATCCCGATGCTTGCCAAAACTCATGGGCAACCGGCTTCTCCGACTCGTTTGGGTAAGGAAGTGATGGTATTCGTTTACCGTCTCGAACGTCAACTGGCTATGTTGAAGGCATGTCCGATTACCGCTAAGTTTGGTGGTGCTACCGGAAATTACAATGCACATCATGTAGCTTATCCTCAATATGACTGGAAACAATTCGGTAATCGGTTTGTTGCAGAGAAACTGGGATTGGAGCGTGAAGAATACACTACACAGATTTCGAACTATGATAACCTTTCTGCTGTTTTTGATAGTATGAAGCGTATCAATACGATTATGGTCGATATGAATCGTGACTTCTGGCAGTACATCTCTATGGAATATTTCAAGCAGAAGATCAAAGCCGGAGAAGTAGGTTCGAGCGCCATGCCGCATAAAGTGAATCCGATTGACTTTGAAAATGCAGAAGGTAACCTGGGCATAGCAACGTCTATTCTGGAACATTTGGCTGTGAAGCTTCCTGTTTCCCGTTTGCAGCGGGACTTGACAGACTCAACAGTGTTGCGTAATGTCGGTGTACCTTTCGGTCATATCGTGATTGCTATCCAGAGTTCTTGAAAGGATTGCGCAAACTGTTATTGAACGAACCGGCTATTTATCGTGATTTGGATAATTGTTGGAGTGTAGTGGCAGAAGCTATTCAGACCATCCTGCGCCGTGAGGCTTATCCGCATCCGTATGAAGCTTTGAAAGCTTTAACCCGGACCAAATCAGGCTATTACAGAAAGTTCTATTAAAGAGTTTATCGAAGAATTGAATGTAAGCGAAGATATTAAAAAAGAGTTAAGAGCAATCACTCCCCATACTTATACGGGGCTTTAATTGTTTACTTATATAATAAACGTGTTTTTAAATAGGCCGTGAGGCAAAGTCTAATTTTATTCGAATAAAATGAGCACAGAAAACGAAGAATGGCGCGAAAATTCTTTCAATGAAGAGAATACAGGTGCCGGCCGTGATGGTAACAGGTCTTACAACAGAGAAGGTGGAGAACGTCCGTATCGTCCTTCTTACAACCGTGAAGGCGGGGATCGCCCGTATCGCCCGCGATTTAATGCCAACAATGAAGGAGGCGAACGCCCACAGCGTTCGTATGGTGACCGCTCTTATGGCGATCGTCCTCAACGTCCTTCTTACAATCGTGAAGGTGGCGATCGTCCGTACTCGTCCTCGCTTCAATAACAATAATGAAGGAGCGAACGCCCGCAACGTCCTTACAACCGCGAAGGTGGTTCTTATGATCGTCCTCAACGTCCTTCTTACAACCGTGAAGGTGGTGACCGTCCGTATCGTCCCCGTTTCAATAACGGTGAAGGTGGTGGCGGCTATCGCAGCAACAACGGTGGTGGCGGTGGCGGCTATCGTCCGAGATACAACAATGACCGTTCACAAGGAGCTATCGTCCTCGTCCGCGTACCGGCGATTATGATCCGAATGCTAAGTATAGCGTAAAGAAACAGATCGAGTACAAGGAACAGTTTGTTGATCCGAATGAACCGATCCGTCTGAATAAGTTCCTGGCTAATGCTGGTGTTTGTTCACGTCGCGAGGCTGATGAATTTATCACAGCAGGTGTGGTTTCTGTAAACGGTGAAGTAGTAACGGAATTGGGTACAAAGATCAAGCGTTCGGATGTGGTTAAGTTCCATGACGAACCGGTAAGCATTGAACGTAAGGTATATGTATTGTTGAATAAGCCGAAAGATACGGTTACTACATCGGATGATCCACAAGAACGTCGTACAGTAATGGATTTAGTGAAAGGCGCTTGCAACGAACGTATCTATCCCGTAGGACGTCTTGACCGTAACACGACTGGTGTACTCTTGCTGACGAATGACGGTGATCTGGCTTCCAAGCTGACACACCCGAAATTCCTGAAGAAGAAAATTTATCATGTTCATCTGGACAAGAACCTGACCAAAGCAGATATGGATCAGATTGCAGCCGGCGTACAGTTGGAAGACGGTGAAATCCATGCAGATGCTATCAGCTACACAGATGATTTCAAGAAAGACCAGGTAGGTATCGAGATTCACTCCGGCAAGAACCGTATCGTTCGCCGTATTTTCGAATCACTGGGATATAAAGTAGTAAAACTCGACCGTGTATTCTTTGCCGGACTGACCAAAAAAGGTCTGCGCCGCGGAGACTGGCGTTACCTGTCGGAAGCAGAAGTAAACTACCTCCGCATGGGGTCGTTTGAGTAATATATAATATTGTATTAAAAAAAGTTTTATGGAAAAGATTGGTAGAACAAAAATTGTTGATCTGTTGAAGCGCACAGTATTGGCGCGATGGGTCAATGTGAAAGGATGGTTCGGCAACCCGCAGAGGTAGCAAACAAGTAAACTTTATCGCACTGAATGACGGTTCTACAATAAATAATTTGCAGGTCGTAGTAGATTTGGCTAATTTCGATGAAGAGATGCTGAAACTGATTACTACCGGCGCTTGTATTAGCGTGAACGGAGAATGGTAGAGTCAGTAGGTTCCGGTCAGAAAGTGGAAGTACAGGCTCGCGAAATCGAAGTGCTGGGTACTTGCGATAATACATATCCATTGCAGAAGAAAGGTCACTCCATGGAGTTTCTGCGCGAGATAGCTCACTTGCGTCCGCGTACGAATACGTTTGGTGCTGTGTTCCGCATCCGTCATAACATGGCGATTGCTATTCACAAGTTCTTCCATGAAAAGGCTTCTTCTATTTCCATACGCCGATCATTACGGCTTCCGATTGTGAAGGTGCCGGACAAATGTTCCAAGTGACTACCATGAACCTGTATGACTTGAAGAAAGACGAGAGAGGTTCTATCTCTTATGAAGATGATTTCTTCGGTAAGCAGGCGAGTTTGACCGTTTCCGGTCAGTTGGAAGGTGAATTGGCTGCTACTGCTTTGGGATCTATCTACACATTCGGTCCTAACGTTCCGTGCCGAAACTCCAATACTCCCCGCCACCTGGCAGAGTTCTGGATGGTTGAACCGGAAGATTCTTCAACGATGATTATAGACTAACATGGACCTTG
>ENA-OQAA01001350-OQAA01001350.1-human-gut-metagenome-genome-assembly--contig:-NODE-1350-length-12701-cov-1.431525_pt1 | contig 12701 bp, 24 predicted proteins | sample MGYA00242489_ERZ504515 | MGnify/ENA primary metagenome ERZ504515 (study PRJEB26092, sample SAMD00036237) | human gut metagenome | host: Homo sapiens | study: EMG produced TPA metagenomics assembly of...
CTCCTTAAATGATGGTGCTCCCAACTGGCATGATCATGAACTCCTGTACATCAAGTCCTGAGGAAAGTGCATGACAGCCACCATTGATGATATTCATCATTGGAACTGGAAGACGATTTCCTGAAACACCGCCAAGGAAACGATACAGCGGAATGTCTAAGGAAGCTGCAGCTGCACGGCATGTTGCGATGGAACTGCAAGAATGGCGTTTGCGCCAAGCTTTGACTTATCCTTTGTTCCGTCTGCTTCTATCATCGCCTTATCTACTGCATAAATATCAGAGCATCCATACCTCTGATTGCATCGTTGATGATGGTATTGATATTTTCAACAGCCTTTGTTACACCCTTTCCAAGATAGCGGCTCTTATCACCATCGCGAAGCTCAAGTGCCTCAAATTCTCCTGTGGATGCACACTTGGTGCTGTTCCTCTTGCCACGGTTCCGTCTGCTAAAGTAACCTCTGCCTCAACAGTCGGATTTCCTCTTGAATCAAGAATTTCTCTTCCTACAACCTTTTCAATCTCTAAATAATCCATGATACTACCAAACCTTTCCTTTTCTTTCCACTGGTCTCCAACGGGAGAACACTCCCGTTTCAGCAGTATGGAGCCAATGGTTATTTTGCGTGAAGTTTGAAGTTGTATTCAGGCTTTTTGCATTTTCTTTATGTTAGCCGTCACAACTATTAGTTAGTCTATACTAATTCTTTTCAAAATGCAAGGGGGTTCTGGACATTTTTCCGGTTGTTGAAAATTTTATTCAGTTAACGTGTCAGGCAATACTACGAAACTCATTGCCCAGATTGAAAAGCCTCGTATACTTCCAGATAAAATCAATATTTAAATTTTACTTGACAGAAACTACATGAGGTAGTATAATCTTATCTGTGTTAGATGTATCTAACCAATATTATATGTTGCTAATTTTAGAGTGATTTCTTTCTGTGGTGTATAAATATATCTTTTTGTTATATCATTTTTATATGATATGGATTCGATTTTTTTAGGAGACAAGTATGGATCATTATTTGATTGAGCATTGTGCGCCGACGTTAGCATCTATAAAAACAGCAAATCTTTTCCGTGTCAGCTTTGATACTCAGAAAAATTTGTTTGATGCGGTACGCCGTTGGAACAATACACTTCGCGACAAAGGCGTTTTATGTTTTTGCCTGTGCCTTCATGAGCACACGGCTTTAATCTATGTGGTTCGTATGAGTCGTCTGCAAAATGAATCTGTCTGATCCGGCTGTCGGTGACTTTCTTTCCTCATTTGGCTATACAAGCCAAAACGCAATCGACGCTCTCCTCATTCTCAGACAACATTTAATGCAGTCTGACACGTTTCCTCACGAAATTGGAATTTTCCTTGGATACCCACTTGCGGATGTGAAGGGTTTTATTATAAACCATGGTCATAACTGCCTTTGCTGCGGTGACTGGAAGGTATACAGTGACCCTGAAAATGCAGTTAAAACCTTTAGGCGCTACTGCAAATGCAAGCAGATTTACCGTAAAATGTGGGAACAGGGAAAGGATCTTCGCCAGTTGACAGTCAGCGCATAAGTGCCTGACTGATTTGACAAATAAATTTTATTTTAAAGGAGAATGATTATGAGCAAGGTAGCTGTTGTTTACTGGAGTGGAACTGGAAATACAGAGCAGATGGCAGAAAGCGTAGCAGATGGAGCTAGAAATGCCGGCGCTGACGTAACTACTTTTACTGCTGCTGAATTTGATGCTGACAAGATGGATGAGTTTGATGCAATTGCATTTGGATGCCCTTCTATGGGTGCTGAGCAGCTTGAAGAGGATGAGTTTGAGCCGATGTTTACAGCTTGCGAATCAAGCTGTCCGGCAAGAAGATCGCTCTGTTTGGCTCCTATGGATGGGGAGATGGTGAGTGGATGCGCAATTGGGATGAGACCTGCCGCAATGACGGCGCTGTAATGGCGTGTGATTTCGTTATTTGCAATGATGCTCCTGATGAGGATGCTAAGGCAGCATGCGAGGAACTCGGAAAGGCTCTTGCATAATTAGAGAAAAAAGCTCGAAAGCAAATGATAAAATGCTTCCGAGCTTTTTTATTATACTGTAAAATCTAAGCAGGAACGGATTGCAGTGTGTGGTCTTACCTTTCCATTTGCAACTGCAACGTGAGCCGGATGTACGGAGTAGCCCTTTAATGCTGCCTCGTCAGTAAATGTAGAATCAAGCATCAAATCTGCATTTGAGCTTTCCAGTCCATTTATGTTAACATGAATCTCTAACAATCCCGGAATCTGACCTGCAAGTCCCTTCAAGACCAGCTTTGATTTCTGCCTTGATTGCTTCTTTTTCTTCTTTTGATACTCATTCTTTAATGTCCATAAAATTACATGCTTTACCATTTTTCTCTCCTGTTCATTTTTTAATTAATTTTGTTTTTCACGAAACGAATGCGGTCTAATTCAAACAAGTCTTCTTCCCCTTCAGCAAAGAATTGAAGTTCAATCTCATACCGACCACTCTTATTGAGTTCGATTGGCGCTTTCCATGTTGTTTCCTGATGGATATCCTCTATATTGATCACACCAACTGACTCACCATTTGCCAGAATGCTAATTCCACATTCCTTCAGAGCTGTTCCTTCGATCTTGATTGCCCAATTGGCATCCTCCAAGAACTCGATATAGCGCCATTTTACGCTGCAGCCATCGGTGATATGTACAAGTGGGAAGCGTCCTTCTTTCTCGGTAAGATATGCTCCACCAGTCAGACCGCACTGCCAGCCTGCTTCAATACCTGCTGTGGCATCTAGTCCATGCGAAAATCCCTGTGAGGTCATCTCTACCTGCTCGATAATTCCTCTCTCTTCATCTACCTCAATACGCTCGACACGGGCACGGCGCGCATATTTTGTGTTGTTGGAGGAACCATGATAAAATACATACCACTGATTTTCAATCTTCACGATTGAACCGTGATTATTCCAGCTTTGCGGATCTATTCCTGTATTGTTCGATGATACGGCCTTTTCTTACATACGGACCAGCAACAGATTTGCTTACTGCATAATCAAGATTTGTCGGATGACCGCCATTACGATGTGTTTCATCAATAAATTCACTTGCATACACGATAACATAATGATCACCTACCTTGCGAAGTGATGATGCCTCATGGAAACCATGACCATCATCATCCTTATTGATCAATGCTTCCTCATATGTATCCGGATTCAGTGTACACATGTCATCATTTAATTCTGCCATATGGCAATGGCCCTGACCCCAGGTGTAGTAATATTTTCCATTGTCCTCCAAAACAGACGGATCAATGCCTTCGATTGGCTTTCCTCCCATCGTTATCTGCACAGCATCCTCAAACGGTCCGTATGGGTTCTTGCTTTTTGCAACACCCTCTGTTCCATCTGAAAGGCAGAAATAGAAATAAATACCAACTCGCCTTTTTTTTGTAACATCTGGTCGCCCATAAAAGTCCATTTGACCACGACACGCCTTTTTTTGGTGCCCTCATTTTCGTACTTCATCCGGTTTGATGCCAGCACTGGACCATGATCGGTCCACTCGGTCAAATCTGATACAGGTGCTGAATATACATGAAACTTATGACAGCAATACTCTCCGTCAAACTCATCCTTTGAGCCATACAGATAACTCTTCCATCAAATACTTTTGGCTCTCCATCTGGAATATAAATATCCAGCGGCAGAAATGGATTTTTTGCACCACTTTGATAGACAGCGTTTGCAGGCTCTTTAACATATTCCATGTTTAATCCTCCAATCTATTGGGCTTTTGTCTTAAACAAATCCTTTGACCCCAACTAAAAAGTATGATACCATGGATAACGATTATTGGCAAATACAATCCACTCTTATTTTTATTATTATGAAAGGATTTTTTTATGAAACGCTCTCAATTAAAAAACTCATTTTTGCTGCTTCTGACTGCGGCTATCTGGGATCTGCTTTTGTCGCACAAAGCGTAGGCATGGACTATGTTAAGCCGTTTACATTTAATGGAATACGATCTGCGATTGGTGCACTTTTTTTGATCCCTTGCATATTTTTCTTTCAAAACCGCACAAATTCTTCTGAAGTATCACCTGCAGACCAATTGAATCAATCAGCCAAAACTCTCGCATCATCGCCAATTGCTCGAAAAACATTATTCTTCGGCGGACTATGCTGTGGTATTGTGCTTGCGGCTGCTTCTTCCCTTCAACAGATTGGAATTTCCTACACAAGCGTCGGAAAGGCTGGCTTTCTGACTGCTATCTATATTGTTCTTGTGCCGATTCTTAGTCTATTTTTAAAGAAACGCTGCAGCCCGCTTGTATGGCTTAGTGTCGCACTGGCAGTTGGCGGTTTGTATCTGTTAAGCGTTCCTGATGGTTTTGGCTCTATTGGAAGGGTGATCTTCTTTTGATTGCCGGCTCTTTCTTATTTGCCGTGCATATCTTAGTAATAGACTATTTTTCACCGCGCTGCAATGGTGTGGCTTTATCGTGTATACAGTTTTTTGTATGCGCAGTCGTATGTCTTATTCCGGCATTTATTTTTGAGCAACCATCACTTTCTTCTATCCTTGCAGCATGGGCTCCTATTTTGTACGCTGGTGTTCTCTCCTGCGGTGTCGGCTATACTCTTCAAATTATAGGACAAAAGGGTATGAATCCAACTATCGCATCTCTTATTTTGAGTCTGGAATCTGCTATATCTGTTCTTGCCGCTGGCTGATTCTTGGTCAAACCTTATCGGCACGTGAGCTTGCTGGATGCGCTATTGTTTTTCTGGCTATTGTTCTTGCACAGCTTCCGTGGCCGCCTTCAAAAAAATCTTAAAGAAAGGCATTTTATGGACCGAACTCTTACTTATACCGTCTCGATTGAAGAAAGTGACCTGCGCGCAGATCAGTTTTTATCGCGCCGCGGCTTTTCTTCTCACCTTTTGACGCGGCTTCGCAAAAACATGGAACATCTTCTTATAATGGTACGCCAAGCCGCACAAACACACCGCTTCACGAAAACGACATTCTGACAGTACATATTGTTGAGGAGCATTCCTCCTACCATGTGCCTCCTGTAAAGCTTCCTCTTTCAATTGTCTACGAGGATGAGGATATTCTTGTTGCAAATAAGCCGGCTAGAATGCCTATTCATCCTTCTATGGACAATTATTATAATTCACTGGCAAATGCTCTTGCCTGGTACTACCGTGACAGCGGCAATTTTATCTTTCGCTGCACAAACCGCTTAGACCGAGATACCTCAGGCTTACAGTAATTGCCAAAAATATGCTCTCCTCTGCCATTCTTTCTGATATGGCTGTTCGTCATGCAATTACGCGTGAATATCTAGCGATTGTGCGCGGTGTCGTTACTCCTGCGTCCGGCACAATCACTGCACCGCTCTCAAGAAAGCCTGGCTCTATAATTGAGCGCTGTGTAGATTTTGAACACGGAGAACGCGCCGTAACTCATTACAAAACATTAGAAACAAAAAATGGGCACAGCCTTGTCTCTTTACAGCTTGAGACAGGCCGCACCCATCAGATACGGATTCATATGAAATATTTAGGTTTTCCGCTTGTCGGTGATTACCTCTACAATCCAGATATGGAATTTATCACACGTCAGGCGCTTCACTCATGCCGTCTTTCCTTTGAGCATCCGATCACCGGGGTGCCGCTCTCCTTTGAGGCGCCACTTCCCGAGGATATGAAACGCGTGCTTGAGCCATAAAACTGTTCACAACACTTGGCAAGGACTTCGATGATTGTGCTTCACTCCACATTTTTGAGTGCATCTGTCATCGGAATTGCCTTGATTTTTTTGATCTGGAAGAATGAGATCACCGCATACGTGATTAGTCCGGCTGCAAGAACTTTAACAGATCTGCCGGTTCCATATAAAATTCCAGATAGCCAGAATACTCGGCAAATGCAATCTCGCAAATAACCTTCAGCAGCACAATACATAACCCGATTGTCACTATCAACGAAACAACTGATACGATTGTTGTGGTACGATATATAAGCGGTTGATTTCCTTGTCACTGTAACCTAAAATCTTTGCCATGGAAATTGACTGCGCATTTTTCTCGATTACTACCTTTGAGAGCAGATACAAAAGCAGCGCAAACATGATCACGCCAAAGCCCTGAAAGAGAACAGCCATTCCACCCATTGACAATCGAAGCTGTCTGGAGGTCTTTGTCAAATCTTCCTTTGATATAGTCATTGCAATGTTTTTCTGCGTCAAATCAGTCAGTTCTTCATTTGAAAAATATCCTGGATAATAGCTTCCCTTCTCAAATGTTTTCTCAAACGCATCACAATTCATAAAGACAGACAGTGCAGCCGGATATGTATAGATACCCGTAACGGTAAAGGAATACGTTTTCTCCCCATACTCTTCCTGCAATGTAATTGTATCACCTACCTTGATATGCTGCTTATTTGCATAGGCATTTGAAATCAATACCTCATCATCTGAAAGGCTGCTCTTTATGTAGCGCTGTTTTCCTGCACGCCATACACCATCACTTCCTCGCTCTTGTAGCGTCCCTCCTGTGTCTTTAATACCGTAACATCATAGCTTTCAGCCTCTTTATTTTCTGTCTTTTCTTCACTTACAAGCACATACTGATGCTCTGCAAGAAGATGAGTTGTAATCTCCTGCTCGAAATGATCAAGCAACGGTCCAAACATAAATCCAAACAATAAAATCAGGTTTGCGAACAAAATTCCTATGAACAAAATGACATAGTTTGGAATGTTCTGAAACAGAATTCTCATACGGAATCGCTTCATAATCGGAATCGTAGTCTTTAATCGAAATGCCTTTTTCTTTTGTCTGCGGCTCAAATCACGACGAAGGAAACGAAGCGGTGAAAGACTCATCTTTTCTGCCAGCATAATAAAGTTAATGGCAAACATCAAAATCACTGGAATTACTGTTGTCTTGACAAATGCATCGGCGTTCCAGATCGTGACATAAGTCGGAAGGCTATAGCTTGCATAGTACAGTGCTGCCATATAACCTTTAAATACAGTGTATCCTAAAATATTTCCAATCACTGCTGCAATCAAGACAATGAGCATCGGCATTGCCATATAATGACGAATCAACTCGCCCTTTGAGTAGCCGGACGCGCGAAGTGTACCGATTACTGCTGATTCCTTGTTGATCGTGTTGCTGGTAGTCACGGCAAATACAAACGCAATAATAGCAATGACGATATAAAGAAATACGGTAAACATAGCATTATCGCCCTTTATATCATCTCCGGTAAAGATAATCGCCTGATTTACATACTCTGGGATAAAGCCTTCGACACCGTTCAGATTCAAAAGCGCATTTACATACAAAGTTTTCAAGAAAGATTCGCTGAGTGTCTTTGCCTCTTTCTCATCTGTCGGACGCTCGCTGTAACGCCATGAATAATTGTAGTGAAGATGATCATCGTTGATTTTATTAAATCCATCCTCTGTCACAATAGCCACACCAAATCTCACAGCGTCAAACATCATATCTGACGTGGATGAAAACAATGCACTGTAATCAGAAAGTGCCACTAAACCACATATTGTGTAGGACACGTCTCCAAGCTCCATCACATCACCAACAGAAATTTTATTATTTACAGCATACATACGGTCAATTGCAATCTCATTTTCATCTTCTGGAAAGCTTCCTTCCATCAGGCATTCCAGATCAATTTCTGTACGCTTCTTAAAAATACGAAGCGTACTCTCCACATTCTTTGTCTGTTCTTCTTTATAGAAGTTTGGATAAATCTTTGTTCCATCCTTTTGCAAGGCGTCTAACAGACGCTTGATGCCTCTCTTTTAACCTCAAAATTCCATCTTCAATATTATATTTTTCAAAACTCTCATCATAGGCCTGTGACATACTGCCGCTCGCAACCAAAAATCCAGATACAAGCGCGATCACACCTGCTATAAATACAAACAGAACAATATATTTTCCAGCCTCGCTCTTCAATTCCCTAAGAAAACGTTTATTCAATGGATTTGATTTTTTCTTTACCATTCCAGATCCTCCGCTGCCATACGCGTCTCATTGCGACAATTCTCACGAATACGGCCATCATGAAGCTTTACAACGCGATCTGCCATCTTCTCGATTGCGTTATTATGTGTTACCATAACAACAGTATTTCCATATTTGCGGTTAACCTGCTCGATTAGTTTTAAAATCTCCTTTGATGTTGCATAGTCAAGTGCACCTGTTGGCTCATCGCACAGCAAAATATCCGGATTCTTAACAATGGCTCTTCCTATAGCTGTTCGCTGCTGCTGTCCTCCTGATAACTGATTCGGCAGCTTATGACGATGCTCATACAAGCCAAGTGTCTTTAACAAATCATCTACATCAAGTGGGTTGTCACTTAAATAAGCACCAACCTCTACATTTTCCTTGATATTTAAATTTGGAATCAAATTATACATCTGAAAGACATAGCCTAGGTGCTTTCTTCTGTACAATGTCAGCGTCTTTTCGTCCATATCGGCTGTCTTTTCGCCATTAATTGCAATATAGCCGCTGTCTGCACCGTCAATTCCCCCAATAATATTTAACAGTGTTGATTTTCCAGAACCTGAAGGTCCCAAAAGCACGCATAATTCTCCTTTTTCAATCTCAATGTCAATTCCCTTTAACACTTCGATACGGCTGTCGCCTTCGCCGAAATGTTTTTTGATTCCTTTAATCTCCAGAAACATGACGTTCCCCCTCTCTTTATATTGATGAGACTGTGTTCTGGTTGAGTTTATGATACCAGAAGTTAGCATTATCTAACTTCATATTATACGAGCTTTTATAAAGAAAAACAACCAGCATTGTTGATACTTTTTCTCAACATGCTGGTTGTTTGATATAGTTATGTCATATATTGTTTTACTTTTCTGGTACTACAATCAGGTCTTTTGTAAAATGGTTAAGCACCTTGCATCCATCCTCTGTTACGAGAACGAGATCCTCAACACGAACACCAAAGTTTCCTGTTAAGTAGATACCTGGCTCGATGGAGAAGGTCATGCCCGGCTTTAATATATCTGTATTTGCTGATGAGACGTCTCCTGCCTCATGAACCTCCTGACCGATGTTATGACCGGTACGATGTACAAAATATGGGCATATCCCTGCTCTGTTATGTAATCTCTTGCTGCTGCATCTACATCACAGAAGCGAACACCTGGCTTTACTGCTGCGATTGCACGCTCGTTAGCTGTCTTTACGATGTTGTATACCTTCTTCTGTTCTTCGCTTACATTACCCAAGAATACAGTTCTTGTCATATCTGAGCAATATCCGTTCCACAAGCATCCAATATCAAGAATTACGCTGTCGCCAGATTTTCCTGTGGAATCGTCGTTGCTGTGATGCGGGTCAGCAGCATTTGCACCATAGCAGCAAATCGGATAGAAGGAAAATCCTTCTGAACCAAGATCATGATAAATATCAAGCAGCTTATCGGCAAGTTCCTTCTCTGTATAACCTTTGTTGACCTCTTTGATCAGACGCTCAACTGCCAGATCATTTAATCTGGAGGCTTCGATCATAAACTCCTGCTCTTCTTTCGTCTTAATCTGGCGAATCTTATCAATGATGTAAGAACCATTCTTGTAAGTCAGATTTGGACGAAGTTCCATAAGACGAAGCAAAAACTTTGCTGCCCAGTTTTTATCAATGCCAATCACGCCAGTTTCTGCAATCTTCTCAGAAAGAATTGCAACGCAGTCATCAACATCATCAACATACGTAACCGGCCAAATTGGATTATCTCCCTGTGGTACAACTTGCTGATTACAAGCTCAGTATTGCCAGTGCTGCATCAAATACAAGAACCATCAGACGCTCGCCCGGGTTCATGAGTCTTCCCATCAAATAATTGATGGAGGCAGGATCGCTTACAATAAGCTGATCCATGCCATTTTCCTTCATTGATGTCAAAACCTTTTGTGCTCTTTCTTTAAATACAGTCTCTTTTACCATCTCTTTTGTCTGCCTTTCTGTCTTTGTCTTTATGTCCATCTATGCCAGACTTCTAGTTTTTACTTTGTTACCGGCGTTGGTCTGGACCAGTCAAATACTAATCTTGAATCAATCAATGCTGACAAACGATCCTTTGCACCTGATGACGGTCTACATAGGAGCTAATTGCTTCCCACATACGCTGTCCGTCTACATTAGCACGACCCATACGGAAATATTCATTTCCAAGCTGTGTCCATCCAAGGTTTGAGTCAACGCTGCAGAAGTAGTTAAATCCTAACTCCTTTAACAGCTGATACTTTTGATTTGCAGGATCATAGCCTCTCCAGGAGCCCTCGTACAAATCTTCGCCCTGCGGATAAATGATTATATCAACATCACCAAGAAGCGGCTTTACCTCGCGATCCCACAAACGTGAATCAGACTCAAACGCTCATATGATCCAGAATCACCGACCTTGTTGTGACCCCATGTATGACTTGCAAACAGCCATCCATCATCACGCATGCTGTGCTACTGCTTGCGCTCTCCTTATCCTGCTCGATATTAGGATTTGGCTGATACATAGTCTGCTTCTTCTTTAAGTTATTCTCCAGATTCCATGAGAAATACTGATCAAAGTAATCGCAGTTGCTGTTGTACCAGAAATCACTTGTACGATATCCAAAAATACCCTCATATCCAGTCAGAGCAATGATACCCTTAGCGCCGCGATATGAAAAGTCCGGATGAGTCTCAACAAAATCATCAAGAATCGGAACAACATCATATGAACCATAGCTTAGGCTGCCATCTGGATTCGTATATTCACTCGTCGGAGTTCCATCCTCACCAACAACAAGCTTGCTTGCAAAGCCATGACCTGTCATGTACTCGTAATAGCTACATCATCAACAGACAAAACAAACGGCTTCTTGCTTCCGGAAGATAAATCGGCTGATGCTTCATAACCTGTGTGCCGTCTGCCTGTGTCTCATATGATGCCACATCATAGATGCTTACAAGCACATATCCTCTTGTATACATTTCCTCAAGATACGGCAAAACTCATCTACGGTAGTCATTACATAGTTGTAATCCTTTACCTTGTTCATACCATCCTGCTTGCTGATTGCGATGTTATCATCAAAGGCTCTGCTTGTATCAACAACAAGAGTATGGAAGAAGATATGAGGAATTGTGCTGTTATCTGCGTAGACAACAGCTTCGCTCTTTCTCTGCTCATAGTCTGCAATGGCTGCTGTATAGGCAGCGTTGCTCTCATATCCTGATACTGACTGAATCTTTGCGATTGCGCCGTCATAATCATACATTGCTGCTAAATAATTAGCATCATCAAGCACACTGTCGCCAGTCTTTTCCAGTACATATTCCCATGCCGGCTCTGTTTCCATAGAACCTGCCTGACGCTCTGGAACAATCATATTTCCATTTGCATCATTCTCATATGTCTGAGGCTCCATCATAGTTGCCTGTCCCGCTGCCTGTGTCTGATTAGCTACAGACTCAGCCTGTGCAGCTTCTGTCTGTGCCTGTGTCTGAGCCTCCTCACCATTTGCCTCGCTTCCTGATGAACTTGTCGGTGCAGCTTCCTGCATAACAGAAGCGTATTTTGTGATACTGCCTGCGTATTGCCTGTTTTTCCGCCAAAACCGACCGTCTCTCCGTTTCCTACGCGGATGATCTGCCAAATCAAAATGCTAAGTACAGCAAATAAAAGAATCAGCAGTGTCACACAAACTACAATCAGGCCTGTGCCTTTTTTCTTTTTTCGCTTGTTTTTTCCTGTATCTTTCTGACTCATGTTTCTCCAATCTGCCGGGGACTTTCCCAGCGTATTTCTTATTCGATCGGCTCTCGTAACAAAAATGGGGAACGAGGCGAATGTGATTTATAGCCGATGCCCCCTTCCGTAATTTTCCCAGCCGATCATACCGAAAATGATTGTACCTCATTTTCACGCATAATGCTATAACTTTTTTTCTTACGGACTTCTTACGTCACTCCCCCGCAATCTGCTCTTTCACATTTTCTATTGCTTTTTGTAGCTGATTATCCTCACTTTTTTCGATTGTCAGCTTTGTCTTAAGTTCTTCGTTAAGCTCTACCTCTACATCTGGGGTGATTCCTTCTCCGTGTATACATGTGCCGCGCGGTGTAAAATAACGTGATACTGTGATTTTGATTGCGCTTCCATCGTTAAATGGCAAAATGCTTTGCACGATTCCTTTTCCGAGGTCTGTGTTCCTATGATTGTTCCTGTCTCATAATCTTGAATGGCACCTGAAAAAATCTCGGACGCTGACGCACTGTTTCCATTTACGAGTACGGCAAGCGGAAGATCAAAATAATGCTCTGCATCGGAGGTATAGGTATCTCCTTCTCCATTTTTATCCTCTGTGTAAACAATGGTGCCTTCCGGAAGCATGTAGTCAAGCATATCTACAACGCAGCTTAACAGTCCTCCCGGATTGTCACGAATATCTACAATCAGACCTTCCATGCCCTGCGCCTTTAAATCATCAACTGCTGCTATATACTGGTCTGACGTAACTTCATCAAACTCTGTCACCTGAACATAGCCAATATTGTCCTCTAACATCTCATAAGCACTGTCGGGACTTCAATTTTTCTTCGCTCAACAGTAAAATCATAATACTTATCTTCTGACTCAC
>ENA-OQAA01001351-OQAA01001351.1-human-gut-metagenome-genome-assembly--contig:-NODE-1351-length-12694-cov-3.944378_pt1 | contig 12694 bp, 16 predicted proteins | sample MGYA00242489_ERZ504515 | MGnify/ENA primary metagenome ERZ504515 (study PRJEB26092, sample SAMD00036237) | human gut metagenome | host: Homo sapiens | study: EMG produced TPA metagenomics assembly of...
ACTGCTGATATATGTACGATGTCCGCCTACATTCGAATAATCAATGGCAGGACGTCCGTCTTTGATTACACCGATATTCGTCGTTGTTCCTCCAACTTCAAATATACACCATTTGAGGCACGCAGATACATCAGACTTCCCATCACAGAAGCTGCAGGACCGGACAACATCGTAAGGACCGGACGTTTTTCATTTCACTGATCTCCATAACACCGCCGTCACCTCTCATGATCATCAGAGGAACTTCTACCCCGGCGCTTTTTACACTCTGTTCTGTAGAATTTGCTGTATTGAGCATTTTCGGCAAAATGGACGCATTGATTGCAGCTGTACGTGTACGTCTGGTCAGTCCATAAAGCTTGGTGATCTCACTGGCTGCTGTCGCTTCCAGACCCATATCTTTTGCAATCTTGCAGATGCCGGTCTCATTTTCCATGTCATCCACACCGTAAGATTCACTGGCCACGATAACCTGTGCACCATCACCCACCAGAGATTTAATCGTATCTGTCACAAGCTGGTCAGACAGATTTTCATCACAGATGAAGCGGTTCTTAAGCCGGATAAAACGCCCGGATCCAAGGTTGATATCCTTCATATTCGTCTGCGCTTTTGCGATCCAGCCGCCCACACCTTTCGGACCGACACCGATCACTCCTACATTTGCCACATCTCCTTCGATCAGAGCGTTGGTCGCCTGTGTCGTAGAATGTGCAACAAAGATCACATCTTTCGGATCGATTCCATTTTCTCTCAGGCAATTCTGAAATGCCTGTACAACTCCGGTCGCAACCCCTGCCTTGTCATCATGTGTTGTTTTCACAGAAGACTTTCCGATAATTTCATGGGTCGCATTGTCGATGGCAACGGCTTTTGTATGTGTTCCGCCGACATCGATACCCATACGTACTTTTCTATCACTCATTTGAAACTCCTCCTTAACCAAACATAATGTAAGTGATGGCCTGCATGATGATACAAACAATCCATGCAACCGGCAATGTCTTTTTCAGATGTTCTCTTGTTGATACTTTTGCGTAGCTGACTCCCCATGCGATCCAGCTCTGTGTCATACAGATGGAAACATTCATTGTAATAGAAGGAATGACCATCAGCGCAAACAGATATGGAGTTGAGAATCCGATTCCTTTCAGGATTCCCAGTGTTGCTGCTCCACAACCGAAAAGTGTCAGCGGTCCACGGAACAATCCAAGTGGTGCTAAAAGTGCAAACGCAATACTGATCACCAGTGTATTGTGCGGAATTACATTTCCAAGCAACGCATTAAAATAAGGAACACAAAGTTCTGCTGCTTTATTGAACATCGGAATCATAAGCAGAAATCCAACCAACGGTGCTGTATCAACTACACCATCATAAAAATCTTTATTCAGCACACGGCAGGCACCCCGGAAAGATTTCAGTTTTCCACAAACTGCCAGTGCATAAAAACTTCCAATGATAAATCCGAGAATGATCGGAACATTCAATACAACCAGCAGTAAAACCGGAAGGATCGGTGCGATCAGCGCAACTGTCGGAACATATCCCGGACGTGCTTTTCTTGCGGCGGATGCACTCCATGCATGAACAGTTTTCTTCTTTCTCAGAGAAAACATGCACATCACGATCACCATGATCAGCTGTACAGCAAGTCCGATCCCTGCCCAGCGAAGACGTGCCGGATCATCATAGGTGATCAGCTGTTTTCCGTCTTCTCCCAGGAAGAATGCCAGAAACTGTCCGGTAAGTACCGGGTTCAAGTACATTCCGGCTCCTACACTTAACATAAAAGAACCGATAGAAAGTGTCTTCGGAATACCAAGACTCATCAAGATCGGAAGAATGATCACTCCAATCGCAACAACTGCCCCTGCACCAAATAATGTAGAGAAAATTGCCGTTGTTACTGTAGAAAGCAGGACGCAGATAATGACTGGTTTATCTCCTCCAAGCTCAACAGCCTTTCGAATCAATGCATCTGCAATTCCTGTCTGAAGCAGTACACGACCAAACCATGCACCAAACACAACATTGACAAGAACACTTCCCCATCCTTCCGGACCGGACTGGAACACTTTCGTGATCGCATCTACAAAACTAATGTCCGTAATTCCCGGATATGCAGCGATAAATTCCGGATTTGTTGCAAAAGTATTTCCAATCAGTGGAAGCACTGTCCAGATAATACCCATGATCAGCATACCCATCATCAGGTTGCCGCCGCGAACTGCGTAAACGGCAAGACCTACAAATGAGACGAGCAGCAGGATTCCTATTACATATTCCATGATATTTCCTCCCTAGTTCTCTCTCTTTTCTTACATTTTCAGGATGGATTCCCAAACTTCTTCAATTACCGGGATTCCCTGTTCTTTGTTCTCTTTGATATTTTTCAGCTCCAGTTCTCCCGGATAATAAACCTCTCCGCCTTCTTTGATCGGTTCCGAAGATTTGACATCTGCAAGAATCTCTTCTACTATCGCATCTGTCTCTTCTACTGTATTGAATTTTGTCGGATCAACAGCGATCATGATCTGAGTCAGTCCGATCTCATCTCCAAATGTTCCGATCTTCTGTACAGAATTTCCATTTGTCAGAACGGTTGCGATCAGATCAAGCACGATAGACAGTCCGCTTCCTTTCCAGTATCCCATTGGAAGGACTCTCCATGTTTTTTCGATTTCCGCAGGATCTGTTGTCAGCTCTCCTTTTGTATCATATCCACCCGGCACCGGAAGCTGTACACCTCTGAGACGGCAATCTTCAATCTTTCCATAAGAAAACTGAGAAACTGCACAGTCAATCATCGCATGTTCACCATTGGAACGAGGCACTGCATGATCAGCGGGTTGTTTCCTATTTTACGGTTCAAGCCGCCCCATGCCGGCATGTTCGGCATTGTGTTGGACCAGCAGATACCGATACATCCATGATCTGCTGCGAGCCATCCATATGTACCGCCTCTCATCCAGTGGTTATTGTTTCCTAATGCAACGCATCCGACTCCGTACTCTTTTGCCAGTTCACAGGCACGATCCATTGCTTTCTTTGCATTCAAAGGCCCGAATCCACGATGCCCGTCCCATCTCTCGATGGCTCCCATCTGCATTTCACAGGTTGCTTTCGCATTCGGATCGATCTCCCCTTTTTCCAGATAGCTGACAACACGCGGAAAACGGTTCAAGCCATGTGAGAACACACCTGCAAGGCTATTCTGTGCAAAAATAACTGCTGCATTTTCTGCATCCTCATGATTGAATCCCCTTTTCTCCAAAACTCTTGTAAACTCCTGTACCATAACATCATATTGAACTCTCATGATAATCTCCTTTCAGTTTGTGAAAATATTTTGAAAACTCATAAAAGCGCTTTCTCTAGCTTTCATTATAGTTATCTGTCTGTTTTTGTCAATATAAGATATCAACTACACACTACTTCAGCATATAGTATAATTTTTTAATCTGATTTTCGTGCAAATCGCTGATATTTTTTTAATATTATGCAAGCGTTTTCTTATATTTCAAAAAAATAAGAGAAAGACTTTCAGATATTTTTCCAAAAATCTTTCTCTTATGCTTCCGCCAGCCTAAGTTGTCTGTCCTTCCACTAACTCCGGCTGAATTGTGCAGGATGAATATACCTCTGTCTTTTCAATCAGACTAGTCAACAGCTGAACACTCATCATTGCCACTAATTCCGGCTTATTATCAATTGTTGTCAATTGCGGTTCACAAATTTTTGCATATTCCGAATTATTATAACCGGTTACTGCTACTTCCTCCGGCACCTTGATTCCATAATGTAAAAGCGCTTTCACAACTCCTGCTGCCGTAATATCCTCTCCGCAAACAATTCCCGTAAATTTTTGCTTTCTCCGGATCAGCTGTTCGACCGCTTTTATACCACCTTCAATACTTGATGCGGTCTCCAGCACCTGCTGTCTTGCATTTTTGAGACCACATTTCTCCATCTCCGCAATAAATCCCTCACATTTAAGCTGTGCACTGACTGTATCCATATCTCTCAGATAATAAATCTCGCGGTGTCCCTTTTGAATCAGATGTTCCACAGCAAGCGATACTCCATACCTGTCATCGACCAGAACCGAATATGAATTTGGCAGTTCCAGCTTTCCATTGGCAAGCACAACCGGTATATTCTGCAGCAACCCGCTGATTTCCGCATTTTTACAAAGCGTATTAAACACAGAACCTACCAGTACGATTCCATCCGTCTTTTTCTCCCGTGCTGTCCGCAGATACTTGATCGTCTCTTCCAGCTCCCCGCCCGTGTTGCACAGAGAAACCTCGTATCCACGACGCTGAACTCTCTCTCTATGGTATAGGCCGTTCTGGCATAATGCGGAACACGGATATCCACTGTTAAAACAGAGACGGTCTTCATCGATTTGCTCACCATTCCGCGTGCGATCGCACTTGGCGTATAATTATTTTTTTCCAGAATTTCTTCTACTTTTTTTCGGGTTTCCGGATTTACATTTCCCTTATGATTCATAACCCGCGAAACGGTTGAAATCGAAACCCCTGCTTCTTTTGCAATATCATATATATTCATAACTTCCCTCTTTCCAACATTCCATACCTTCATGAAAGGGCTTTTACAAAAGCATACGTGATAAAGCCAAGATTTGTCAAGAAAATTTCCAACAAAAATTCGGAGTTTACATCAAGATTTTTAATACTTTTTTCTACATACTATTGACTTTTCTTCCAACTGTTCATATACTGTTTATACAAACATATACAGTTGATAAACAGTCAACTGATACAAGGAGGGATACTATGGAATACCTGTTGGAAGTACAACATCTCAACAAAAATCTTAACACCTTTGCTCTGCATGATATCAGCTTTACACTAAAACCTGGATTTATCACAGGTCTGATCGGACAAAATGGCTGCGGAAAGACCTCTCTGATCAAAACTATTCTGAATTTGTATGAAAAAGATTCCGGAGCAGTCTTTGTAACTGGTCATTCCATGGAAAACGAAGAAATTGCTGCAAAAGATCAGCTTGGCGTTGTTCTGGATGAATGTCTCTTTGATGCAGACACCCGGGTTGAGACGAACGCCCGCTGCTTCGGTGCTCTCTATAGTCAATATGATCACCGCTTATTTCTGGAATTCTGCAGACGTTTTGATGTGGACCCAAAGAAAAAAATCGGCAAACTCTCCAAAGGACAAAAAGCACGTTTTCAGCTTGCCTTTGCATTTTCCCATGACGCAAAAGTGTTTCTTATGGATGAACCTGCGGCCGGACTGGATCCTCTGTTTCGCAAAGAACTGATGGGATATATGCAGGAAATCGTGGAGGACGGCACGAGAAGCATTCTTTTTTCCACCCATATCACCGAAGATCTGGATCAGATCGGAGATTACATTCTTCTGATGGATTACGGACGTCTGATACTGGATTTAACGCGGGAAGAACTTGCAGATCGCTATCTCCTTTTACATGGTACAAAAGAACAACTGGAGCAGTTAGATTCTCAAATGGTCGTTTGTCAAAATTTCGGTGAATATCGGAATTCCACACTGATCGACTCTGCCAAAGCAGAATCACTCCATCTTGGCGCTCTGACCGTCACCAGGCCTTCTCTGGAAGATCTGATGTACTGTTTTCACAAAGGAGGTGTAATCCAATGACAAAATTGATTATCCAACACCTGTGGTCTGATTTTAAAAAACACTGGCTCGGGATTCTTGTGACATTGGTATTGTGTTATATTGCTACCATTTTTGTGTTTACCTTTGGATTCTGGTTTTTCATGGTGGATTCAGAAGCTTACTTGCTTTCAGAGGCTGAACTGAGGAAAATGATACTGAACGGATCGGAGACCTATACACTTTTATACTTTATTGGCACTGCCGGCATTTTGTTGTCTGTCATCCTGATTTCCAGAAAATTTCCCGTCCGGCTGTTGAAACCAATCTATTTTTGTCCGGCAGATATGAGATTAAAAAGAAAATCTTTGCGCTCTTATTTTTGGAGCAAGGTTTCTTTTTGTCTGATTTTATTTGTATTACTCTGTCTGAGCTTTACCGGAAATCTGCTGATATTTTTCCAGACTCCCGAGCTTACATTGCTACTTTTTTTGTCCTGCTTTATCCTGATTGATTTTTCCATGAAAGCAGATCCCGGCAACCGGATTCCAAATCGTAAGCTTGATGAAGCACTGGAAGGAAAAGGAATGAGCATCGTCAATGTCTACTGGTTCTGTCTGCTTGCTTTGGAATATGTTGCTTTATTTTGCCAGAGCTATCTGCAGACCTCATGGAATAGCTGGATCATTGCACTTTGGATCATTGCTATGATCGGAAATGTTTTTGCAGCAGTTTACTGCATCCGTACTTTTTTAAACAATATGATTTCTTATGAAAACTTATATTTCCCAAAACAGGAGGTAACTGTATGTTGACGCTGATCTTACAAAGTCTGTGGTCTGATTTTAAAAAACACTGGCTGAACTTCTCCATTTTATTTGCATTGTGGACCATTTGCTATTTCACATTTGGATTTTCTACTCCTTCTGCCTCCATAGGCTTAGGACTTGCTTTTGTACTTCTTCTTTCAGTAAAATTGCCGATACGCTCTTTGAAAGCACTCTCTTTTTGTCCTGCTGACACAAAGATAAAGCGTCGGTTGCTTTTGATGTACCTGTTGGTTAAAATTTTGATCTGTCTGCTGATATTCTCATTGTTTCAAATTCTGGGCGGAGGTTTCCATTATTGGATAATAACTGTCACACCTCGTGAAACAATAACCTACTTGCTGCTCCTTCTCCTCCTGATCATCGCAGCTTGCTTAAATCATGCCATGCCTTCTCCAATTCAGTTAACCGAAGAGGGGCATCAGCAGAAAATTTTCAATAGGATTCTCAATTTTGACTTTCTGAATTTTATCTGGATCCTGCTGCTTGTGGCCGAATTTGCACTTTTTAAATATGCTTCCCCCAAAAATATTCTCTGGTTTCTGATCATGAGCATAAATATACTTGTAACCGCTTACTGCATTCACAGTTTTCTAAACAGCATCCTTTCTTATGAAACTTGCTTCGAACTGCAGGACTTGACAGAAAGGAGGCCTGGTACACATTGAACATTCTTTTAAAACCGGATTCCTCACTGCCGATTTACGAACAGCTTGTACAGGCATTTAAGGAATCCATGTTAAACGGGGAGCTTTCTCCAGGTGATATGCTTCCTTCCATCCGAAGTCTGGCAAAAGATCTGGAAATCAGCGTGATCACCACAAAGCGCGCTTACGAAGAACTGGAATCCGAAAACCTCATCTACTCTCATCCGGGAAAAGGATTTTTTGTAAAGCAGGTAGATTTTCGTACTCTGCAGGAAGAACAGCTTGTTCAACTGGAACATGCGCTCTCTTCCTGTATCGAAGATGCAAAAAAACTGTCTCTTTCTTTAGATGAGGTACAGGACTTGATACAACTTTTATGGAAAGGCAGGGATTAGGATATGTCTGAACTAATTTGTAATGAACTCACAAAATCTTACAGTCACTTTCAGTTATATCCGACTTCTTTTCAACTGGAAAGCGGATATCTGACAGTACTTGCCGGGAAAAACGGCTCCGGAAAATCAACTCTTTTACGCTGCCTTGCCGGAATTGATCCGGCCTGCACCGGTGATGTGACGCTGGATGGAATTTCTTTAAAAAAAGAGCCTGACAGCTACAAAGATCAAATTGGTTATGTATCAGAGGAACTCACTTATTTTATGGAAAAATCCGCTCTGGAAAACGGAGAGCTTCTGGGCCCTTATTTTTCCAACTGGTCCATGGAACGCTATTATACGCTGATGGACCGGATGAATTTTTCTCCCTCCAAACAGCTCTGGCAGCTCTCCAAAGGCGAATACATGAAAATGCAGACCTGTTTTGCACTGGCACATCATCCACGTTTTCTGATCTTGGATGAACCGTTGGAAGGCTTTGATCCTGTCTTTCGCAAAAACTTTCTATCGATTATGCAGGATATTTTAAATGAAGATGTAGGAATTTTTATTTCCTCCCACATTACAGAAACATTGAAAAAACTTGCCGATTACCTGCTGTTTGCCGATAATGGAATTATTACGTTCCACTGTCCGGAACAAATGGATGCCTTTCTTGCCGACAAATTAAAACGCTCTCATACACATATACGAGACCTGCTGTCCCGTAATTCTTAGGAGGTGACTTATATGAACCACAATGTTTACCACATAGAGAAGCAAACCTTTCATTTTGGAGGATACTGGCTGTTAACAGGAACCTTGTTTTTCCTTTATCTTCCGACCTCCCAGTTTGAGATGCAGAACGCCTATCATGCTCTTTCAAAAGGATTGATCCCGGATCCTGCCACCTTTCTCCCTGTCTGGTTTATTTTCGGTATTTTCGGACTCTGCTGCTATCTCTGTTATGAGCTTTTTCTCATCGCAGAAAACGGAGTGATTTCATCCCGTGTTACCAGATATCTGACACTTCCGCTCAGGCGACAGGATTATTATAAGATCAAAGCACGGATCTTTTTTGAAAAATTCGGAGTGCTGCTTCTGACACTGGTCGCAATGTTTCATATTTCCTTTCTTGGATACAGGCTGCCTCTTTCCCTGTGGAAGCGCTCACTTCCGGAACTGATTCTCACCTGCTGCTTTTTGTTTTTTGCAGCGATTCTGATTTTTGCCGGATATCTGTTCCACGATCTTTACTGCCTGAAACATCATCATTAAAAATACGGATGGGCGTGTTTATGCGTCCCATCCGTATCGATCTACTTTTTCCGGTTTCTCCACCTCATATTTAGTTTATACAAAATAACGACCAGAATAATATATCCTAATGGCAAAATTACTGCCAGTGCAAGTACAACTGTCAGTTTTGACAGCTTTTTCTGCTCTGTTTGCTCTGATTTTTCAGCCTTCTTTTCCTGTTTTACCGACTCGATCTTTATTTTTTTATCAGATCCTGTCAATGCGGAAAACGCTTCTTCTGTCAATGTTGCTTTCGCACTCCCCACTGGCTGTCCGTGATAAAAATACTCTACCGCAGCCTGTCTTACTCCTTCCTTTTCATTTGGAACATACTCTTTTTCCAATTCTGAAAACGAAACGCCCTTTGGAACCACAACATAGGCATCTTCCTTGTCAAAACTTTCAATATCTGATGAAGTTTCACATTCCCTCAGATTCAGCCTTTCAAAATTTGTAAATGCATAATCATACATAAACCTCGTATCCGTATAAGCATCTACTCCATATGTATGAAGCACCACCGCTGCCAGCTGCATATCATTTCCTTCCGCCATCGTCACAAGCGTTGTCTTTGACTGATCTGTATATCCGGTCTTTCCCGCTTTCGCATTCGCATAGTAATAATAGTTTTCCGGCCAGAGCATTTTATGATTCTGATCCAGAATCCTTTCTTCCGCAGTCAGATTCGTCGGTGGAACTTTGTATTCCAGCGTTGTCTCCAGTCTTCGAAACTCTTCATTCTGATAAGCTGCCGCTGCAATTCTCGCCATATCATGCGCTGTTGTATAGTGGTTGTCATCATGAAGCCCATTTGCATTGACCCAGTTTGAACTGGTACATCCCAATTCCTGAGATATCCGGTTCATCTCTTCTATAAACTCCGCATATCCGCCATTTAAGTACTGCTTTCCTACATTTTCCGCCACCGCATAGGAGACCTCATTTGCCGAAGCCAGAAGCATCCCATAAAGTGCTGACTCCATGCTGATTTCTTCCCCGGGCTTCATCCCGATCTGCGCATCATCCCACTGCAAAAAAGAAATACTGTCCTCTGAAAACACAACGGTATCGGACATTTTCGCATACTGTAATGCAGTCAAAACACTCAACACTTTCGTAATACTCGCAGGATATCTTTTTTCTTCGGCCTTTTTTGCATAAAGCACTGCCCCGCTGTTCATGTCCATCACAATGCCGGAAGCCGCATAGATCGCGGGTCCCTGTGGCCAGTTCGAAATCTCGTTTGTATCTATTTTCTCCGCATAAGATGCTGCTTTTTCCTGGTTTTCCTGCTCCTGTGCAGACAGTACTTGTGTATTTTCCGTCTGCTCCTGCCCGGCCATCTCCTCTGCACACACAGCCACACCCGGTGTAAGAGTCAAAAGAATCGCTGCCAATGCGCCTGAGAGAACTTTCTTTGCTTTCATAATCTGCCTCCATTTTGTTTCAATTGGTTTTATTATACGCAAAATGGAGGTTAGCGTCAACGCATCAGAAATTTTTAAATCTTTCTAAATTTTCCCCGTCTTCTCTTGAGGATTTTTCAAAAACAGGATAGAATAGGAGCATTCGGAAGGAGGATTTCCATGAGTTCCAAGAACAACAACGAACATTTTTTTAATCAGGATTTTGAAGTCACTTATGAAGACGATCCGATCTTTCATTATGAAGAAGAACCACTGACAAAGCGTGAATTTCAAACCGTAGATTTAAAATCACAGCCAAAGCCCCGGGCTTCCGGTAAAAAGAAAAAGAATATTCAAATGCCGCTGCAGGGAGACGAGACCATTTTAATGGATCCGATCACAAATGGATCCGTTTCTCCACAGTCCGGCCGAAAAAACCATCAATGGGAAGAAGAACCTGACAGAAGAAAAAATCCATCACGTTCAAAACGCCCGACCTCTGATTCTGATGATTACGAGGATGAACGCCCCCGCAGAGAAAAGTCTTCTTCCAAAAGGAAAAGTGACCTGCTTTCTCCTGTAAAAACCACTGCAAAATATGGGGGAAAAGCCATTTATAAAACAGCCAGCATTATCATCCGTTTCGTTTCTCTTTTGCTGATCGCAGGAACAGCCGCTTTCCTGGCTTATAATTTCTGGCGCGGCAGTGCTCCTTACGGAGATCCTGTAACTGCAGTAGAAGAAAAGAATTATTGTCTGGCCGCTTATGCCGGAGTCGCCGGATTTTTTCTTTTATTTGAATGCATCTCCTTTTTATGGGCTATGACACGGGTTCGTGTCCGTGACGGCAGAAAGACTTATAAAGAAGATACCGGACGTGGACTTTTCTCATTTATTTTTATCTATGTGTGCTCTTATGCATCCTTTTGGATCAACCAGATCATTCCACAGTCTCCGGATGTGTTAAAAGGAATCCGCGGTGCTCTGGATGTATTCGGTTCCATGCACAATGCCCTGCTTGGGCTCTGTCTGGCGGGAGTCATTTCCTGTCTGGTCCGTAAGTATGCAAAATAGATTGAGACGACAAAACGCCGCCGGAGGTACAACGTTTATCTTTGGCAGCGTTTTTTGTTTTACTATTTACCATTATTTTACCAGCACTCCGGACTGCAGTATATCCCTAAGCAACTGATTTGCCTCTCTTTTGATCTCTTCAATCGATGTTTTCTCACCATGTGCCTCATTGATAAATCCAAGCATCCCAAAACACAAGAAACCTGCAATTTTCTTCGGGGAATATTTCACTTCTACATTCTGTCGGATTTTATTGGTATGATTTTCAATTGTTTCCAGTACAATAGTGTAAAATGCAGATGCAAGATACGGGTTTTTCTGCGGGCTGGTATACTGGAAAAATGCAAAACAGTCATAATACACTTCCAGAATACTGTTTAACATATTGCAATATCCCATTACAAGATCATTTCCCGGATTTTCTTTTTCCTGTTTTGTACGATAGATATCCGTTCCGATCTGAAGCATATCACTGAAAATATCATCTGCCAGTGCGTATTTATCACTGTAGTGTGCGTAAAAAGTAATTCTGCTGATTTCTGCCCGCTTGCACAATTCTGTAATAGAAATCTGCTCAAATGAGATCTCTCCCATCATTTCGATCAAGGTTGCCTTCAAATTTTTCTTGGTTTTGATCACTCTTCTGTCTTCCATGATTTACATTTTCCTCTTTCTGTATAATTAACTAACATTTTACAAATATTGTTCATTGTCTTTAGATTTCGGATTTGCTATAATCTTAACACTTGTTAAAATAACGGTCAATATGTAAGCTATTTTCGCCTTTCACCATAGAAACGGCGGGTTACGGATTAAGGGAGGATTTTATGCCAAAGATAGCAATTATGACAGACAGTAATTGTGGAATCACGCCTGATGATGCGCAGAAGTATCACATTCACATACTTCCAATGCCTGTCCTTGTTGGGGAAGACACTTTTTATGAAGGATGCAATATCACATCAGAAGAGTTTTACCGGAAACTTTCTTCCGGAGAACCTGTTACAACTTCTCAGCCATCGCCTGCGGATGTCATGAAGATGTGGGATCAGCTGCTGAAAGAACATGATGAAGTCGTTCATGTTCCAATGTCCAGCGGACTGAGCAATTCCTGCCAGACTGCCCTGCTCCTTGCGCAGGAAGAATATTTCAAAGGGCGGGTGCATGTTGTGGACAATCACCGGATTTCTGTTACACAGGCACAATCCGTTCTGGATGCAGTCGAACTTACCCGCCAGGGATTCACCGGGGCGCAGATCAAAGAAATTCTGGAAACGGAAGCCATGGATGCCACCATCTACATTGCGGTAGACACTTTGGAATATTTAAAAAAGGCGGTCGTATCACAGCAGCTGCTGCCATCGGAACCGTATTGAATTTAAAGCCGGTTCTTACCATTCAGGGAGACAAGCTGGACGCCTATACCAAAACCCGGGGAAT
>ENA-OQAA01001352-OQAA01001352.1-human-gut-metagenome-genome-assembly--contig:-NODE-1352-length-12692-cov-2.172702_pt1 | contig 12692 bp, 17 predicted proteins | sample MGYA00242489_ERZ504515 | MGnify/ENA primary metagenome ERZ504515 (study PRJEB26092, sample SAMD00036237) | human gut metagenome | host: Homo sapiens | study: EMG produced TPA metagenomics assembly of...
TTGGCGCTGAGGCAGCTGTATACACATCACGGCGTACACTTCACAAGTAGGTCCTATCCGCCTTGAAGAAACTATACCGCATACGACCTCGACCTGATAGAGACCAATCCGGTCCGCTGCCCCGACCCGGCGAAGGCAAAAGAAATGGAAGAACTCATCTTCAAGATAAAGGGAGAAGGAGATACGATCGGAGGAGTGGTGACCTGTGTCGTCAAAGGATGCCCCATCGGACTGGGACAACCCGTATTCGGCAAACTCCATGCAGCACTCGGAGCCGCCATGCTCAGCATCAATGCAGCAAAAGCATTCGAGTATGGAGACGGCTTCAAGGGATTAAAGCAGAAAGGCTCGGAACAGAATGATGTGTTCTACAATAACAACGGACGTATCGAAACCCGCACCAACCATTCGGGCGGCATACAAGGTGGAATCAGCAACGGGCAAGACATCTATTTCCGTGTAGCCTTCAAACCCGTGGCAACCGTACTGATGGAACAACACACCGTGAACATTGACGGTGTAGACACCACCCTGAAAGCCCGAGGACGCCATGACCCGTGCGTATTGCCACGCGCAGTACCCATCGTGGAAGCAATGGCAGCAATGACATTGCTGGATTATTACCTGATTGACAGAACAACTCAGCTATAATATTCACCTATGGAAATAAAGAAATATATTACAGAGAACGAGTCTAAAATGCTGGAAGACTTGTTCAGCCTCATCCGTATTCCAAGCATCAGTGCCAAACCCGAGTATCACGACGATATGCTTGCCTGCGCCGAACGCTGGGCACAGTTGCTGCTCGAAGCCGGAGCGGATGAAGCCCTCGTAATGCCCTCCAAAGGCAACCCGATTGTTTTTGGACAGAAAATCGTAGACCCGGACGCCAAGACCGTATTGGTATATGCCCACTACGACGTGATGCCGGCCGAACCTCTCGAACTTTGGAAAAGCGAACCCTTTGAGCCGGAAATACGCGACGGACATATCTGGGCACGTGGTGCTGATGATGACAAAGGGCAATCTTTCATACAAGTGAAAGCGTTTGAATACCTCGTCAGAAACGGACTGCTGCAAACCAACGTAAAATTCATCTTCGAAGGAGAAGAAGAAATCGGCTCGCCCAGCCTGGAAAGCTTCTGCCAGGAGCACAAAGAGTTGCTGAAAGCAGACGTCATTCTGGTTTCGGACACCAGCATGCTTGGTGCAGACCTGCCTTCACTGACCACCGGACTGCGCGGACTGGCCTATTGGGAAATAGAAGTGACCGGCCCCAACCGCGACCTACACAGCGGTCACTTCGGCGGTGCTGTTGCCAACCCATCAATGTACTTTGCCAGATAATCAGCCAAGTGACGGACGCAGAGGGACGTATCACCGTACCGGGCTTCTATGACGATGTGGAAGAAGTTCCCCAAACCGAGCGCGACATGATAGCCCGCATTCCTTTCGACGAAGAGAAATACAAAAAGGCTATCCATGTAAAAGCACTTTTCGGAGAGAAAGGTTACAGTACGCTGGAACGTAACAGTTGCCGTCCGTCTTTCGACGTATGCGGCATCTGGGGCGGATATACGGGTGAAGGGTCCAAGACCGTGCTCCCATCCAAGGCATACGCCAAGGTATCCTGCCGGTTGGTTCCCCACCAGGACCACCACAAGATATCCCGGCTCTTTGCGACTACATTCTGGACATAGCGCCGGATTCAGTACAGGTAAAAGTCACTCCGATGCATGGAGGCCAAGGATATGTATGTCCCATCACCCTACCCGCCTACCAAGCCGCCGAAAAAGGTTTTGAAAAAGCTTTTGGAAAGAAACCGCTGGCAGTGCGTCGGGGTGGAAGTATCCCCATCATCTCCACTTTCGAGCAAGTACTGGGCATCAAAACCGTTCTGATGGGCTTCGGGCTCGAATCCAACGCCATCCACTCACCTAATGAGAATATACCATTGGACATCTTCCGTAAAGGAATAGAAGCTGTTGTCGAATTCTACCTCAATTATAAATAAAACAAGAAAATCAGGATGAAAGACTTCCAAATTCAAGCCATCGGCCTGATGTCCGGCACTTCCTTGACGGGCTGGACGTATGTTGTTGCACTTTCCGGCAGCAAGCCGGAAAATGGTCTTTCCACATAGACTGTGCAAAAGGCTATAGCTACCCCGACGCCATGAAGCAGATATTGGGTACCGGTGCACAGACAATGAGTGCTTTGGAGTTCATCACTTTCCACAGCTCCTATGGAAAGTTTCTCGGTGAACGTGTCAACGAGTTCATGCAAGAATTTGGAGTCCACCCCGATATTATCGCCTCCCACGGGCATACCATCTTCCATGAGCCTCAAAAGAGAATCATGTACCAAATAGGTGACGGAGCCGCCATTGCCGCTGAAACCCGTATACCTACCGTTTCGGATTTCCGGCGGCTGGACATCATGCTGGGTGGGCAGGGCGCTCCACTCGTACCTATTGGCGACCGGTTGCTTTTTGCCGACTACGACTTCTGTTTGAATATCGGCGGTTTCTCCAACATCTCATTCGAGCAGGACGGGCGGCGCATCGCTTTTGACATCAGTCCGGTGAATTACGTCATCAACATTACTGCCGGCAAATAGGATTGGAATTTGACCGTGACGGCGAGATAGCACGGCAAGGCAACATCTGCCAAGAACTGCTGGACGAACTGAACGGAATGGATTTCTACCATCAGTCCGGACCGAAGTCATTGGGACGGGAGTGGGTGGAAACGCTGGTATATCCCCATGCTCGAGCGTTATGGCTTGAGTATGGAGAATATGCTACGTACCTTTTACGAGCATGCCGCCTGGCAAATATCACGCATCATCACCGCCCGCCCTTGCCCGATGGTAACGGAAAACTGCTGATTACCGGCGGAGGTGCATTCAACAAGTTCCTCATAGAACGTATCGACGCCTTGTGTCCGTGTGAAATCGTGATTCCCAGCCGGCAAATCATAGAATACAAGGAAGCCTAATCTTTGCTTTCCTGGCTGCCCTCTATATGGCGGACACACCCGGATGCCTCGCCTCGGTGACGGGAGCCACGACAGATAATATCGGAGGGATGCTGTTTAAAATATAGTCAATTTTACCATTATGGAAAAATCAAAAGACACCTGGACCGTCTTATCCAGCGAATACCTTCATCGGGCTCCGTGGCTCACTGTGCGTAAGGACCATGTAGTGCTGCCCAACGGCAACCACATCCCCTCCTATTATATATTGGAATATCCAAACTGGGTGAATACCATCGCCATCACCCGTAATGGACAATTTGTCTTTATCCGCCAATACCGGCATGGCATACAAGAAACGTCCTATGAGCTCTGTGCAGGGGTATGCGAAGAAGAGGACGGCTCTCCGATGGTTTCCGCACAACGGGAACTTTTGGAAGAAACCGGCTATGGAAACGGAGTATGGAAAGAGTTCATGCAAATCTCTCCCAATCCAAGTACCCACACCAACATTACCTACTGTTTCCTGGCTACGGACGTGGAGAAAATCTCCGAGCAACACTTGGAAGATACGGAGAACCTGACCGTACACCTGCTTTCCTTGCAGGAGGTCAAGGACTTGCTGCAACAAGGAAGCATCCGCCAGGCGCTGATGGCTGCTCCCCTCTGGAAATACATGGCGGAGAGAATTATTTAATGTGATTACCCTTATTCAAACGGCTTGCGGAATGTACATCCGGATTTCCATTCGGAACAACCGTAAGCCGTTTTCCCCTTGATAACGGTACCTTTTCCGCAAAGCGGACAAGGCTGGCCGACGAAGTCATCAGCTTGTACGGAAGCCTCCGTACTTGAAGCTGCCACAGCGCCCGAAGCCTGCTCCGTCTTTTTACCTGCGGCGGCAGACTTTCTCGGTGTTCTTTTCTTCGGCTCCTTTTTCGGCTTATCGGCAGCCTCTGTCTTGGCAGAAACCTTACTGCCTTTTCGGGAGCAGGCGCTTGGATGGTGATGTGGCGGTTGCTGTTATCAGAAAGTACACTCATCACGACTTCCGATACCATCTGCTTCAATTCTTCCAAGAATTGTCCGGCATTATATGTCCGCCTTTCTATCTCACGTAGCTTTTTCTCCCAGATACCGGTCAGTTCCGCCGACTTCAACAGCTCCTCATGGATAATCTGTATCAGCTCCACACCGGTAGGGGTGGCTATCAGGTTCTTCTTTTCCTTGCGGATATAGTTTCGCTTGAACAGCGTCTCGATGATGCTGCACGGGTAGATGGACGACCGATACCGTTTTCCTTCAGCGCATCACGCAGTTCGTCGTTATCCACCAGCTTGCCCGCCGTTTCCATAGCACGCAGCAGGGTGGCTTCCGTATAAGGCCGGGGCGGCTGCGTCCACTTCTCATACAAATCGGGGACGTGCGGTCCGCTTTCTCCTTTCACAAAAGCCGGAAGCACATTCTCCTCTTCTCCCTTCTCCTCTTTCTCCTCCTGCGATTGTGCCGAGGGGATGCCGAAGATAATACGCCAACCCGGTTCCAGAATCTGCTTGCCGGTAGCCTTGAACTCTATGCTCTCTACCTCGCCCAATACGGTGGTAGTGGCAAACTTACAATCGGGATAGAATACAGCAATGAAACGGCGTGCTATCAAATCGAATACGCGACGCTCCATATCCGTCAGATTCTGCGGATGCTGACCGGTAGGAATAATGGCGTGGTGGTCTGTTACCTTCGAGTTATCGAAAACCTTTTTGGACTTCAACAATGCAGTTCCTGTCAAAGGGGCTGTAAATGTCTCGTAATCACGCAGACCTTTCAAGATGCCGGGGCATTTGGGATAGATGTCATCACTCAAATAGGTAGTGTCTACACGTGGATAGGTAGCCACTTTCTTCTCATACAAAGACTGGATGATTTTCAGCGTCTCATCAGCGGAATAGGCAAACTTCTTGTTACATTCCACTTGCAAAGAAGTCAAGTCAAACAAGCGGAGTGGCGCCTCCCTCCCCTCTTTCTTGGTGACATCCGTCACGGTAAAAAGAGAATTCTTAATCTGGTCCAATAAAACAAGCCCACGTTCGCGGTCGGTAATGGGGTCGATACCCCGATTCTCTTCTTCTTTTTTAGGTTTCTTCCCGGCAGCTATAGCCTCTTTCTGCTTCTCGGCTTCCAATACCAGTTCCTCCTCACTTTTCCGGAGGATGGTGGAGAAAGTGGTATCTCGATAGACGGTCTTCAGTTCCCAGTATTGCTTGGGAACAAAATTCTGTATTTCCAACTGACGGTTACAATCAGCGCCAGTGTCGGCGTTTGCACACGGCCGATAGAAAGTACCTGCCGGTTCTGCCCATACTTCATGGTGTAGAGGCGGGTGGCATTCATCCCGAGCAGCCAGTCGCCAATGGCACGCGACAAGCCTGCTTCGTACAAAGGCTGGAAATCCGACGCATCGCGCAGCTTGGCAAAGCCTCACGGATGGCTTCCTCTGTCAATGAAGATATCCAAAGACGTTTCACCGGGCAACGTGCCCCGGCTTTCTGCATCACCCAGCGCTGTATCAATTCTCCTTCCTGCCCGGCATCACCGCAGTTTATAATCATATCGGCATGTTGCATGAGGTTCTCTATCGTATGGAACTGGCGCTCGTATGTGGGATTGCTAATCAGCTTAATGCCGAAACGGGGAGGTATCATGGGGAGGCTTCCCAAACTCCATGACTTCCAGTTAGGGGTATATTCATGCGGCTCCTTCAGCGTACAAAGATGGCCAAATGTCCAGGTCACCTGGTATCCGTTTCCTTCGATGTATCCGTCCTTCTTTTCTTTCGCTCCCAATACATCGGCTATGTCACGCGCCACAGAGGGCTTTTCGGCAATACAAACTATCATTCGTTATTCTTTTAGCGGGACAAAGGTAATAAAAAGGGGGCAAGAACGAAACTATAAGCAAGAAACGATAACATAGACCAGGTGATTTTTCTCCCCCAAAGCTGACGTACGGACATAAAAAAAGGAGTACCGCTGTATCCAACCTTTGTTAACCTTAAATCTAATACTATGAAAAACACATTGCAAGAATACGGACTTCTGTATAAATCTGCAAATTATCCAACTAAAAAAGTATGTTTTATAACACAGATTAAGAAAAAGGGACGGATATGTAAACACATACCGTCCCTCTTTTAACATTTAACGTGTCGGATTATTCTTCATCCAACAAGATTTCCAATATCTGGCAAGCAGCCTTGGCAACCGGAGTACCGGGGCCAAAGATGGCAGCTACACCTGCCTTGTAAAGGAAGTCATAGTCTTGTGCGGGAATTACACCACCGGCAATCACTACGATATCCTCGCGTCCCAACTTCTTGAGCTCTTCGATAATCTGCGGAACCAATGTCTTGTGTCCGGCAGCCAATGAAGAAACACCTACTACATGAACGTCGTTCTCAACCGCTTCACGGGCAGCCTCGGCCGGTGTCTGGAACAAGGGTCCCATATCCACATCGAAGCCACAGTCGGCATATCCGGTTGCAACAACCTTGGCACCGCGGTCGTGACCGTCCTGACCCATTTTAGCTACCATGATACGGGGCTGACGTCCCTCTTTCTTCGCAAACTTCTCCGCCAATTCACAAGCACGGTGGAAGTCGCTGTCATTCTTACTTTCTGATGAATACACGCCTGATATAGTTCTAATTACTGCTTTATAACGTCCTACAATCTTTTCGCAAGCATAAGAGATTTCCCCCAAAGTGGCACGGACACGGGCTGCCTCGACTGCCAGTTCCAGCAAGTTTCCCTTACCGGTCTTTACACATTCAGTAATAGCCTCCAATGCCTTGTCCACTTCCGCCTGGTTACGTCCTTCCTTCAGACGCTTCAGGTTCTCAATCTGTTCCTGACGGACAGCCGTATTGTCGATTTCAAGAATATCAATCGGAGCTTCTTTCTCCAGACGATACTTGTTCACGCCGACAATGGTCTGTGAACCGCTATCAATACGGGCTTGTGTACGTGCAGCAGCCTCTTCGATACGCATCTTGGGAATACCGGTTTCGATGGCTTTTGCCATACCGCCCAGCTTCTCTACTTCCTGAATCAATTCCCAAGCCTTGTGAGCCAACTCATTGGTCAAACTTTCCACATAATAAGAGCCACCCCATGGGTCTACATTCTTGCAAATGTAAGTTTCTTCCTGAATATAAATCTGCGTATTACGTGCAATACGTGCAGAGAAATCCGTCGGCAAGGCAATAGCCTCGTCAAGAGCATTGGTATGCAGTGACTGAGTATGTCCCAATGCAGCAGCCATCGCTCGATACAAGTACGGCCCACATTGTTGAACGGGTCTTGCTCTGTCAGCGACCAGCCGGAAGTCTGGGAGTGCGTACGCAAAGCCAGCGACTTCGGATTCTTCGGGTTGAACTGCTTCACAATCTTTGCCCACAACATACGTGCGGCACGCATTTTGGCAATTTCCATAAAGTGGTTCGTTCCGATGGCCCAGAAGAAAGAGAGACGCGGTGCGAAGCATCGATGTCAATACCCGCAGCCGTTCCGGCACGCAGATATTCCAAACCGTCTGCCAGGTGTAAGCCAACTCGATGTCTGCCGTAGCACCCGCTTCCTGCATGTGGTAGCCGGAGATGGAGATAGAGTTGAACTTAGGCATTTTCTGGGAAGTATATTCAAAGATGTCAGAGATAATCTTCATAGAGAATGCAGGCGGGTAGATATAGGTATTACGCACCATGAATTCCTTCAAGATATCGTTCTGGATAGTACCAGCCATTTCTTCCAACTTGGCACCCTGCTCCAGACCTGCGTTGATGTAGAATGCCATAACAGGAAGTACGGCACCGTTCATAGTCATAGAGACGGACATCTTGTTCAAAGGAATTCCATCGAACAACACCTTCATATTCTCCAAGGAACAGATAGATACACCTGCCTTACCTACGTCACCCACTACACGTTCGTGGTCGGGGTCGTAGCCACGGTGAGTGGCCAAGTCGAAAGCTACGGACAAACCTTTCTGTCCGGAAGCCAAATTACGACGGTAAAAGGCATTTGATTCTTCCGCTGTGGAAAAGCCTGCATACTGGCGGATGGTCCAAGGACGCAACGTATACATCACCGAGTACGGACCACGCAGATAAGGAGGAAGCCCGGCAGCATAGCCCAAGTGTTCCATTCCCTCAAGGTCTTCTTTTGTATAAACAGGCTTCACCTCAATGTGTTCCGGCGTTTTCCAATCAGCATGGATGCCGTTAGCCTTTTGCCACTCAGCACCGTTTGCAGGCTGAAATGCGGCATATATATCTAAGTTCTTAAAATCTTTTCTCATCTTACTTCAAAAGTTTAGCGTTGAATTCCTTTAATGTTTCCAGCACGTTAACGCGAACATGGATAAAGTTCTCGATACCGACAGCCTTCAGTTCTTCCATGTTGGCAGGAGCACCGGCTACGATAAATATGGCACGGCCATCCAAAGCCTTGAAGGCAGGAACAGCATATTCTGCATATTCATCGTCACTCGAACACAATACACGATGTCAGCTTTGGCAGCCATAGCGGCCTCTATACCGGCTTCCACTGTGGGGAAACCAAGGTTGTCAACCACCTCATATCCGGCACAAGCCAGGAAGTTGCAAGAGAACTGAGCACGTGCCTGACGCATAGCCAGGTTACCGATAGTCAACATAAATGCTTTCGGACGCTTACCGGAAGCTTCCGTTTCGAGACGCAACGCTTCAAATTCACTGGCAGCACGGTCGAAATTCAATGTCTGAACATCTTTTTCGCAAGTGTCATGACCACCGCAGCAGCAAGTAGCTTCAAGCGGTTTCTTCTCACCTGCCTTCTCATTGAAGTTCGGGAACTGATTGGTACCCAACAATACTTCGCGACGCTGGGCAACAGCTTTATGACGGGTCTTGTTACTTTCGTTCACAGCAGCCTGCACCTTACCAGCTTTTACTGCTGCATAGAAACCGCCTTCTTCTTCTACCGCAAGGAAGAGTTCCCATGCTTGTTTAGCGATGGATACAGTCAGGTTTTCAATATAATAAGAACCGGCAGCAGGGTCAATCACCTTATCAAAGTGAGACTCTTCTTTCAGCAACAACTGCTGATTGCGCGCCATACGTTCAGAGAATTCATCAGGAACCGCATACGTTTTGTCGAACGGGCTCACAGTCATTGAGTCCACACCGCCCAAAGCAGCACTCATAGCTTCTGTCTGCGTACGCAGCAAGTTCACATGAGCGTCGAACAAAGTAAGGTTGAATGTAGAAGTCTCAGCGTGAACACGCATCTTAGCAGCACATTTAGCTTCCGCATCATAAGAAGCCACAATGTTTGCCCACAACATACGGGCAGCACGGAACTTAGCTATTTCGAGGAAATAGTTGGAACTGATACCGAAATTGAATTTAATCTTCCTGGCAACTACAGCAGCAGGAACTCCGGCTTCAGTCAGTTGATTCAGATATTCATTACCCCAGGCAAGAGCATACCCCAATTCCTGATAGATATAAGAACCGGCATTATTCAGTGTCAGAGCCGTTACATTCAGTACACGGTATTCCGGCAGAGCATCGGTTGCTTCAATCAAGCTTTGGTTGTTGCCAGCATATCGCCCTTTTCTTTACCTTTGGCCAGCATCTTGTCGAAGAAATCATAGCCGATAGAACCTTGCAATTTCGTCAGGTCATATTCTTTCTTCCGGAAGTAAGCTACCAGGATTTCCGCAAGTTTCACTACATGTCCCTGGCACGTGTAGAAGTTCAACTCTACACAATCAGCGCAGATACCTTCGAGCAATGTCTCGATGTATTCGGCATTGAGTTCTTTCGCCTTCACACGGAACGCCAGTGAATCTACGCCTTTATTCAGAATATCCAGCGCTTTTGTGTTAGCTTCCTTCGGGCATTCCACCTTGATTTCCTGGCGTACCAGCATTCGTTGTTGTCTTTCTTGGTGCCTCTGAGATAAGGGAATTCACCGGGAAGTGCATCCGTCGTTTTCAGTCCTTCGAGGTCTTCCATGCGATAGAAAGGTTTCACCTTGAATCCTTCGTTTGTTTTCCAAACGAGTTTCTTCTCAAAATCAGCGCCTTTCAGGTCGGCTGTAACTTTGTCCATCCACTGTTCGGTGGTGGTGGGAGCAAAGTCTGAGAAGAGTTTTTCTTTACTGTCTGCCATAGTTTATTTTATAATTAAAAAGATAATGAGTAATCTCTTCACTTGCCTATTTGTCTAAAATAGGACTTGCAAATATACTCAATAACTTAATAACACAAGTTTTTTTAAGTAAAATTCGCCATGAAGATATGACATTCTGGAAGCATGATTTCCGTATGTATATGCATGATTGCAAAGTGCACCTTACATTTTAGAGTAAAAACTTATATTCAAGTATACTACTCAATTATCCTCTGCCCATGCCTGTACTCAAAAGAAAAACTCCCGGAAACCCTTTGCTACCTCCCTTTTAATGCCTACCTTTGCGCGAAATTTAATAAGCAAATAAAAAAGATAAACAAAAGTAACTATGGATTGGTTAGAGAGTTTGTTATGGGACCTGCCTCCGTCGCCCATATCGTATGCTTGTATGCATTCGTAATATCTGTCGGCGTGCTTTTGGGCAAGATCAAGATTTTCGGGATATCGCTGGGAGTCACATTTGTACTTTTCACTGGTATCCTGATGGGACATTTCGGCTTTACGGGTGAGACACACATTCTGCACTTCATCCGCGAATTCGGATTAATTCTATTCGTATTCTGTATCGGTCTGCAAGTAGGACCGTCGTTCTTCTCTTCCTTTAAGAAGGAGGCATGACACTGAATATGCTTGCAGTAGGTATAGTTGTACTGAATATTGCAGTAGCTTTGGGCATTTACTTCATCGACGGAGGAATCGACCTCCCCATGATAGTAGGTATCCTTACGGTGCAGTCACCAATACTCCGGGTTTGGGTGCCGCACAGGAAGCATTGAATCAACTGAACTACACGGGTGATCCCATCGCATTGGGATACGCCTGCGCTTATCCGCTCGGTGTTGTCGGTATCATCGGTTCTATTATTGCTATCCGCTACATCTGCCGGGTGAACCTGAAAAAAGGAAGAAGACGAACTCTCTACACAGACTTCTGATATGAAGCACATGCCGCACATGTTGCATCTGGAAGTTCGCAATGAATCTATCGATGGAAAGAAGCTCCTCCAGATCAAAGAGTTTATGGGACGTCCTTTTGTATGTTCACGCATACGCCACGATGGACACGTCAGCATCCCCAACCAAGATACGGAATTTCATATCGGAGACCAGGTATTCATCGTATGCTCCGAGGAAGATGCCGAAGCGGTAATCGCTTTTATCGGTAAAGAAATTCAAGTGGACTGGGAAAAACAAGATATGCCAATGGTTTCACGCCGCATATTGGTGACTAAGTCCGAAATCAACGGTAAGAAACTGGGTAGCCTGCATTTTCGTAGCATGTATGGAGTGAATGTAACCCGCATCAACCGTTCCGGTATGGATTTGTTTGCCGATCCGAATCTGATATTGCAGGTAGGTGACCGCGTTATGGTCGTGGGTCAGCAAGATGCTGTAGAACGGGTTGCCGGTGTATTGGGCAACCAGTTGAAGCGGCTGGATACACCGAACATTGTGACTATTTTCGTGGGTATTTTCCTGGGTATTCTGCTAGGTAGTCTTCCTATCGCTTTCCCGGGCATACCTACTCCGGTAAAACTCGGTTTGGCCGGTGGTCCGTTGGTGGTTGCTATTCTTATCGGACGGTTCGGACATAAATTGAAGCTGGTGACTTATACAACCATGAGTGCTAATACTGATGCTGCGCGAGATCGGTATTGTACTTTTCCTTGCCAGTGTAGGCATCGAAGCCGGTGAACACTTTGTACAGACCGTAGTAGAAGGTTCCGGACTATCATATGTAGGCTATGGTTTCCTGATTACCGTAATTCCTTTGCTGATTATCGGTATGATTGCCCGCTTTTATTGCAAAGTGAACTATTTCACTTTAATGGGATTAATTGCAGGTAGTAATACCGACCCTCCTGCACTAGCGTATGCCAACCAGGCATCCGGTAACGATGCTCCGGCAGTAGGCTATTCTACGGTTTATCCTCTGACAATGTTCCTGCGTATTCTGGCGGGACAAATGATATTGCTGACAATGATGTAATACAAGTTGCATTTTAGCAAAAAGAGAGGTCATGCGAACATGACCTCTCTTTTTTAATTTCACCAGATTATAAACAACTCCGCTTCACTTGATTTTGAGTTTCACAAACTCCTCCACGAAATCTATTGTTTTTTCAATTCCCAGCACCGAAGAATCAATGCAGAGATGATAAGTTGCCGCAGCTCCCCATGTCTTGTAACTATAATAATTGTAATACTCCGAACGTTTTTTATCTGCCTTGCTCATCATATTTTCCGCCTCTTCTTCCGAAATGTGATGCATAGCGCAAAGACGGGCAACACGTGCCTCATGCGAGGCAGAAATAAAAATATTGGCGCAACGGGGATGCTCCCGGAGAATATAATCGGCACAACGGCCTACAAAAAGACAGGACTTCTCAGAGGCCAGCTGACGGATCACATCACTCTGCACTTTGAAAAGCGCGTCATTACTAAGACAATTTTGGGTAGGTAAAGCGCCATCTCCCACAAAAG
>ENA-OQAA01001353-OQAA01001353.1-human-gut-metagenome-genome-assembly--contig:-NODE-1353-length-12680-cov-1.895005_pt1 | contig 12680 bp, 19 predicted proteins | sample MGYA00242489_ERZ504515 | MGnify/ENA primary metagenome ERZ504515 (study PRJEB26092, sample SAMD00036237) | human gut metagenome | host: Homo sapiens | study: EMG produced TPA metagenomics assembly of...
CTTTTTTCCACAGACAGGCAGATTCCACCATAAGCCTCAGCCTCTTTCGGAGTAAGGCAGAGATGACATTTCCTGTGCCCGTCAAAATGATATTTTCCTTCCTCGGGAAAAATTCAATGGTTCCTTCCAGGCCTTCGCCTCCTGAATCGCTTTATAAAGTCCCTGATAGCTCATTTCAATATCAAGAAGATTCGCCTCTCTTCCAAGCTTTGCCGGAGAATGAGCATCTGAATTGGAAATAAGCTGGAAGCGATCCAGCGCCGAAAACCGCCAGTTCATCGGCGGATCAGAGGACAGACCGGTTTCCACCGCATGTATATAAGGAGTCAGATCCTCAAAACATTCTTCCATCGTATCAAATCCGGAAATGCGCCAAAAAGCGAAAAGTGAGGCGTCCAGATATGGGCCGGGATCAGTATTCCATCCGGACAGATTTCCAGCATGATTTCCAGAAGATCATGGCTGTCAAGACCCAGGATCGGTCTGCCGTCCGAATGGATATTTCCTATGGTTTCCAGCTTTTTCGAAAGCTTTTCTGCATCCTCAAGACCCGGCAGAAGAATTACATTATGTACTTTTCGGACTTTTCCGTTCTTTTTATAAATAGAACTGATCTCACCGGAAAGTACAAATCTGGGAGCCTCTCCTTCATACTCTCTGCTCTCTTCCAGAACAGAATCCTCTTTTAAACAATAGAACCCATCCTCTGCCGGAACAAGCTTTTCTTCCAGCTCTTTCCGCCATTCCGGATGGGTAAAGTCTCCTGTTCCCACTATGGAGATTCCTTTCTTTCTTGCCCACAGATTCAGATACTCCGGTGTTCCCTGTTTACTTGTCGCCCGGGAATACCGGGAATGGATGTGCAGATCTGCGATTCCCTTCAAAACCCCACCTGCTTTCTTTTTTATTTTAATTACAGCACAGTTACTCTTCAAAAAATTCAAGTTTTCGATAAAGCAGAAGGCTGCCTTTTTATTTTCCGCACCATTGAATATTCATTTAATAAAGCTCCATCTTTCAGCCGGATCGCATTTGGCTTGACCCCGGTAATTCGAAATCCCATTTTTTCATATAAGGCTCTGGCCCGGGTATTCCCCTCTACAAATTCCAGTTCTATCTGCAAAATATCCGGATTTTTCTCTGCAATTTTTATCAGCTCCTGAATCAGCTTTACTGCAATTCCCTGACTCCAGAATTGACGCAGCACTGTAACAGATATGCTGGCCCGATGCCTGGTTTTTATCCTTTTACTCCACATAATCTGTCCGCTCCCGACAAGCTTTCCATCCACAAAACAAAGAAGTATGGTTTCATTGTCCGCTTTATTTACTCTGTCAAAACGCTGTTTTTCACTTTCTGTTGTATATCTGCCGCATTCCTCCGGACAACGCATAAGAAAGTCTGTCTCTCCAGCTGAAACATACAGAAAATCCAGCATCTCCTGAATGTCTTCATCTTTTGGACTGCGGATTCGTGCGGTTCTTCCATCCTTAAGCTGATATTCAATGATATCAATAATCATAGATTTCTCCTTTTTGCAGCTATATGACAATATTTTTACATTTTATCAAGCTCATTTCCATAAATATCTTCTATTTCTTCTTTCATCCTCTGAAAAGCTGGAATATAATCTTTTAATATAATTTCTACCATTCTTTTTGCTGCTGAAAAATCGTAAATATGTGTCATATCATTTCTCGCTTTTAACATATTCAACCAAAGCTCTTCCTCCAAAAAATCATAAATTGTAAAGGCTGCTTTTAGAATCATTCTTGGAGAGCCACTTGCAGCAACAGCTTGTCCCTCATACGTTAATAATTCTTTTAAAACTTTCCATCCCAATTCAAACTGAATAAAAAATTTATCAATAATTCCACCTAAAATAAATTCATTTGTCAAATCTTCTTTATCTGCCTTCTCCAATATTTTAAGATTTGATTTAAAATGATCAAATTTTTTCATACAACAGCTTCCCCTCTTTTTGAATCGATGCGCGAAGTTCCTCCTGGATAGGCTCATCCAGATTGATGAAATCATATTTCAATAAAGTTGAGGTATTTTCATCTACATCCAGTGAAAACCTTATAAAATCTCCACCTTCCACAGCAAGATCAATGTCGCTTTTCTCTCTAAAAGTACCTCTTGCTCTTGAACCAAACAAAATCACTCTGGAAACACCATGTTTCACTGCTAACTCCTGGATTTCCTGTATCACTGTCTGTTTAATTCCCGTTGTCTGCATATAATTCTCCATATCAATTATTTCTCTATCTCTTCCCTGAAGCTTTCTTTTTTTATTGTACCAAGTCGCTAGCGCGACGGCTAGTCCTAAGTACGTGATTCCATTGCTTTTTTTCAAAAAAAAATCAGTTTTCCTCAAAATAAAAGTAGCAGTTTTCTTATATATGTTTTATTGTTGAATCACCACAAGACAACCTAAAACAATACAAAAAAACTGCTATGCTTATGTTATCATGGATTTTTAAACTCAACAAGTACATATTTTACTTTTTTATCCGTCCACCACCTGTTTTGAAATATCCTGACTCTAAATCAATCTTATTTCATTTACAGGAGGTTCCTTATGGACAAATATTTAACTTCTTTCAGGGAGATGCTCTCTCTGCGCGGTCTTACTGACCACACCATTGCTTCGTATTCTACCTATATCTCCGCTTATCTGCAGTACCTTTCCGACAACGGCCCCACTGCACCGGAAGATGCATCATGGCAGCAGATGCGGGACTTTATCTTTTGGGTCCAGAACACAAGAAATCTTTCTGACCGTACGATAAATGCCTGCATCTCACAGCTGAGATTTTTTACACTTTATGTCCTCCATAAGCCCTGGGACCCCTATCAGCTCCCTTTCAGAAAATTTGACTCTTATACCCCTTTTATCCCTTCACGTGAAGAAATGAAAACATTCCTGTTTTCCATTTCTGACATAAAGTTTAAGGCCATACGCTGCCTTATGTTTTCTTCCGGCTGCGGGTGGGCGAGGTACGTCATCTGAAATGCTCTGACATTGAACATTCCAGAAAACGTATTCATATACGTGCTTCCAAGAACCGCTCTGACCGTTACGTACCTCTTTCTGATAACGTCTGGGAGCTCATCCTCCGGTACTGGTATTCATTTCCGGCTGGTTCCCGGCCGAAAGACTGGCTCTTTCCACAGAAGAAAAAACCGGACAGACCCATCGATCACCAGCGTATCCCCAGCTTTATCCTTGCACACGAAAAAGAACTCGGATGGGAGCACCGTTTTACCTGTCACACATTCCGCCATGCTTTCGCCACCTACCATTATGAAGACGGAACCGACCTGCTCACTTTGAAAGCGCTCATGGGACACCGGTCTGTTTCTTCCACGGTTATATACGTACATCTGGCATCGAATGCCCTGATGGCTTCTTCCAATCCTTTTGACAGAATGGCAGGTGGGTTTTATGAGTGATCTCAAAATCCAGAAGATCTGGCAGTGTTCTTTTGACTCTTTTCTTTCTTCCGGGCACCCTGTTTCTGACATCCAGAAAAAAGTCTCCCACGCTGTCATGCGTTGTAAATCCGGTGCTCTCGGAGCCAATGCCTGCCAATGTACCGAGTGCGGCCATACGGAATTCCACAATAATTCCTGCCGTAACCGGAACTGCCCAAACTGCCAGGCTGTCTTAAAAGAAATCTGGTGGATAAACGCCGGGAAGAAGTCATTAATGCACCGTATTTTCATGTGGTATTCACCCTGCCCCATGAGTTAAACCCGCTTATTTATTGTAACCAGATGCTTCTGTACGGGCTTTTTCACAGATGCTGTGCCGAAACACTTCTTGAATTATCTTACGATAAGAAGTATCTCGGTGCGACACCCGGCATCATCCAGGTGCTCCATACATGGAACCAGGAGATCGGCTACCATGTGCATATGCACTGTATTGTTTCCGGCGGCGGCCTCACATATGACAAGAAGATACGCAGGTCAAAAAACAAGTTTTTCATTCCTGTCGGGGTACTCCGGGATAAATTTAAAGGGAAATATCTTTCCCAGCTTGATTCCATGTACCGGAAAGGACAGATCGTTCTCTCTTCTTCCTGTGAAAAACTCCGGAATTCCTATGAGTGGAAGGCGTTCAAAAATAATCTTTACGGCAAAGACTGGTGCCCTTACATAAAAGAAACTTTTCACGGATTTGGCAATGCGCTCGAATACCTTGGACGGTATACCCATAAGATTGCCATCTCCAACAACCGTATCCTTTCCGTCACGGAAAAGGAAGTCACATTCTCCGCCAGGGAAAAAAAGCCCGGCGAGCCCAGGCGCCAGATCACTCTGGAGCATACAGAATTCATTCGGAGATACCTGATGCATGTGCTTCCGTCCGGTTTTCAGAAGATCTGTTATTATGGTTTCCTGAACAACCGGATGAAGAGAAAAAATCTGAAACTCATTTTTACTCTGCAGGGACACCAGCGTTTTAAAAGACGGTTTACAGAGATGTCCATGTCTGAGCTTTTAAAGGCTGTGTGGGACTTTGATATTTCTATCTGCCCGGATTGTGGACATAGTTCCATGAAACAGCTGGGAAGGTGTTATGCACCATCCTGATTATCCTGACTTCTTATATTGTTTTGAAAAAGCCTGCCAACGGGAGGCTTTGAAAGTATGTCCTGCAATGTTTTACATCACAAAAATCAGCGTGTTTTCAGCTGATTTCTCATCATCTTCGACGATTTTGGCCATCTGGGAACAATACAATCCCCATATAAGAACTGGCTAAAATACCGCGACTGGGTACAATATGAAAGAATCACATTCAGAGCAGTTCCGATTTATTGCAGAACTGCTCTTTTTGTCAACTCTGAATCTGATACTTTCCTAATGAATTATATCATCTGTCTCAGGAATTACAATCCTCAAAGGTCTTCTATCTTTCTCAGTTTCCGGGAAATCACAAGATTCAGCACAACAGCTCCTAACACAACACAAAGACAAACTATCGTACACCATTCCGGTACTTTTTGATGCATCTGAACACGAAAAAATATTGTCGCTGTCAGAAATAACGCCCCGATAATTTCTATAAAAGATAATGTTTTCTTCTGAAGTTCCTGAAGCTTCTTCCTGGATCTTACTTTCTCCGATTTCCATATTCCATAATTTTTCTGGTAATCCTTTACATCTTCATCAGAAATCAGTTCATCCAGACTTACATTCAGTTCCGTAGCCAACTGCTTTGCAGTAATCAGATCCGGACATCTGGAACCATTTTCCCATCTGCAAACTGTCTGTCTCGACACATAAAGCCTATCTGCAAGCTGCTGCTGAGTAAATTTCTTCTCTTCCCGTAATTTCTTAATATTTTCACTTAATGCCATGCTGTACTCCTCCTTTTTTCTGTATACTATAGCATTAGCCAGAAAAAAGGAAAGTATTTGTATGGATTTTCATGTTTCCAATCTGGTAACAGGCTGTAATTTCCCCATCCAGTATATATCATTACCCTGGTGGTGAATATTGCATTCTTTTTTTGGCTGATCCATTCCTCTTTCTCCTGTAGCCTGTTGTACCATTCTGAAACGATTATTTTTATCTTCTATCATTTATTTTTCTGACCGGATTTCGGATAACTGTACGCAGTTTTCCACTGCTGTCCGACGGGGATCGCTCAGGTAAATTTCATGATGGAAACGGTGGGAGTAATCTGGTTCATACCCCTGATCACTGGCATATTTTTTCATTTTCTGAATGGTTTCCATTTCACTATCGTAGCTGCCCGTGTGCATACACTGTACACAGATTCCTTCTTCATAAGTAAAAAATTCCACTTTGGAAAAATCCATTTTCTTTTTAGCAGATGCCTCCTTTACTGCCCACTCAAAATCACCTTTTTTTACAAAATCCGGGAGACGTATCATAGTAATCCACTGAAAGGCATCCTTGTGCCCATAGTCAATACATTCCCGGCTGCCCTCCTGCCACCAGAGTCCTTCCAGTGGCGGTACCACATAGGAAAAATACCCTTCAATGCTGTGAGAACCTTTGTAACTCATCTTAATCGTAAAAGAAATTCCATAAAGAAGTCCTATTGCTTTTTTGTATTCTCCATTTTCCTCATTAGGATCCCCGGTTCCCCGAACTGCCACATAATTCATTTCCGGTATTTCAATGATTCCCCGGATTTTTTCGGTGGAAGATAAAACTCTTTATACTCTTTTTTATAATCAAATGCCATTTCTATTCCTCCTGATAATTTCTCCTTATTTGCTCCACTACTGCTTTTATCTCTTCTTTGATTTCTGAGGGTTCCAGAACTTTTACATCGCTCCAAAGGTCAGAAGCCATCTGATCAGATGATTTTTATCTGAAAATATCCAGTAAAATAAAAGCGTTCCATCCTTCTGCTCCTGGAAACTGTCCTTTCCATACTCTTCTACCAGCCTCCATCTGCATTTCCCCGAAAAAACTGCCTTTACTGGAAATCTTCCTGGGAACATGTTTTCATAATCAAAATCAGGTAAAGATACCTTACGCTTTTCAAAAATATTTTCTGTTAATTCCAGTTCTTCCATTCTGTTCAGCTTAAAAGCCGGCTTTCATTACATTACAGCACCAGCCCCACACATACCAGCTGGACCAGCGAAAAATCAGATAATACGGCTCAATCCTTCTTCTGGTGCTTTTTTCCGGAGAAAAATACAAGAATTTCACGATTCTATATTGCTCAATTGCTGTACGTAAAATTTCAATTTTAGGGATCAAAGACTTTTTATGCCAGGAAGATAAGTCAATAAGGATATTCTGATCTCCTGTCACAAAATCCGAAGAGCCTGCACAGACTTTTTCCATCAATTGTCCGTATTTGTTTGTTCTGTGAATGCTGTCAAGACCGTGAATACCAGTCAGAATATCCTTCATCTCTTTTGCTGTAAAAACAGTCCGATCCATTCGGTAATTTTCCATAATAGAAATACCGCCGCCTGTTCCCTGTCTGGTCATTAAGGGAATCCCTGCCCTGCACAGATCTTCAATATCCCTTTGGATCGTCCGCCTGGATACCTCAAACATATCAGCCAGATCAGCCGCAGTCACCATGTCCTTCTGCAGTAAAACAGACAAAATTCCAATGAGCCGTTCAATCTTCATATTCTGCCCTCTCCTTTAATATAGCACTCCAAATATGACACCTGTATGTCATAATTAAAATAAGGCTTTCTTTTTCCGGTATTGTGTCGGCGTCAGACAGTAATGCTTTTTAAATAATCTGCAAAAATAATCCACGTTATGGAATCCTGTTTCATCTGATATCGTAGCGATTTTTTCTCGGTTTTTACAAGCAGAAGCGCAGCCTCCTTCAGCCGGTAATGAATCAGATAATGAATGGGGGTAATATGCAGATATTTACGAAAAAGATTTAATACTGTGCTTTTACTGATTCCTGCATAACAGGCAATATCATCCAATGAGATATCATGAGTATAATTTTCATGGATATACTGCATCATGATCTGCAGTCTCGCCTGAAAAGAAACGGCAGCGTTTACCTTGTCTTTTTCATTATTCATATCTGAATTTTCATATATCTCCAGCCAGAGCTTTTGAACCAGGGACGATGTTGCAAGCTCACAGAAGGCTTTATCTTCCTGAACTGCAATGATCTGTTTTATGAGCTCTAGAGCTTTGGCCTGCCACTTAACCTCTCTTTTAAAAATCTGAAATTCCAGAGAAGATGAAATCACAGGCAAAATATATTTATTATAAATAAGACTGTCCTGCACAGCAATAAAAGAAAGGCATACACAAAAAATTCGGAATTAACTGCGCCGTCAGATGAATAAAAGCGGTGCAGGATTTTGGAGTTAATAAATAATCCGTCTCCCTGGGACAAAACAAACTGTTTTTCTCCAATCCAGAAAGTCATGGTCCCGGACTCCATATACACAAATTCTAATTCCATGTGCCAGTGCCATTCCACGCAGTTAAAGTCAAATAAAGATAAATCCTCATAATAAAAAGCAAAGGGATAATTTCTGCTGCCATGCTGAGCAGTTTCCATTAAATTTTCATCTGTGACAATCTTGCTGAAAGGCTGATCAGATGCCATACTATCATCATTCCTCCATGATCTGTTTTACGATATTATACAATAAATATCAGATATAAATCAATGAAACCCCTGCTTTTGTATTATATAATCCAAAATACAGAAAAATTTGATGCAACATTCAGGAAAAGGAAGGAATCTGCTATGCCAAACTATCAAAAGACAAAGCTTGCCTGTTATCTGGGCTTTATCACACAGGCAATTACTGCTAATTTTGCTCCATTGTTGTTCTTAGAATTCCACCATGACTATGATATTTCTCTTGGAAATATCGCCCTGATCTCTACATGCTTTTTCTTTACTCAGCTTCTGGTAGATGCATTCTGCGCAAAATATGTAGACAGAATCGGATACCGTACCTGTATTGTAAGCTCTGAAATATGCGCTGCTGCCGGACTTGTAGGGCTGGCATTTCTGCCGGATCTCCTGCCCAATCCCTTTATTGGAATCATGTGCAGCGTGATCATATACGCAATTGGAAGCGGTCTTATCGAAGTGCTCTGCAGTCCTATTGTGGAAGCCTGTCCCTTTGAAAACAAAGAAGCCACCATGAGCCTGCTGCACTCCTTTTATTGCTGGGGATCTGTTGGGACAATATTAATTTCCACCTTGTTTTTTATGGTATTTGGAATGGATAACTGGAAATGGCTGGCCGTATTATGGGCCTTATCCCTGCTGTCAATATCTATAATTTTGCCACCTGCCTATCGAACATCTGGTAGAGGAAGGGGGAGGAATGGGAATAAAAAAACTGTTCCAAAAGCCTATATTCTGGATTGCAGTTTGTCTGATGATCTGCTCCGGCGCTTCAGAACTTGCCATGGCGCAGTGGGCTTCCGCTTACGCAGAAGCTGCTTTGGGATTGTCAAAAGCAGCCGGAGATCTGGCAGGTCCCTGCATGTTTGCGGTTACAATGGGCATCAGCCGTATCATTTTGGGAAAATATGGAGATAAGATAGATCTTATGAAATTTATGACAGGATCTGGTATTCTGTGCGTGATCTGCTACCTTCTCACTTCCATGTCCTCCTCACCATTTACAGGACTTGTGGGCTGCATTATCTGTGGTTTTTCTGTTGGAATTATGTGGCCCGGAACCATCAGCATTTCCTCACAAAAATTCCCCATGGGAGGAACTGCCATGTTTGCGCTGCTTGCCATGGCAGGCGATCTGGGCGGCAGCATCGGGCCGGCAATCGTGGGGCGTGTAACACAAAATACAGGAAACAATATCCGCGCAGGTATGGGCTTTGGACTTATATTTCCAGTAACTTTATTAATCATGCTCTTTATTCTCAGCAGAACAAAAAACAGAAATTGCATTAAAAAAATTCTATAAAACGTTGAAAATGTTTCTGTTCTTGAAGAGCAAGCGCCAATTGAAGCGATTGCAGAGGCTGCTGCAGCAAAATAATTATAACGCTACGCCAAACTGCCGGCAGAATGATCTGCCGGCAGTTTTCGTTTACTCATTGATTTCCAGAATATCACCGCAGACCATATAATTCAGCCGCTGTATTTTGTTTCTTTTCCGTTTTCATCATACAAAGCATCATTTATAAAAGAAATCCCCTATCATCCCATCTGATGTCCTCTGTTTAGAAAAAATATTGCTGTCGCAGAAATATGGATCACAATGTTCTCCATGTTTCCATATCTTTAGCCTATTCAGGAAAGCATCCACCCCATAAACGTTGATAAAAAATCATTACTATGGAAAACATAAAAGAGCCTACAGAAATCAGGGTTGCTCTCTGCTCAGACGGAATCATTTCATTCAGAATCACATCTGTTTTTACCTCCAGAAAATCATCTGCAAGCGCTCCCAGAAATCCACCTGCGATCATAATCAAGACATTCCCGGTAAGGGCTGCTGCAAGAGCACATCCAACTCCAAAAGCACTTAGTGTAAGCAGTTTTTTATAGCTGTATTGAGGAAAATAAGCAACCATTCTGGCTCCCACAACTGCTCCCAGTCCCATTATAAATAAAGCCGGTCCCAACGCCAGAGAATTCAGTCCGGCCATTGGAAGTTTTGCCTGCAGGAAAAAAGCACAAGTGTGGAAACTGCCCCAATCAGAGAATTGACGATCATAATAGTTCTGGCTTTTCCGTTATTTAGCAGAAATTTCCCGCTTTCCAGAACTATGTTTTTCAGTTTTTCCAGTATGCTTTCTTGCCTTTTTTCTGTATTTTGACAATCAGCTTCAACCTCTTTTAAGCACAATGCAATGCTCAGGGCTCCAATGCTGAATAAAACGTCAATTGCATAGGCTGTCTTATATCCGAGAAAAAGCGCCAGCCCTGCACATAAGGTTGCCGTTGAGCTGCTGATTCTGTAAAGAGCCATTTCTGCAGAAGCAAATCTGTTATATATTTCTTCCTGTCCGGCATACTTTAAGCTGTCATATGCCAGCGCTTCTCTTGTGCCGGATGACAGATTATAGCTTAAAGCAGAAAAGCCCATTGCCAGCGCTGTGGACCAGAATCCGCCTGAAAAAATCATCAAAATATTGGATATCAGCGATACGATCTGACTTATAACAAGGGTCTTTTTACGTCCAAATACGTCCGCCGCTACTCCCGATGGAACCTCAAAACATATGCTTACAGCATGAAAAATACTTTCTATGATTCCAATTTCAATAAGCGAAAATCCTCTTGCCGCAAGAAGAGCCACCCAGGAGCTCCTGCAATCTGGAAATATCCTATTGCCGTAATGCCATATAGCTTCCCGACCTGTTTTTTTATATTAAATTTATGCATAAAAATCTCCTTTTCAAATTATATTCATTCATTTGATAAAGGAGATAGTTGCTCATATATGGATAAAAATAATGCGTTTTCGCTGTTTACTTCGTATCCTTCACCTGAAAAAAGAGCGTACTATCCCCGTAAACAGCCATTTTGCAACCATTTTCAAGTTGGATTTCAGGTGTTTTCCAGTACATAGTCCGTTCCTTTCCTTGAGTTTCTTTCATAATTTATGAATAAATATTAACATAATACTATCTGAGATACAAGCATTAATTCTGTTTTGCATTAACAAAATATTTTTATTTCGTCTGATGGATTATCTGATCCTATAGCTTTCAAGGACTATTCACCCCGTATATCTATAAAACTTCTATCCCTGCACTTATAATAAAGCCATTACATAAACCTGACAGGGATTCCACTCATCCCAAAGAGTCGGAAATATTTCAAATTCTTTAAAGCCAAGGCTTATATAAAATTTATTTGTATTGTCATAATTATCATACTGACCCATCTGAACGGTTTTTACCTGTATAAAAGAAAAACCGTCTTTAATTGCTTTTTCTCTTGCCTTCATAAACAGCTTCCGCCCTATTCCATGGCGATGAAATTCTTTTAGTACACCCATAACAGACACTTCTACAGTATCTTTCCCTGTTTGTTTAAGGCAAAGAAAGCCGATTGTTTTTTCTTCCTTTACTGCAGCAAAAAGCTGTCGATTTACACTATTCACAATGTATTCTTCCCTTGCCTCAGGAATACCAAACCAGTCAGGCAAGGCTTCTAATATTGTACGAGATATCATTTCCTTTTCTTTGTTATTTTCAACTTGTATAATCACTTTTCTTTCCTTTATAAATTCAATGCCTCTTTTTCAGTTTAAGACTTCCATAACCTTTTGAAATTTTGACCTGTAGTATTTTTGACTCTCTGGCGATAATTTTTGAAAACTTCTTTTTAGTTTTTCCTTTACAAATTCCTTACCCTCTTCAATTCCCATCCCTTTCTGAACATAAGCCAAATACAATAAATCAGGTATACTGTCAAAGTGGGAAATTGCATCAGCATCGGCAACACACAGCTCTTCAAGGCTGTTTTTCTCTAAATTCACACTTCCTCTATGCTTTTTAATGCATTCCTGCACTAAAGGAATTTTTCGAGCATCATATCCATATCCTTTTAAGATATCATATGCCATTTGGGCACCGTGCACATGATGAAGTTCGTATAGTCTGTAATCAGTAATGGAGCTACATCATGTAACCAACCTGCAATCATAACCACTTCCTTATCTGCACCATATTTATCTGCCAGAATTTCTGCATTTCTTACTACAGAAGCAATATGATAGTAGCATCCCATACCAAATTTATTTGTTTCTTTTTGGCATCTTTCGTATATCTCCTTTTGCAGACATTCCATAATATCTCTCATAGCTCTTACATCATTATAAAAATCATCTTTTCTCTCTCAGGCTACATTTAGGAAGTTTATCACCATTGTTCCTCTGGCAATTCCATTTCATGGTCCATTTTTACAAACCCGTATTTTTCGTATAAGGCTCTTCCCATATCAGTTGCTTCCAGTGAAATATCTGTAATCCCCCTCATTTTGATATCTCTGACCAGCATATCCAGTGTTTTACCTGCAATTCCCATTCTTCTGTACTCAGGCTTTGTATACATATTCATTATGTAAGCCTTCCTGCCACTTAAATTATGATACGTAGGCATTACCTGATAAAAACTCACACCGCCAGTCCCTATAAAATGATCTCCGTCAGAAACAAGATACGCAATATGGGAACCGTTATTTAATGCAT
>ENA-OQAA01001354-OQAA01001354.1-human-gut-metagenome-genome-assembly--contig:-NODE-1354-length-12664-cov-3.329186_pt1 | contig 12664 bp, 20 predicted proteins | sample MGYA00242489_ERZ504515 | MGnify/ENA primary metagenome ERZ504515 (study PRJEB26092, sample SAMD00036237) | human gut metagenome | host: Homo sapiens | study: EMG produced TPA metagenomics assembly of...
TGTACAATGGTTGACAACAGGTGCAAAATTTACCAGTGGACGTGAAACATGAATTCGGATAAAATTACTTATTATCGATAAAATTTTATGTTTTACGGCAGGCGGCATAATGGAGGAATTACCCCTGACTTGCGCTACGAATCAGTAGGCCGGGGGTTCGAGTCCCTTCCATCGCACCAAGAAAAACCAGAACACGTTTGTGTTCTGGTTTTTCTTTTTGTCAGCACGATGGAAGGGGCTCGAACAGGGCGGCGGCGCGCAGCGCCGCAAGCAAAGCCACTTAGCCTGCGGGTCCCAACACGTAGGAATGTCTACCGTGGAAGCTGTGAAATCGAAAGATTTCATGGCTTTTTTGTTTTGTAAGCCATGAGTGCACGGTTGCGGAAAGAGCGAGAGCTATATCCAGAAGATTCAAGACGGAAAAGATGAAATTTCATATTGACAAGACATCAAGACAAGTATATAATCGAACATGGAAACAACAAGGCATCGCGGCGAAAAGCGTTCGAATGCCGCTTTGGATAGAAACAGGTTAAGGAGATATTCAATGACTCAGAGACAAAAAGGTGCTCTTTATATGATCTTGTCTGCATTGTGCTTTGCATCCATGCAGGTGGTGGTGCGGCTGAGCCGCGAGATCCCCACGATGGAGCAGATCTTCATGCGGAATTCGTTCGTGCTGATCGTTTCGGCAATCATCATTCTGCGCAAAAAGGGCTCGCTGTTTGGCCCGGCCAAGTATCAGCTATCTGTTCGGGCGGTCGTTCTTTGGCTTTCTGGGCCTGATCACCCTGTTTTATGCCTCCAGCCATGCGGCGCAGGGCGATGTGACGATCCTGAACAAAACTTCCCCTATCTGGGTCACCATTCTGGCCGTCATCTTTATGAAAGAAAAGCTGCCCAAGATCCAGATCCCGGCGCTGGCACTTTCCATGGTGGGTGCCTTTATCGTGTTCCGCCCCAGCTTTGAGTCCAACCCCTTCCCGCTGGTGGTGGCATTTTTGTCGGCCGTGACCTCCGGTGTCGCCTACACCTTTCTCTCCTTCTTTAAGGCAAGGTGGACGGCCTGACGGTCATGATGCACTTTTCCACCTTCAGCGCCATTGCTTCTATCCCCTTCATGCTGAAGGATTTTGTGGTACCCAGCTTCAAGCAGGCGGTGCTGCTGCTGCTCATCGGCGTGTTCGGCTCTTTGGGACAGGCCTTTATCACCTATGCCTATCGCTTTGCTCCGGCCTCGGAGATCAGCATCTACAACTACTCCGGCATCATCTTCAGCATGATCCTGGGCTTCTTTATTTTGGGCGAGCCGGTAAAATTTACCTCTGTGATCGGCGGCGCACTGGTGGCAGCCGCTTCTGTTATGGTCTATGTTTATAACAACCGCAGCAATAAGAAGGCAGGTGACGAAACTACGAAATAATCATTGCCCCCAAAGCAAAAGTATGCTATGATACAAATGAATAGCATACAGAACTCTTTCTCGTTGTTTGGCAACTTATCAACCTGAGAAACCAAAAAACGAACGGAGAGTTTTACTATGTGGACGAAAAAAGAAAGATTTGAAGCAGTTCTGAACCATGAGTTGGCAGACCGTCCGCCGGTATCGGCGTGGCGTCATTTCACCGAGAAGGAGCACAGCGGCGCGGACCTCTTTGTAGAAACGATGCTGAAGTGGCAGAACACCTACGACTGGGACTATGTCAAGCTGCAGCCGCGTGCTTCCTACTATGAGGAGGCATGGGGCGGTCAGTTCGACTACAACGACTACGAGGGTGTTTTGCCCAAGGTGGTAAAGGGCCCCATTAGCGGTGTGGCAGATCTGGAAAAGATCACGGTGCTGCCGGGCGATCAGGGTGTGTTTGCAGAGCAGATCGAGGTCATTCAGAAGATGAAGGCTGGTCTGAACGAGGACATCCCCATGTTCCAGACCATGATGTGCCCCACCAGCGTCCTGCAGAAGCTGTGCGCCGTCAACCCCATTGGCCGTTACCGCGCCGCAAGCCGTGACGACCTGATGATGACCCTGATGCATGAGCAGCCGGAGCGGATCCACAAGACCCTGCAGAACATCACCGATACGATGGCCGATTATTCTAAGCACCTCATCGAGGATGCAGCCTGTACGGTGTGTTCTACGGTGCCACCGGCCTGTCCCGTTCCACCTACATGACCAAGGAGGAGTGGGAAGAGTTTGTCAAACCCTATGATCTGCAGATGATGGAGGCGCTGAAGCCCTGCAAGATCATGGTCCATGCCTGCGGCCTTGAGGTGAACCCGGAGTATTTTGCGCACTACCCCATCGACATCCTGCACTGGCCCGAGAGCGCTGCCGGCAACCCCAAGCTGGACACCGCACCCCAGTGGCTGGACAAGTCCATCACTCCGATGGGCGGCTGTGACGAGCGGCTGTTCGGTCAGCACAAGGCCGAGGAGATCGCTGCGCTGACCCGAAACACCCTGAAGCGGATGAAGGACATCCCCTTTGTGCTGGCACCGGACTGCTCGCTGGCCACCAATACCTATGATGAGGAGCTGCGCGCCTTTATCGAGGCGGCACATTCCAACGATTGATCTTCTTTTTTCACTTCCTCCTGTCTGTATGCTGACCGATTGCATGAATAGAGAGTTTTGTCTGTCTGCAAGCTGTGAAAGAGCGGACAGGAGATGGGAAGAGAGGAAAGATTATGGCGGACGAGAACTACTCCTATGCGCCCAAATACGTTCAGATCCAGAACTATATCCTGCAAAAGATTGAGTCTGGCGAGTACACGGCCGGGGACAAGATCCCTTCAGAGATCGAGCTTGCCAGACAGTTTGATGTCAGCCGCCTGACGGTGAATACTGCCGTTAAGGAGCTGGCCAACAGCGGCATCGTGGAGCGGGTGCAGGGCAAGGGTACCTTTGTCCGGTTTGTCCCGGGTCAGTCCTTTTCCAGCCCCATGGCATTTTCCGGCGGCATCAAGATCGCACCCTTTGAACACTCCAACAACAAGCCGCACCGCCTGCTGGAGCATGGGGTCATCAAGGCGGATGCTGCTTTGTGCCAGAAGCTGGGCCTGACGGCAGAAAACCCCTATATCTATAAGATCGTTCGCTGTGTGGATGTGAGCAGCGAGGTGGATGAGGTGGATTACAGCTATGTCCCGCTGTCGGTGTGCAAGGATCACACGTTTGACTGCGAGGCGCTGAAGACCTTTTTCCTGCACGATTATATCTGCCGCTATTTCAATGAAAAGCCGACCCACATCCGCATTTTTGTGGACACGCCCCTTACCTCGGATATGGAGCTTTCTCTGCTGAACGCGCCGCCGGAGAAGCTGTTCAGCTGGGATACCTTCTTATATCACGGGAATCAGGTGCTGGCGGTCACCACCACGGTCTCCATGCCCAAGGAGAACCGTCCCTTCATCACGCTGGAATTCTGAGCGTTTTCTCTCCGCCAAACAAAATATGTACCTGAAGGCTGCTGCACAGTGCGCTGTGCAGCAGCCTTTTTTGCGTGGAGATGGTTCGATACGCTTTGGGACGGAGCTGCGTGGCAGATCCGTCCTGTTTTTACAAAAAGGGACTGTTTTTGGCAGAACAGAGAATTTTCAACGAATAAATTGGGACTACTCACAATTTACAACAGAGAACATCACGATTATACTTACGTCAGGTTGATAAGTTGTCTTTACATATAGACAATAAAACGTCTTGAAAAACCACCGCACAAATCGTACAATTTCATTTGGAGGTATCACTGTTATGACAACACAAGCGATCATTACCTGCGTTATCCTTGTGATCACCATGGTCCTGCTGATCTCTCAGAAGGTCCCGCTGGTCATCCTCGGCGCGGCCATCCCCGCAGCACTGGCCGCCACCGGCGTTATCAATGCCGGCAGCGCCTACACCGAGTTCGGCAACACCACCATCGTGTTCTTCATGGGTCTGGTGGTCGTTGGCGAGGCCTTCTTCAAGACCGGTCTGGCCGACTTTATCGGCGGCAAGATCATCGGTCTGCTGGGCAAGACCGAAAAGGGCCTGCTGCTGGGTACCGGCCTTGTGGCCGGCGGCCTGTCCGCATTCCTGAACGATACCGGCTCCACTGCCTGTCTGATGCCCATCGTCAGCTCCATGGCCTCCAAGGCTGGCGTCAAGAAGTCCAAGCTGCTGATGGCTCTGGCGTTCTTCGCCTCTCTGGGCGGCACCATCACGCTGGTGGGTACCACCCCCACATCGTGGCAAACGGCATCCTGAAGGATATGGGCCTGCGGGAGTTCGGCTTCTTCGAGTACACCAAGATCGGCCTGCCCCTGCTGGTGTGCGGCATACTGTACATGTGCTTCTGCGGCACAAAGCTGCTGCCGGATAAGGACATCGAGATCAAGGGCGGTGACCGCACGGCAGAGTACGACACCAAAAAGATGGTTCTGGTCGCTGTGATCTTCATCGGTGTTCTGGTTGCTATGGCTACCAGCATCGTCCCCATGCACATTGCAGGCGTCATCGGCGCGATCCTCGTCGTCGTCACCGGCTGCATCAGCCTGGACGAGGCCGTCAAGGCCTTCCCCACCTCCACCATCTTCATCGTCGGCGGTATCTTCCCCCTGAGCAAGGCTCTGGTCAGCAGCGGCGCTGCTGAGTACCTGGTCAACGCCATCAGCCCCGTGCTGAGCAACCTGCCTCCCATCATTCTGCTGGGCGCCATCACCTTCCTGATGCTGCTGACCACCCAGTTCCTGATGAACTCCTCTGCCACCGTTCTGGTGCTGCCCATCGCCATCATGCTGTGCCAGGCCGCAGGCATCAATCCGCTGGCCGGTGCCATGTCCGTGTCTGTGTGCGCCTCCGGTGCCTTTGTTACCCCCTTCGGCACTGCACCCAACCTGCTGGTCTGGGAAGCAGGCGGCTACTCTGTGAAGGACTACCTCAAGTGCGGCTTCCCCATGCTGATCATCTTCGGTGTCGTCACCACCGCTCTGTGCGCAGTGTTCTACCTGTAAGTACGCTGTAAAAAAGAAAACCGAGGTTTTAGAATGGAAAAGACGGATAAGAGATACCAGGCTTATATTGATATTCTGCGGGAGGAGCTGATCCCGGCTATGGGCTGTACCGAGCCTATCGCCGTGGCCTATGCCGCCGCTGCTGCCCGCAATACGCTGGGCGAGCTGCCGGACAAAGTGCTGGTGGAAGCCAGCGGCAGCATGATCAAAAACGTCAAGTCGGTCATCGTACCCAACACGGATAACATGAAGGGTCTGGAAGCCGCCGCTGCTGCGGGCATCGTAGCCGGCAAGCAGGAAAAGAAGCTGGAGGTCATTGCCGATGTGACCCCGGAGCAGACCAAAGCCATCCGCGCATATCTTGACCAGACGGATATCAAGGTGCGGCACGTTGAGAATGGCGTCACCTTTGACATCATCCTCACGGTCTGGAAGGGTGAGCATTCCGCACAGGTGCGCATTGCGGTGTTCCATACCAATATCGTCCATGTGGAAAAGGACGGCGAGGTACTGGTGGACATTCCGGTACACGGAGATAGCGAGGAGACCCTGACCGACCGCAGCCTGCTGGATATGGAGCATATCTGGGACTTTGCCAACACGGTGGACGTGGAGGATGTCCGTTCCATTCTGGAACCGCAGATCCGGTGCAACATGGCCATTGCCGAGGAGGGTCTGCGCGGCAACTACGGTGCCAACATCGGCAGTGTGCTGCTGGATATGGAGGGCAATGATGTAAGAGTCCGTGCCAAGGCATACGCCGCAGCCGGTTCCGATGCCCGCATGAACGGCTGTGAGCAGCCGGTGGTCATCAACTCCGGCAGCGGCAATCAGGGCATTACTACCTCTGTACCGGTCATCGTCTATGCCCGGGAGCTGGGCGTGAGTGACGAAAAGCTTCTGCGGGCGCTGACCCTCTCCAACCTGACCACCATCCACGAAAAGACCCCCATTGGCCGCCTGTCTGCTACTGCGGCGCTATCAGCGCGGGCGCTGGTGCGGGTGCCGGTATCGCCTATCTCTGCGGTGGTGACTATGATGCCGTCATCCATACGGTCGTCAATGCACTGGCAGTGGTTTCCGGCGTTATCTGCGATGGCGCCAAGGCCTCCTGCGCAGCAAAGATCGCAACTGCGGTGGAGGCAGGTCTGCTGGGCTACAATATGTACATCCGCGGCAATCAGTTCCGCGCTGGTGACGGCATTGTGGCCAAGGGCGTAGAAAACTCCCTCAAGAATGTGGGCCGTCTTGGCAAGCAGGGCATGAAGGAGACCAACAACGAGATCATTGCTATCATGGTGGGCTGCTGATTCTGCTTATCGCGATTTTCAAAAATAGTGCCTATCAAAATGGCATATTTGCGATATGCAGTTTGCGGATGTTGCTTGTGCATTAAAAACGCAAACTGCTATAGTAACGCTATTTTCAATGCTGTATGAGGTCAAAGTCAACCTGAGCGAGTTTCTCTCCCATTCATGACATACTCCTACTTGCCATAGATCATACCTCTACCTTCTACTTGCCACGGGATCTCAGACAGCCTTTCTCCTTAAATAGCAAAGCCGCACTCCGGATCTGCTCGGAGTGCGGCTTTGCTTATGCTGTCAGTGGCACCCGCCCCCGCAGTGGGAGCGCAGCTGTGGCCCTCGTCGTGGTCGTGGTGGGTGCAGTGGATGTCCGGGTCGAAGACCAGCTTCCCGGCCAGATAGTCGGCCACGGCGGCGTCTGCATCGCCGGAAAGGCCGCCGAACAGCTGGATGCCGGCCTGCATCAGCGCCATCTGCGCCCCGGTGCCGATGCCGCCGCAGAGCAGGACGTCTGCGCCATGCTGTACGAGAAAGCCCGCCAGTGCGCCGTGGCCCTGACCATTCGTCGGGATGACCTCGGTGCGCAGGAGCTGGCCGTTTTCGGCCTCATAGAACTTGAACTGTGCGGAGCGGCCAAAGTGCTGGAACACCTGACCGTCTTCGAATGGGACTGCGATTTTCATGAGAACGTCTCCTTTACTGCTTGTTTTGTACAGCCTCCCGGATGCTCTTTGCCAGCTTTTTGGCGTCCAGAGGTTTGACGATGCGCTGGGTCTTGCCGCGCACGAGGCCGGCGTAGTTGACGACCCGGGCCGTACCCTGTATCTTGCCCACCAGCACGAGGACACCGAAAAACAGGCTGATCAGGATGGCTGTGAGAAGGACGGTGAAAAGCTGGATGATATGTTGAAATTTCACAAGTGGTGCGGGTCTGCCACGGCTCATAGTTCTCCGCATTCGAGCTTTCTGCGCACCTCGTGGAGCGAAGCACACTCGCAGGTATAGATCCTGCGCATCTCGTCGGTGGCGGGCGAGAGGTCGGGGACCATCACGGTGACAAAGCCCCCTGCCGCGCCGGCCCGGACGCCGTTGTAGCTGTCCTCGAGCACCATCGTCTTTGCAGGCTCGGTGCCGAGTTTCTGCGCCGCCAGCAGGAAGATGTCCGGCGCGGGCTTGGAGCGGGTCAGGTGCTCGCCCGAGATGACGGCCTTGAAGTAATGGCCGAGGCCCCAGTGTTCCAGATGTCCCTCGATGACGGTCATGGGGCTGGAAGACGCCACCGCCATGGGGATGTGATGTTCGTCCAGCCAGGCCAGAAGCTCGTCGAGGCCGGGCATTTTGGGGACAGGCTTGTTGAAGGCTTCATAGGCCAGCCGGTACAGCTCCTCCACGATGCCCATGGCGGGGCAGTCCTCGCCGTAGAAGCGCCGCAGCACATCGCAGCTGCCGGCCTTGGTGGTGCCGCGGGCAGCCTGCGAGAGGCCATCCTTGCAGGGCAGGCCGAATTTTGCCAGTGCCGGCTCCCAGCAGATGTTCCAGATGCGCTCGGTGTCGAACATCAGCCCGTCCATATCAAAAATAACACCCTGTATCATAACGCAAGCTCCTTTTGGCGAAAAATCTACACACATACTCTATTGTACCATGTTTTTCCGCTTTTGAACACCGATAAGGTCATAATTTGTGGCAACTTGACTGCCCCAAAGATGAAACATTTTTCGGTTGCTTGCAAATCCGTTTCACGGCATTATAATAGAAAACAACATTCGGCATATTTGGCGCAGGGCGTGCAGCCCGCGCGGCGCTGTGTGAGATCAGAAAAGAGGGAAATTTATCATGTTGGACATCAAGATCACTCGTACTACCTGCCCGAAGGAAAAGCCGCAGGACGAGTCTAAGCTGGGTTTTGGCAAGAAGTTCACCGACCATATGTTCGTTATGGACTACACCGAGGGCGAGGGCTGGCATGACGCCCGCATCGTCCCCTACGCACCCTTCCCGCTGGACCCCGCTACGGTCGTGTTCCACTATGCACAGGAGATCTTCGAGGGCATGAAGCTTACCGCACTGCGGATGACACCATCCAGCTGTTCCGCCCCGAGTGCAACGCAAAGCGTATGCAGGACTCTGCTGACCGTCTGTGCATCCCCAAGATCCCTGTTGAGGATTACATCCAGGCCGTCGAGGCTCTGGTGGATGTGGACCGTGACTGGGTGCCTCACTCTGACGGCGCTTCCCTGTACATCCGTCCCTTCGTGTTCGCAAACGATGTGGGTCTGGGCGTCCACGCTTCCAAGCACTACATCTTCTGCATCATCTGCGCTCCGTCGGGCGCTTACTACGCCGAGGGCATCAACCCGTGCGCATCTACGTCGAAGACGAGTACATCCGTGCCGCTCCCGGTCTGACCGGCTTCACCAAGTGCGGCGGCAACTACGCTGCTTCCATCAAGGCCGGCGAGCTGGCTGAGGAGCAGGGCTACGCTCAGGTGCTGTGGCTGGACGGCGTCGAGAAGAAGTACGTCGAGGAAGTCGGCAGCATGAACATTATGTTCAAGATCGACGGCAAGGTCTACACCGCCGCCACCGTCGGCACCGTCCTGCCCGGCGTCACCCGCCGCAGCTGCATCGAGCTGCTGAAGGACTGGGGCTATGAGGTCATCGAGGGCAAGCTGGCCATCGCCGACATCATGCAGGCTGCCCGCGACGGCAAGCTGGAAGAGGTCTTCGGCACCGGCACCGCCGCTGTCGTCTCCCCCGTCAAGGAGCTGGTCTGGAAGGGTGAGCACGCTACATCGGCGACGGCAGCATCGGCCCTGTCACCCAGAAGCTCTATGACACCATGACCGGTATGCAGTGGGGCAAGATCCCCGATACCAAGGCTGGATCGTCCCTGTGGAGAAGAAGTACTAAGAGCTGAAAGGCTTATGAACGCCGCCCGGCTGTGCGCCCGGCGGCGTTTGCTGTATCCGGTGCGGATTGCAATTCTCTGCCGCGGGTGATACACTTAAAGTACACCTGAAAAACGAGAGGGAATGAAAAGATGATAAAGAAGTGGAGCATCCGCTACCCCGCTGTGGGCGGCGAAGAAGAGCGTCGGGCCTATGTCTATCTGCCCACCATGTACGAGGCTGACCCGGACCGGCGGTATCCGGTGCTGTATATGTTCGACGGGCAGAACGTGTTTTTCGACGAGGACGCCACCTACGGCAAGAGCTGGGGCGTGGCCGACTATCTGGACTACACCGATACGCCCCTCATCGTGGCGGCGGTGGAGTGCAACGCCGGTGCCAACAATGAGCGTCTGGTGGAGTATTCGCCCTACCGCTTCGACGATAAGCAGTACGGCCACTTCGACGGCAAAGGCAAGGACACCCTGAACTGGTTCGTCCACGAGTTCAAGCCCTGCATCGACGCCAACTACCGCACCCAGCCCGACCGGGCTCATACCTTCATCGGCGGCAGCTCCATGGGCGGCCTCATGAGCTGTACGCTCTTTTGCAGTACAGCGACGTGTTTGGCCGTGCGGCGGCGCTCTCGCCCTCGCTGTGGGTAGCTCCGGAGGCGCTGACGGCGCTGGTGGGCCGCTGCAAGCTGGCCCCGGGTACCGTGCTCTACATGGATTACGGCTCCAGAGAGATGGGCAACCACGACGGGATGCGGAAAGGCTTCGGCGAGATGTGCAGCAGGATCTTTGCCCGGGGCATCAACCTGACGGCCCGCGTCGTGCCGGGCGGAGACCACAGCGAAGCCAGCTGGGAAAAGCAGCTGCCCTTTGTGTTCCACACCCTGATGTACGAGCTTGATTGAACCAAACGGAGGAGGAAAGCATATGGAGATGCAGTATTTCAAGGAATACAGCCCGGCGCTGGGCCGGGAGATGGAGTGCAAAGTCTACGGACACGGGGGACGGCCCATGCTGTACATCCCCTGTCAGGACGGCCGCTTCTTCGACTTCGAGGACTTCCACATGGCCGACACCCTTGCACCCTGGATCGAGTCGGGCCAGCTCATGGTCATGTCCATCGACACGCTGGACAAGGAGACCTGGTCGGACACCAATGGCGACCCTTACTGGCGCATCCGCCGGTATGAGCAGTGGCTGCATTATATCGTGGACGAAGCTGTCCCCAAGCTGCGCTATCTGTCCAAGGAGCGCAATGGCTGGGATGACCTGCCCGGCGTCATCGCCTTCGGCTGCAGCCTCGGCGCGACCCATGCGGTCAACCTTTACCTCCGCAGGCCCGACATCTTCTGCGGCTGTCTGGCCCTCAGCGGCATCTATACCGCCCACTATGGCTTTGGTGACTACATGGATGAGCTGGTGTATATGAACTCTCCCGTGGACTATATGCGCAACTTCCCGAGGATCACCCCTATATGGAGCTGTACCGGAACCAGAAGGCTGTCATCTGCTGCGGTCAGGCGCATGGGAGCAGCCCGACACCACTTGGATGCTCAAGCGCATCTTTGAGGCAAAGAACATCCTGTCTGGTGGATCTGTGGGCCACGACGTCAAGCACGACTGGGATTGGTGGTATAAGCAGGCGGTTTATTACATGCCGTATATTTTGGGGTGAAAGAAAACCTCGCCGTCACGCCTACGGCGTGCCACCTCCCCTAATGAGGGGAGGCTTTGGCATAACGGAAAGCTTCATCTCTTCGCCAGAGGCTCCCTCGGTAGGGGAGCTGTCGAGCGTTAGCGAGACTGAGAGGTTTCTCTACAGCAAATAGAGGATATTCAAGGAAAGAAGACGCGAAATTATGCAGAATTTTATTTTTATCTCCCCGAACTTCCCGACGAACTACTGGCAGTTCTGCCGGGAGCTGAAGAACAACGGCATGAACGTGCTGGGCATCGGCGACCAGCCCTACGATGAGCTGAAGCCGGAGCTGAAGGACAGCCTGAACGAGTACTACAAGGTCGGCAGCCTCGAGAATTACGACGAAGTCTACCGCGCTGTGGCCTTCTTCATCTTCAAGTATGGCCGCATCGACTGGCTGGAGTCCAACAACGAATACTGGCTGGAGCGGGACGCTGCCCTGCGCACCGACTTCCACATCACCTCCGGCTTCCAGACCGAGGATATGCCCCGCATCAAGTACAAGAGCAAGATGAAGGAGTACTACCGGAAGGCCGGTATCGCCACCGCCCGCTACCACATGGTGGACGATCTCAACGGCTGCAGGGCTTTCATCAAGCAGGTGGGCTATCCTGTGGTGGTCAAGCCCGACAACGGCGTGGGCGCTTCCGACACCCACAGGCTGTCCAATGACGAAGAGCTGAAGACCTTCCTCGCCTGCAAGGCCGAGGATCACCCGGACGTCTCCTACATCATGGAGGAGTTCGTCCGCGCCGAGGTCAACAGCTACGACGCCATCATCGACGCTCCGGCAACCCCATCTTTGAGGCCGGCAACGTCAGCCCCATGTCCATCATGGACATCGTGAACGACAACGACAACTCCATCTACTACATCATCAAGGACCTGCCCGAGGACACCCGCGCCGCAGGCCGTGCCGTCGTCAAGAGCTTCGGCGTCAAGAGCCGCTTCGTCCACTTCGAGTTCTTCCGGATGACCGAGAACCAGGCCAGCATGGGCGAAAAGGGCCAGATCGTAGCCTCGAAGTCAATATGCGCCCCTGCGGCGGCTTCACCCCCGATATGATAAACTTCGCCCGCTCCACCAACGTCTATAAGATCTGGGCCGACATGATCGCCTTCGGCGGCACCGATATGCCCGTGGGCGAGCACTACTACTGCCCCTTCGCCGGCCGCCGCGACGGCAAGAACTTCGTGTACAGCCATGAGCAGATCATGCAGAAGTACCAGAAGAACATGAAGATGGTGGACCGCATCCCCGACGCCCTCTCCGGCGCGATGGGCAACCAGATGTACGTCGCCACCTTCTCCACCCGCGAGGAGATGGAGCAGTTCTACTCCGATGTTCTGGCCGTCACCGACGGCGATGCTGCCGCCGCACAGGCCGCGCTTTCTCAGGTGCTGGCTCTGGGCGAGCCCACCAAGCTCTGACCCCGAAGCCCAACCTCAGCCCGGCGGTCAAGCCCACCACTGCTGTGACAAAGACCCCCACCCGCGCCGTCACCAAGACCAGCCGCAAGGGCCGGAAGTGATTTCCACAAAAACTTACAAACCGCAGCTGCAGAGAGAAATGAACGACTCTGCGGCTGTTTTTTTGACATGAGCAATGTGAATGATTGACAGTGGCCCGGAAAAAGTTGTCAAAGATAATGCAAATGCAAAAAGAGGAAAAACGAACCTTTCTGCAAAAATGAGCTGGAAAAGACAGGGAGAAATTTTTCTATGAAGCTGTACAGAAACTTACTTCTCTGCTGGTGGCTGCAG
>ENA-OQAA01001355-OQAA01001355.1-human-gut-metagenome-genome-assembly--contig:-NODE-1355-length-12655-cov-2.305476_pt1 | contig 12655 bp, 13 predicted proteins | sample MGYA00242489_ERZ504515 | MGnify/ENA primary metagenome ERZ504515 (study PRJEB26092, sample SAMD00036237) | human gut metagenome | host: Homo sapiens | study: EMG produced TPA metagenomics assembly of...
CCCCGAAGCACGATGCGGGTACCGCAACCCGACATTATCGAGCATTTTGGCAACGCAGATGCCGTGCCGCAGCCGCCGGAGCGGTGCTTAAGCCGCAAGGCGGGAATTGTGCGGTGTTGCCTCAGGTTTCTTCTTCCGGTTCCGGCTGTTCTGCCGGGGCGGGGGCTACCATGCGCAGGAACTCGGCTTCGTCAATCACGGGGATGCCGAGCGTTTGGGCTTTGGTCAGCTTGGAGCCTGCCGCGGCACCGGCCAGAACATAGGCTGTCTTTTTGGAAACAGAGCCGCTGGCCTTGCCGCCGTTCTGCACGATCATGGCCTCGGCTTCCTGGCGGGAAAGAGTGGGCAGTGTGCCGGTCACAACGATCGTCATTCCGGCAAGGGCCGTTCCCTTCTTTTCGCCGTGCCACTGCATATTTACACCCGCATCGGCCAGGCGGTGCAGCAAATCCGCAGTACCGTCTTTGGCAAAGAACTCCACCACGCTCTGCGCCATCACGCCGCCGAAGCCATCAATGCTGCTGATGTCCTCCGCTGCGGCGTTTCTCAGGGCGTCCATACTGCCAAAATGCTCAGCCAGCAGGGCGGCGGCTTTATCGCCAATATTGCGGATACCAAGACCGAACACCAGTTTATCCAGGTTGTTTTGCTTAGAGGAAGCAATGGCTTTGAGCAGGTTCTCAGCGCTCTTGGCTTTGAATTTATCCAGCGTCAACAGCTGATCTTTGGTCAGGTCGTACAGGTCTGCTACTGAGTGCACCAGCTGGCGGTCAATCAGCTGCTGGGCGATTGCTTCGCCCAGGCCGTCAATGGCCATGGCAGTGCGGGAGGCAAAATGGATAAGGTTGCGCAGGCTCTGGGCCGGGCATTCCGGGTTGACGCACCGCAGGGCGGCTTCATCCTGCAGGTGTACCACCGGTGCCCCGCAGGACGGGCAGACCCGCGGCATATGGTACGGCACTGAGTTTTCGCCGTGGCGCGCCACACCGATGACTTCCGGGATGATATCCCCCGCTTTGCGCACCTGGATGGTATCGCCAATACGGACGTCCATCGCTTCGATGATATCCTCATTGTGCAGGTTGGCGCGGGAAACGCTGGTACCCGCCAGAAAAATGGGGTCAAACACCGCGGTGGGAGTCAGCACGCCGGTGCGGCCAACAGTGACTTCGATATCACGGACGGTGCTTTCCTTGACTTCCGGCGGATACTTGAAGGCAATAGCCCAGCGCGGGAACTTGTTGGTGCTGCCAAGGGCCTGACGCGCAGTAAGATCGTTGACCTTGATAACAGCGCCGTCCATATCAAAATCAAGGGTGCCGCGGGCTTCGCCAATGCGCTGGATCTCGGCAATGGCATCCTCAATGTTGGTATATACGTTATAGCGCGGGGATACCGGGAAACCGAGGGACTTGATATAATCCAGCGTTTCGCTGTGGGTGGTAAAGGTTTTACCCTCCACCTGCTGCAGGTTGAACACAAAGATAGAAAGCCCGCGGGCTGCCGTAATCTTGGCATCTTTCTGCCGCAGAGAGCCAGCCGCCGCGTTGCGGGGGTTCTTGAACGGGGTTTTATCCTCCAGCTCCTGCTGCTCCTTCAGGGCAAAAAACGCTTCATGCGGCATATAGACTTCGCCGCGCACTTCCAGAAAATCGGGGGGCATTGGGGATTTCTTTGGGGGATAGACTTGATGGTGGCAAGGTTTTCGGTCACGTCCTCCCCCACCAGGCCATCGCCGCGGGTGGAGCCGCGGGTCAGGCGGCCGTTGCGGTATTCCAGGCTGACAGAAAGGCCGTCGATTTTGATTTCTACCACATATTCCGGCGTAACGCCTGCTTCCCGCACGCGCTGGTCAAACTCGCGCAGTTCATCCAGCGAGAAAGCATCCTGCAGGCTTTCCATTTTAACAGCATGGGTCACCTTGCTGAACTTGCCGCTGGGGGTGCCGCCCACATGCTGGGTGGGGCTGTCCGGCGTGACAAGCTGCGGGAATTGGGCTTCGATGGTTTTCAGCTCGCGGGTCAGCTGGTCATACTCGTAATCTTCCAGTTCCGGGGCGTCCTGGTCATAATACAGACGGTTATTCTTTTCAATCACAGCGCGCAGTTCTGCTGCACGTTTGCGGGCCTGCTCCAGTTCCATGGTAGTATTTCCTCCGTTTGCGCGGTTATTCGGCTTGCTCTTCCGAGTTTGGTTTGCTTTTTCAATGCACTTTAGTATGCCCGGCTGCGGGCAGATATAGAAAAGGCCGCCCTGCCTGTGGGCGGCTTGGACGCGATATAAAACGAAAAGCGCCCGGCAAAATTGCCAAGCGCTTTTGTTCTGGTGGAGATTACCGGGATCGAACCGGTGACCTCTTGCATGCCATGCAAGCGCTCTCCCAGCTGAGCTAAACCCCCAGATGCTTTGCCGTGGTTGGCTTTTCAACCGGCGACAGATGTTATTATAACAGGGTGTTGGGTATTTGTCAACTAATTTTTTGAAAGTTTTTGGGGTTTGGCTCACTTTTTTGCTTTGCCGGGCATAGCATGGGCTGCACGGAAAATAAAGCGGCGGGAGGTGATGCCCCATGCGCAAGTGCCGCAGTGCCGGGCACCGCAGCCGCCATGCCGCGCTTTGGCGGCTGCTGGCATTGGCAGCGGCAGTTTTCTGCCTTTGCTGGCACCTGGCCGACTGCATTGAAGATGCATGTGGCCCGCCATGCGGGAAGTTGCCCAGCATGAATGCCGCAGCCTTGTGGTGCAGTGCCTGAACACAGCGGTCTATGGCGAGCTTTCCGCCAACCCGCAGCGGTATGCCGGGCTGTACACGCTGAACGGTGGCTGCCTGCTGGGGGACAGCGAACGAATCAACACCGCGCGGGCAGCCTGGTGCAAACCGCCCAGCAGGCATTGAATGCCATGCCGAAAAATGACATCAGCATTTCCTTAGGCAGCTTATCCGGCAGCATTTTCCTGTTGGAAATGGGGCCGGGCTGGACGGTGCACCTGAACCCGGACGGGTATGTGGAGGGGCGCATGGAAGAAACCATGGAGCCCGCCGCCATCAACCGCACCCGATTTACGGCGGACCTTGTGCTGGAAACCACAGTGAATGTTATCCTGAACGGCCGCGCCGCGCTGACCCAGGTGGAAGTACGGGTGCCGTTGGCCAGCTTTTTGTTGGATGGCGATGTGCCCGCTTATTATGGCAGTTGAATGATAAAAGCCGCAGCCCGCGGCAGGCTCTCCCCCCTGCTGCGGGCTGCGGTTATACGGTTTTAATGATGGTTGTGGCCACGAATGATGCGGTATTCCGGTTCCAGCTTATCCGTCAGGAACAGCTGGCTATGGTAAAGCCCGGCATAGCCGGAAAGCGCATAGGTAATGCCGCACACGATGGCAAAGTACCAAAGCCCCTGCGCACCGAACAGCTCGATTGCCAGCACCAGTGATGCCACCACGCAGTTGCTGGCACCGCAGAACACGCCAGCCAACCCAAGGGCTGCGCCAAAGCCCGCCGGATGCCCAGCAGCGGCGCGGCCACACAGCCAAAGGTCGCCCCCACAAAAAAGCTGGGCACGACCTCACCACCCTTAAAGCCAGAGCTGAGGGTAAGGGCGGTGAGCAGGATCTTGACGATCCAGTCCCACGGCAGGGCCTGGCCCTGTTCCACCGCAGCGGCGATGATGTTCATGCCCGCGCCGTTATAGCGCATGCTGCCATACAGCAGGGTGAACACCACCACCACACAGCCGCCCAAAAAGGCCCGCACCCACGGGTTGGGCAGCAGCTTGGGCAGGTCGTGCGCAGCGCTGTGCAGCACAAAGCAGAACAGATGCACACCACCGCGCAGGCCAGCGCCAGCAGCGCGACCCGCACGACCATGGCAGGTTCAAACGCCGGGACTTCCACCGCAAAGCGCGTAGGGGTAACGCCGATAAGCTGAGCAACGCCATAGGCAATGATTGCCGCCGTAAAGCACGGGATATACGCCGCATAGAACACAACGCCCACATTGACAATCGTCATGGCAAAAAAGGTTGCGGCAAGCGGGGTGCTGAACAAAGCGGAAAAGAACGCCGCCATACCGCACTGCACGGCCATGCGGCGCTCGTGCTCATTCAGGTGCAGCACGCCGCCGGCCCACCAGCCGATGGTGCCGCCCATCTGCAAAGCAGCGCCCTCGCGCCCGGCACTGCCGCCGCCCAGGTGGGTGAGCACCGTGCTGATAAACATGACCGGCAGCAGCCAGAACCGGATGGGCTTGCCATCCTTGACGCAGTCGATCATATCATCGGTCGAAACGCCTCCAGCTTTGCCGCTTTATAAAATGCCACGATGACAAGGCCGATGACCGGCAGCAAAAACAGGATGGCGGTGTGTTCGGTCCGCAGTTCGGTTACATGCTCCACAGCCAGATCAAACGCCGCACCAATGATACCGCAGGGCACGCCGGTAATCATGGCCAGTGCCAGCCATTTCAACAGCTCTTTTGCGCAGAACCATACGCGGCCCGCGCAGGATACGATCCTTTCCCTGATGTTTTCCATCCGATAGGTTTCCCCCTTCTACTTTGCAATAATTCTGTTACTTCATCGCCTGCAGCTGCACCTGCAATGCAGCGCGGGTATACAGCGTATTGAGTACCTGAATGATCTCTTTTTTGCTCAGCCGCGGCGGCAGGCCCAGAATGCGCAGGAAGGTGCGCCGCCGCTCGCTGGCGTTGGCGCTGCCGCTTAAGCCCCACTCATACAAATCGGTATAGGTAATGGGGTCCGTGTTCTGCTGCTGGGCCTGCAGGGGGGGCCGCGGCCAGGGCGGTATGCAGCCCCTGCAGAATCAGGGCATCGTCCACACCTTCCACGCCAAGCAGGCCCTCCTTGCCGGGTTCCGGTTTGCGGGGTTCCTTACCGGGCACGGCGGGGATATAGGCCTGCAGCACGTTTTGCGGCCCCACAAGGCCGGTGATGTAGTGGCGTATCTTAAAGCCTGCGGCGTCGGAGTCCGTCAGCAAAATCATGCCCTGGGCGGCGGCAATGCGTTTGAAGAGCGCCTGCATGGTTTTATCCTTAAAGATAGCAAAACCGTCTGTTGTCAGGATGGTGGCATCCACAAGGTTGGCCAGGCGGGCGGCATCGTATTTGCCTTCCACCACAAGGGCCTGGGTCAGGTTCAATTTATTCTGGTTCATGCACGGCTCCTTGCCAGCGAAAGTTCGCAGATGGCTTTTTGCATCAGCAGCGGGGCATCCAGGCGGCTGCCTTTCAAATCCAGGTCCAGCTTTTGCAGGATGCGCAGGCTTTCTTCGATCTGGCTACGCTGAAAGCGGGCGGCAGTCTGATCCGCGTTGCCAAGGCGGTAGTTCCATTTGCCGGTATACTTAAAATCCTTGGCCAGGTCCGCCAGCGGGCGGCGGCTCTTTTTAGCCAAAAAAGCCCGGTAAATATCCAGATAGTTGCCGATCAGCGCGCCGGTAATAAGGATCGGCTCGTTTTGCAGTTCCAGCAGGGTTTGCAGTTTGGCCAGAGCCTGGCGGGTGTTGCCCGCCGCCACCAGCTTGACCATATCAAAGGTATCAGCGTCCAGCGTGACGGTGCCAAGCTGCTGAATCATTTGGGTAGTGATGGTGGTATAGCCACTGAGCGCTGCCAGCTTGGCGATCTCATTTTGCAGCAAACTGGTCGTCGCCGCAGCGGTCCAGCAGAGCGGCTTCGGCACCGGGGGCAAAGGTGGTGTGATACTCCCCTGCCCAAGTGCGGGCCATCTCCTGCAAGGCGGCGCGGCCGGGTTTAGCGATCTGTACACAGTAGCCCAGTTTTTCGCATGCGGCGATGAGCTTTTGCTCCCGCTTGCCAGGCTTGATTTTGCCGTATTTTTCTTCCAGCAGGCTGGTCAGCACAAAGACGGCGTTCTCGGTATCGGAAAGGGTATCGCAGAGCTCCTGCAAATCTTTATCCGAATAGGTAGACGGACGAATGAGCGGCAGCATAACCAGCCGGCGGCCCCCAAAGAACGAGATGGTGCCCGCCGCCAACACAATATCCTCCACACTGGGGGTGGGGCCATCCAGCGTGATGGTATCGGGGGCTTCTTCGCTCAAAAACTTTTCGGCTTTGGCGGCAGCGCTGCGCACCAGAGCTTCATCACTGGCATAAAAGTAAAACACCGGGCAGCCGGACTTGAGACGTTTTTTCAGTTCGGTTTCACTGTACAGCAAGGGGCTGCACCTCCTCATACACAACACTTTTGCCGGGGCGCACCACGGCAGTCGGGGTTTCGGCATCGTAATAAACAGGGGTATCCCCCGCTTTGGACAGCCATTTGGGTGTTTGCTGGTTGCACAAAATTGCCTTTGCCTGAATGGCTTCCGGGCAGCTGCCGCCCGCGCAGTACAGATCCACTGCTACCGGATCGGCCAGGATCAGCTTGCCCGCACTGGCCGCGGCGTGCCAGCCGCCGACATCCAGTACCGCAAGGGCTGCGGCGTTGGTGTGCAGCAAATCCACTTCCACGGTATCCAGCAGCTGCAGATGGGTCAGGCCCTGCGGCAGGTCGGCAATGGTCAGCAACTGCGCGGGCTGCAAAGGCATTTCGCCGGGTTCGGTGCGCAGGTCAATCACTGCGGCAAGTTCCGGCGCGCCGTTCTGGGTCAGGTACTGCTGCACCGCACGGCCATTGGCGGCGCTGCGCGGTAGAGCACCACGCGCGGTTATTCTGCACCGCCACCACGCAGCCATTGCCCGCGGTGCCCACCATGGCCAGGCGTACCACATCGCGCTGCATGGTGCCGCCCAACATAACGGCTGCCACTGCGCACACAAAGCCAACGGGCACAAAGCGGCGCAGCTGCCGGGTGCGCCAGAAGAGCGCCGCCAGCACAGCAAAAACAGCCAGCACCCACAAAGTATACCGCACCGGCAGGGCAATGTGGGCCACCGGCAGAGCCGCGCACCAGGCGGCCAGGGTGGTCATCAGGCGCAGCACAATGCCAAGCAGCAGGCTTGCCCCGTGGAACAGCGGGTCCAGCACCGGCACAAAGGAAAGCACCAGCGCCAGGATCCCCAGCCGCAGCGCCGGGCCAAGCAGCCACACCACCAACAGGTTGGCGGGCACTGCGGCACCACTGGCTGCCATGCCATGCAGCAGCAAGACCGGTAAGGTTGCCAAAGTGGCCAGTACCGCAGTCTGCACCGCATCCACCGCGCGGAGCACGATGGCAAGGGGCAGCGGCAGGGCGTTTTGCCGCCTTTGGTTATGGCGGGCCGCATAGCGCACCTGCACAAACTGTGTTTGCCGTTTGGCCAGCGCCGAAGCTGCCAGCACGCCCAATACCCCGCAGACGGAAAGCTGGAAGCCGATATCACACGGGGCAAAAGGCTGCTGCACCCCAATGATGATGGCGGCCAACGCCAGCGCAGTAAGGGAATCCGGCGGCTGGAGCAAAAGGCTGCCCACCAGCATGATGAGGAACATAACGCCCGCACGGAACACCGAGAACGGCAGCCCGGTCAGCCCCATATAGAGCAGCAGAACCGTGATTTGCAGCAGGATCCGCGGAACCGAGAACCGGCTGCGCCGCCCCTGCCCCATGGCAAACAGGCCGCACAGCAGCGCCACATGCAGGCCGGAAACCGCCAGCAGGTGGGCAATGCCTGCCGTGCGGAAGGTATCACTCCATTCGTCCGTCAGTTCGCTTTTCTCGCCCAGCAGCATGGCAGCTTCCACCCCGGCAAGATTTTGTGGCAAGTAGGTGGTTAACCGTTTGGCAAACGCCTGCCGCAGGTGGTACAGCCGGTACGGCAGCGCATCCGAGGTTTCCTGCCAGATATAATCCGCCTGATAGGATGCCCCAAGCCAAGTACTTGGCATAGCGGGACATGCGGTAAGAGTCCGCCCGCAGGGGCTGCAGTTGGAACTGCCCGGTAATGATATCCCCTGCTTCGGAATACGGCAGGTCTGTGCAGTATACTTTAAGCGAGGTTTTGCGGCCATCCAGCCGGGTGATAAGCAGCGTTGCCCGCACATTGCCCGGCTGCCAGGAGGTTTCGGCGTCCGGCTGCACAATGGCGGTACAGGCATAGGTTTGCCCTGCCAGGCTTTGGGCCGGTTTTACCACGGCCAGCTGGTAAGCAGCGCTCCACACCAGGCCAGCCAGCAGCCCTGCCACGGCGGGCAGCGCAAAGCGGGCCGCCCGGCGCTGGGTAAAGGCAGCAAACAGGAACAGCGATATAAAAGTGCCGCCGTCAGCAGCGAGGCCAACGGCGGCAGGTACGCCGCGGCCAGCTCTGCCAATGCGAAGGCAAGACCAAAGCCAGCCAGCTTACGAGTCATGAGTTTTTAGTGGGCAAACAGGGGCAGCGGTTCAAGGAAGATGATATCCTTGCGCTCGGCTGCATCGCCTTCCGCCAGAACAGCTGCCTGGGCCACAATGGTGCCGGAGCTGCGGGCTGCCAGTGCATCCAGCGCATGCAGGCTGCCGCCGGTGGAAATCACGTCATCCACAACCAGGATGCGCTTGCCGTTCATATAGTCAAGGTCTTTTTTGTCAATGACCAGCGTCTGCTTGCCGGCGGTGGTGATGGACTGATCCTCCACGATGACCGGATCCGCCATGTACCCCTTGACACCCTTGCGGGCGGGGATCCACTGCTTGCCGCTCTGGCGGGACATTTCGTATGCCAGGGGGATGCCCTTGGCCTCGGCGGTCAGGATGACATCAAAATCCGGGCACTTTTCCAGCAGGGCCTTGGCGCAGGCAATGGTCAGCTCAACATCGCTGAACATGATGAATGCGGCAATGTCCAGGTGGTCATTGATTTTGCAGATGGGCAATTCACGGGTCAGGCCTGCCACATGCAGGGTATAGTTTTTGCCATAGTAAACAACCTCTTTTCACATTTCAGTGCAAAGGAGCCTGCATCAGCCCGGAGGCCATGCAAGGCTGCGCTTTGCCAGCACATGGAAGTGCAGGTGCTTCACGCTCTGGCCGCCATCGGCGCCAACGTTGGTCACAACGCGGTAGCCGCTTTCGTCCACGCCAAGCTGCTTGCACAGGTCGGCGATGGTGGCGTAAATGTGGCCCAGCAGCGCAGCGTCCGCTTCGGTAAGCTTTGCCGCAGATTCAATATGCTGCTTGGGGATCACCAGAAAATGCACCGGTGCCTGCGGGTCAATATCATAAAATGCCAGCAGAGTGTCATCCTCATACAGCTTATTGGACGGGATCTGGCCCGCTGCGATTTTGCAAAACAGGCAGTCATCCATCGGTTTTGCCCCCTTTCCCAGGGTGCGGGGCGGTTGGCCCGGAACCCCAAAATTGTACAGTTGTATTATAGCACGCTCAGTTTGCTTTTTCCAGGTTTTCTTTCACAATGCCTTCCACAGCGTTCAGTGCATCGTCGATCTTGGAAGTATCGCGGATACCGGCCATGGCGAAGTCCGGCTTGCCGCCGCCGTTGCCGCCTGCAATGGCGGCGATCTGCTTAACCAGGGCACCAGCCTTCAGGACCGCGGGCCAGGGCGTTTTTGCCAACGCCGACAGCAGGGTGGTCTTGCTGCCATCGGTGCCGATCAAAGCGCCGACTGCGTTGGGCTCTTTATCACGCAGTTTATCCATCATGCTGCGCAGGGTATCAGGGGTGGTGCCGTTCAGATAAACGGTAACAATGCGCACGCCGTCAACCTCGACAGCATTCTGGAACAGGCCGTCGATCTGGCTGGATGCCAGCTTTGCCTTGGCGATCTCCAGCTGCTTGTTGGCCTCTTTCAGCTCAGCGGTCACAGCCTGGGCACGGGCGGCAACATCCTTCATGTTGTTGGCCTTCAGGGCAACAGCGGTGTTGGCCAGTTCAGCGGTACGGTCGTCCAGCAGGTTCAGCACGCCGTAACCGGTGGTGGCTCAATGCGGCGGATACCGGCGGCAACGCTGGCTTCGGACAGGATCTTGAAGCAGCCGATCTGGGCAGTGTTTTTGACATGGGTGCCGCCGCAGAACTCAACGCTCCAGCCGCCTGCATCCACAACGCGGACAACCTTGCCGTACTTTTCGCCAAACAGAGCCATAGCGCCCATCTTTTTGGCTTCCTCAATGGGCAGGTTCTGGATGGTAACAGGCAGAGAGGCAAAGATTTTTTCGTTCACGCGCTTTTCCACTTCCACCAGTTCTTCGGGGGTAACGGCGTTGAAATGGGTAAAGTCAAAGCGGGTGATCTTGTCGTCCTGGTAGCTGCCGGCCTGGTGGACATGCTCGCCCAGCACTTCGCGCAGGGCTTTCTGCATCAGGTGGGTGGCGGTGTGGTTGCGGCAGATGGAAGCGCGGCGCTGTTCATCCACAGCAGCGGTTACGGTATCGCTACGCGGATGGTGCCGTCCAGCAGGGTGCAGGTGTGAACATAGAAGCCTTTGGGGGTCTTTTTGACCTGGTTGACTTTCAGGTTTGCAGTGCCGCTGGTCAGGTAGCCGTGGTCAGCAACCTGGCCGCCCATCTCGGCATAGAACGGGGTACGGTCCAGAACGACCAGCACATTCTCGCGCTCTTCATAGTCGGTGGAAACCGCATCGTTCAGTTCTTCGCCGTCAGACAGGGCCAGAACCTTGGCGGTTTCTTTCAGCACATCATAGCCGTCAAACTCGGTCGGCTCAGCGTTCAGTTCACCGAACAGGTCCTCGCTCCAGCCGGAGATATCCTTGGCCAGGCGCTCGGCACGGGCGCGCTCACGCTGGCGGGTCATCTCGACATGGAAAGCAGCTTCGTCAATGCCAAGGCCGGCTTCGGCAGCGATCTCCTTGGTCAGATCAAGCGGGAAGCCGAAGGTATCGTTCAGCTTGAAAACATCCAAGCCGGACAGGATCTTCTTGTGGGTCTCGTGCAGGTGCTGGATCATGCCGTTCAGGATGTTCATGCCGGAGTCAATGGTCTTATAGAAGCGCTCCTCCTCGGTGCCAATAACTTTCTTGATATAGGATTCATGCTCGCGCAGTTCGGGGTAACCAACCTCGCTGGAGATGATAACGGTATCCACCAGATCAGTCAGGAACGGATGGTCGATGCCCAGCATACGGCCATGGCGGGCAGCGCGGCGCAACAGGCGGCGCATAACATAGCCGCGGCCTTCGTTGGAGGCAGGATGCCGTCAGAAGCCATGAACACGGTAGCGCGGATATGGTCGGTGATGACGCGGATGGAGATATCGTCCTTCTCGTTTGCACCGTACTGTTTGCCGGAGATGCGCTCCACATGGTGCAGAACAGCGGCAACGGTATCAACTTCAAACAGGTTATCCACATCCTGCATGACAACGGCCAGACGCTCCAGGCCCATGCCGGTATCAATGTTCGGTTTAGGCAGCAGCGCATAGGTGCCCTTGCCATCGGAATCATACTGGCTGAACACCAGGTTCCAGATTTCCATGAAGCGGTCGCAGTCACAGCCAACGCCGCAGGTCGGCTTGCCGCAGCCATACTTCAGGCCGCGGTCAAAGTAGATCTCACTGCAGGGGCCGCACGGACCGGAGCCATGCTCCCAGAAGTTATCCTCTTTGCCCAGGCGGACCATGTGGTCTTCGGGGATGCCGACAGACTTGGTCCAGATATCATAGGCCTCGTCATCGTCCTGATAGACAGAGATATACAGGCGGTCAGCGGGGATTTCCAGCTCTTTGGTCAGGAACTCCCAAGCCCAGGGAATGACCTCTTTCTTGAAATAATCCTGGAAGCTGAAGTTGCCCAGCATTTCAAAGAAGCAGCCATGGCGTGCGGTAATGCCGACGCGCTCAATATCCGGGGTACGGATGCACTTCTGGCAGGTGGTAACACGGTGGCGGGGCGGTTCTTCCTGGCCAAGGAACCACTTTTTCATAGGTGCCATACCGCTGTTGATAAGCAGCAGGCTGGGGTCGTCTTTGGGCACCAGCGGGAAGCTGCCAAGGCGCAGATGGCCTTTGCCTTCAAAATAGTGCAGGTATTTTTCGCGTAATTCGTTAAGTCCTGTCCACTGCATGATCCTGATTCTCCATTTCGTATGCTGAAATAATTGGGATACTGTTTTGCCCCGGGTTTTACCACAGCCGCAAAAAAAGGAAAAGAAAAACGGCCTTTGCCCCGCCAGACAGCTACAATGCCGTCCAGCACAGGGGCGAAAGCCGTATAACTTCCGTGGTACCACCCAGATTGCAGGCTGTACAGCCTGCCGCTTTGGTGCGCCTTAACGCGGCGCATACGTCCGATTTTTTCGGAAGCTCCGGGGCGGCACTGCCCTGCCCGCACCGGGTGCCTTGCAGCTTAGCGGCACCCTCTCTGAATGGCTGCGGATAATGGGGCATTGACCCTTTCAACGCTATTTTTCCTTTTACCCTATGATTATATGCCAGCGTTCGGTGCTTGTCAACTGTTTTCTGCCGGTTTTTCTGTTATAGCTGCATCCAGAACGGCAAGGGCATCCGCTACCTGGGCAAACAGGGCGGCGCTGCTGGTTTGGGGCTTTGCTGGGAATCCTGCAAAACGGTGATGGTATAGCGCGGAGCATCCGCCGGGTAAAAACCGGCAAACCAGTAATGCAGCAGCTCCCTGCCGTCTGCATCAAACTGGCCGGTCTGAGCTGTGCCGGTTTTACCGGCGGCGGTACCGGTATGGGGCTGGGCATCGCCGCCAATGCCGCTGCGGACAACGGTTGCCAG
>ENA-OQAA01001357-OQAA01001357.1-human-gut-metagenome-genome-assembly--contig:-NODE-1357-length-12639-cov-1.718830_pt1 | contig 12639 bp, 14 predicted proteins | sample MGYA00242489_ERZ504515 | MGnify/ENA primary metagenome ERZ504515 (study PRJEB26092, sample SAMD00036237) | human gut metagenome | host: Homo sapiens | study: EMG produced TPA metagenomics assembly of...
CCAAACGCAGCAACTGCTGCCAATAAAATCTTCTTCATAATCGTTTGTTTTATAAGTTAATATTTTGTTCGTTTTGCTTTTCAATTTACAGGTAACTCAACATTCGTTTCGTCGTCCCAGTCTCCTACATCACCACCAATACCTCCGCCTCCACCGGGAGGAACTTCCACATCCTCCACTTCAATTTCCTCTTCAATCGGTATCTCGATATCCGTTACCGGATCTTCTTCTTCCTCGGGTGGGGGAGGAACTACAGCCGCCGTGATGTCAACCTTGGTTTCTTGAACCGTATTATCCACCTTAACTAGCAATAGCTCATTACCACCCCTCCGGTAAAACGTGTATTCGCAGACTCCGATACAGAAAAAGCAGAGAAACTACCACGTATCACATCCTCTCCTTTATGAGCCTCCACATAGATAGGAGCAATGCTTGCCGTACATGAGCCATTACTTATGCAATATGCCCCATTCATTCCATCCACATTACAAACAATGCTTGCCACGTTCTTCAATCCTTTCACCTTTATTTCAAAAGAATAGTTCTTGACTACCAGCTTCGGTTGAAACTCCATCAAAAGCACATCTTCACTCTTTTCTATCCTCATATCATTCATACTTACTACATATAGAGGGTCCGGTGACCACACCATCTTCTCACTTGTTTCAAGCCCTTTGCAATAATCAGTATAAGCCTCAATCGTCTCATACGCATCATCATTGCGAATCAACACACTCTCCGTATTGTAATTGTAGATCACCATGTCATAACGTCCGGGCGGCACTTTCACCTCTCCCCCTTCCACCGAGAGATAACTCTCCACCTTTCTACCTTCTTCACTCTTCGGGTAGAAAATCACCCTCATCCCTTCGGGCAACTTATCCACTCCCTTCCAGTTAAACTTTATCTTTACTCCGCTGACGGGATAATCATCCAGTATGTCTCTGAAATCACATCCTGCTAACAGCACCGACAGCACGAACAGAAGTAAAAGAAACACATATTGCGTACACCTCATAGCTATCGCCTCCTTCCCTTAATGAGCCACACCAAAGAGATTTTGGCTTTTGTAGGCCCATAAAATGATAGCGTCCGCTGCTCGTCCATATCAAATCGCCTTCGTAAGTGGTGTATTTGCGGTATTCTGTTGCCAGATAACCAATGCCCAAACTAAATTCAAGAGCCAGATGCCGTGCCAGCTGATGACTATATCCATACGTCAGACCGGAAGCTGCATAGTAGTTTCCCCGATATCCTTTGTCTTTGTCAAATTGAAAATCGTACACTCCCCCTTCGGCATATATTCCAGAAAATGTCCTGTCAGCCGCTCACGATTCTTGCGTTTTCCAAGCCAGCAACGTGCCTCAACGCCTCCCGAAAGAAGCTGGTAACAAAAGCCATGCTTGCTGTTCGACCACCAGGGACATTTATATTCCATATTCAAAGACCACCGCTGCCTACGGGCAATTCCACCTCCACATTCGGAGCCAAAGCTAAATCATAAAGTATATTGTTCTTCAATGCAAGCACTGTTCTGTGCGGGATTTCCCGCTTACTTTCCACTTCAAGCCAAGGAGCGAAAGCCATAGTTTCCAATTGCTCCTCCGGCAAAGTATTCGCAGGCAATGTTAATGCAGCTACCGGCAAACTGTCCTTCATCTTCCCTGTCCGTTCTATCTTCCGGAACTGATGTTCCGATAAATAAGCGTAAGGTCTGCCACCATCCAAATAGCGCAACAGCTTTCTCAGCTTTTCAAAGTTCCCGAAGTGATACCGGATCAACATCAACACATCTTCTTTATCCGGCACTTGCGGGTCGTCCATCACCCATTGGTAAATTTTGCTCCAGGTTTCCGGCTGATTCATCCAGTCCGATACTCTACAAGTATCTCCTTTCGCCGCATATCTTCCAGCCCGCGCCTCTTCTTTGCCTGATATCAAAAGAAAGAGTATCAAAAGTATATATAAACCGACGCGAACCTTCATAACTTTGCTTTGTATGGAGGCAAATATATATTATTATAATTGAAGAAATTACACGTTTTACAACTCTTTTCGGGGGGTGAAAGGTTCTGTGAAACGAATGAAACAGATTTGCAACTTTTCCCTTTCCTTCATACCCTTCCACACCCCCGTATTTCCTTATCCATCAGCCTTAGCGGGTGGAAGGGTATATCCACATACTTCTGCAACATTGCCAACGGATATCTTTCAATACGGGTTATTAGCTATTCAACTAATCTATAATACATTATATTATTTTGCATAGGACATCCATAGCGTTTGATTACTGTCAGTAAGTTTACTGACAGTAATCAGCAGGCTTGCTGACAATAGTCAAACGACTTACCGACAGTAATCAACATGCGATTATCCATATAGCAAAATAAACGTATCTTATACATGTATGCCACCTATGTACTATGGTTATTCCCCTTTCCGCCCGATAATCATTTAGCCACTATCCACCCCTATATTATCTCAAAAAGACAGTTCGTGTGCGAAAACAGTGAATATCCGTGAAAGAATTATAAAAGGAATGTCAAACACTAACAGATATTTGGAGGGAATAGGATGAACCCCTATATTTGTCATGTGATTTTTTTCATAGTATTAGATTTAAGGTTAACAAAGGTTGGAGTACAGCGGTACTCCTTTTTTTTATGCCCATACCTTAACCGTAGTCATTTGAAAACTATATAAGAGTCTTATCAGTGTGTTTCTGACAAGCAAGGACAGCAAAAACCAAACAAATAGATTATTTCATTTGTACACTTTTTACTACAAACAGACTCTATTAATCAGCATCTTACAAAGGAAAAGTGACAAAAAATAAAGCTGTATAAAATAGCATTTAGATACCAAGCCATACGGTTACAAGCCAACCAACAAATCAAAAAGAAATCCCGCTATTCGGTAATTCCGGAAATTATTAATAATATTGCAACCTGTTACGTAAGCACAAGGCATACCTTTGAAGCCTAAATCAATAATATATGATTGCAAACGAAAATAGAAGTGAATTGCTACAATCACTGAAGAAGGGTTCTTTTTCTGCATTCGAGAAGTTATACAATCTGTATAGCGGCAAACTCTATAACTTTATGATGCGTCTCTCTTCCGGCAATCAATATATGGCCGAAGAAGTAGTGCAGCAGACATTTATCCGCCTGTGGGAAGTGCGTGAGAAAGTGGATCCTACCGAAAATTTCGTTTCTTACCTCTGCACCATAGCCCGTAATCTGTCGATGAATATGTACCAGCATCAGACAGTGGAATACATCTATACCGAATACCTGCTGAAAAGCAATCCCGACCGGGATCATCAGACAGAAGAAAGCACAGACCTGCGCTTCCTGAACGACTATATCGATTCGCTGGCCGAAGAACTGCCCCCTTCGCGCAAGAAAATCTTTCTGCTCAGCAAACGTCAGGGCTATACCAATAAAGAAATAGCTGAGAAGATGGGTATTTCAGAAGTACAGTCGCCACGCAACTGTCACTTGCCGTGAAATTCATGCGCGAGCAATTTGCAAAGCATTATGATAAACTGATTCTTGTCTTATGGGCCTTTTTTGTTAACGAAATGCAATAATGCCCGATACGTTTGGATACGAAAACAAGGATAACTGTATACTATATAAATAAGTAAGAAGATGGAGAAAGAATATTATAAGAACTTAGCCGAGAAATATTTCGCAGGAAACATCACAGAAGCGGAAATCAGCGAATTGGCCGGATGGATACGCAACAACGTACAACTGTCCGACTGGTGGGAAGAGGAATTTGAGAAATCCGACATTGACATCCCTCTCGCCCTGCGCGACAAGATGTTCGCACGGATCAAAGCGGAAGTCCTCAATGAACCTGTCCGCATCCCTGATACGAAACCTGCCGGACGTCTCCGCGAAAAGCTCTCGTTCCCGCTTGGGCAAGATGGGCAGCTATGATCTGTATTCCTATTTTCATCGCTTTCTTCACTTACAACATCCTGAGTATTTCGGACACCGATATCCAATCAGCTTTATAGTGAAAGCCGATAAAGGAGACAAAGCACAGTAGTATTGCCTGATGGAACGGACGTTATCCTCAACTCCGCTTCCCAGCTCAGCTATCTGAGAGATTTCGGCAAAAACGAACGCCGGGTGCAACTGGACGGTGAAGGCTATTTCAAAGTAGCACACGATACCCGTCATACTTTTATTGTCCAAGTGGGCGAACTGGAAGTAAAGGTCCTGGGCACCGTATTCAACGTCTGCGCTTATCAAGATGAACAGGATGTAACCGTGGTGTTGCTGGAAGGAAAAGTCGGTGTGCATACTCCTTCTTCCTCCCTGATCATGAACCCGGAGAGAAAATGAACTATAATTAAATCCACCCACAAATTCACTACCGAGAAAGTCTATCCCGAAGATTACGTGACATGGACCAAAGGCAGCCTGTATTTCCAGAATGAATCTCTGGACAATATCATGAAAGCCCTTTCACGCGTTTATGACGTCACGATACACATCGACTCTCCGCGAATTGCAAAAGAGCGGTTTACCGGAACAATACCCGGTGGTGGTATACAGAATGCTTTGAATATTATAATGTTAACCTCTCCGTTCCGTTACGAAGTAAAGGACTCTGTCATTGTATTAAAAGAGAAATAAGTCCCTCTTTGTTAATGTGAGTTAAAAACAGAGAGTCGCTTGGACAGCAGTATGAGGGAACCTGTATACCTATCAAACCCTTTTAATTTATTTGATATGAAAGACAGGAAAACCAAAAATCTAAGAACTATGCGGGCTCTCTGCCTCTCTTTGTTCTTGAGTGTATCACTGAGCCTTTTCTCGCAGATCACCGTCACCGTGGAAAATACTCCGCTGCGTGCCGCACTGAAAAAGATCGAGCAGGTCAGTGATTACAAATTCTTCTACAATGAAAAACTGGCAGGACTGGATCAGGCAGTCACTTTCAGCGTAAGTAATGCCACCATCGCCCAGACCATGCAGAAAGTGCTGGCGGGAAAAGAACTGACTTACAAGATGGAGAGTGACAATGTAGTGGTATTGCTGCACAAAGAGGCTGTCAGTCAGAAGACCAAAACCATTACCGGAACAATAGTCGATTCGTCCGGGGAACCGGTTATCGGTGCCAGCATTGTAGTGAAAGGAACCACCAACGGCACTATCACCGATGTAGACGGAAACTACTCATTGTCAAACGTCCCGGAGAACTCTACCGTCAGCATCTCTTATATAGTTATCAACCGTTGAGTTATCCGGCATCCAGCAAGGAACTCTCCAGAGTAATATTAAAGGAAGATGCCGAAATGCTGGATGAAGTAATCGTTGTCGGATACGGTACCACCAAAAAGGCAAATCTCTCGGGTGCCGTAGACCAAATTTCCTCTAAAGAAATAGAACACCGCGTCAGCGGCAATGCGGGACAAGTGCTGCAAGGTATGATCCCCAACCTAAATGTTTCGTTCAGCGACGGCTCTATCAATCAAAAGCTTCTTTCGACGTACGCGGTGTAGGCTCTATCAATGGTGGCAGCCCTCTGTACTTATCGACGGAGTGGAAGGAGATATGAATTATATCAATCCTAAAGATATCGAATCCATTTCTGTTCTGAAAGATGCCTCTTCCGCTGCATCTATGGTGCCCGTGCAGCTTTCGGTGTAGTGCTGATTACAACAAAGAACCCGAATGCAGGAAGATACAGGTGAACTACTCCAATCACTTCGGCTGGAGCAACCCTACCATCAACACGGATAACTTCATTACCGACGGTCTGGAATGGGCGCGTCTGAGCGATAAACTGAGTCTTTTGGAAAACACCAGTACTTATTTGGGATATACTGAAGAAGACTATGCCTATATGGAAGCCCGCAAGAAAGATCCCTCACTCCCTTCGACCCTGATAAAGACCGTTGACGGTGTGGAACGCTATGTACACTATGGGAATACGGACTGGTGGCACTACATCTTCCAGGATAACCAGCCGTCTATGGAGCACAACCTGAATATCTCCGGAGGTAGTGAGAAAGTACGTTTCTACCTCTCCGGAAGGTTCTATTCAAGAGAGGGAATTTACCGCATCAACCCGGACAAGTTGAAGAGTTACACTTTACGCAGTAAGATTGACTTTCAGTTGACTTCCGCCATCAAGATAACCAACTCTACCAACATCTATTTCAGTGATTACGACTATCCGGCAACCAACAACCGTAATGTAGGAGGTAGCGACAACAGTGAAGACTGGAGAAAATATACCTTCCATGCTTCCCCGGTATTCCATCCACGCAATCCGGACGGAACCATCCTGATTAACGGTGCTTACACTCCCGGTCGTGACATAGCGGACGGTACGTTTGCCGACCTGACATACGGAAAGAGTAAAGGTGTGGATCAGGAACATGATGTTTCAAATACCATCTCACTACAGGTGACTCCTATTAAAGATGTGATACTGAATGCTGACTACAGTTTCCGGAAAGGCAGCCCCGTATCCAAACTGCTGCTAGTTTCCACTCCACACACCAACCAGCCGAACGGTGAAGGAACAAGCCGCTACATGCCCAATAAATCACTGTATAAGGAAATGCATTGGTCAACCCTCTATCAGGCATTCAATGCTTTCGGTACCTACAGCCATCTGTTTGCCAAGAAACATGACTTAAAAGCTATGATGGTTTCAACCAGGAATGGAGGCATTGGGAACGTACCGTTCAAGACGCAGTTCGCCTGCATCCGAAGAACTGGGTTCCTTCAACCTGGCAACCGGAGAGAATGTACAAGTACAGGGAAATGCGGACGAATGGGCCATCCGTGCAGCCTTCTATCGTCTGAACTATGACTATCTGGGACGCTACCTGTTGGAATTCAACGGTCGTTTCGACCTCTCTTCCAAGTTCCCGCACGATAACCGTCTGGGTATCTTCCCATCGGGCTCTTTCGCATGGCGTGTAAGTGAGGAGCCTTTCTTCAAGCCTTTGAAGTCTGCCATAGACAATCTGAAACTGCGTGTATCTTATGGTACATTGGGTAACCAGAATGTAGGTCCCTACGACTATATAGCTAAAATGAAAGTTACGCAGGGAGATTATCTGGTAGACGGCTCATACCTGAGTTATCTGACTGCTCCTGATGCCATTTCCTCAAATTTCACCTGGGAGAAGTCACAGACCATTGATTTCGGAATTGACTTCTCTCTGTTCAACGGACGTTTCTCTACCTCTTTCGACTGGTATCAACGTGATACGAAAGACATGCTGACACAAGGCAAAAAACTTCCGTCCGTATTCGGAACTTCCGAACCACAGGAGAATGCCGCCAACCTGCGCACACGGGGCTTTGAACTTTCTGTGAAATGGCAAGACAAATTCCTGTTGGCACACAGGCCATTCGAATACAGGGTAGGGTTCACTCTTGCCGACAACATCACTGAGATTACCAAATTCGATAACCCCGACGGCCAGATAGACCAGTTCTATAAAGCAAACGCCTGGGCGAAATCTGGGGATATACAGTTGAGGGCTTCTTCCAGACAGATACGGAATACCTGGATCATGCAGACCAGACGAAAGTAAACAGAAGAATCCAGCGCAACTATCTGATTAATCACCCGGTAGCGGGAGATATCAAATTCAAAGACTTGGATGGAAATGAAGAAATATCTCCGGGCGACAAGACCTTGTCCAATCCCGGCGACTTACGCATCATCGGTAACACATCTCCCAGATACTCCTGTTCTCTGAACCTGGGATTCAATTACAGTGGTTTCGAATTTTTCCGCCTTCTTCCAGGGAATAATGAAAAGAGACTGGTGGCCGGGAAAAGACAACGAGTTTCTTCTGGGGACCGTTTACCCGTCAGTATGAGAATTTTATCCGAAGAGCATCGAACAGAACTCTTGGACACCGGAGAATCCGAATGCATATTTCCCTCGCCTGGCCGTGTATGCAGCCAACGAAGGCGGTGACTACGAAGGAGCCCAGCTAAGTTTATTCGGATAAATATCTGCAAAACGCGGCTTACGTCCGTTTGAAAGATATCACTTTAGGCTATACGTTGCCTAAAACACTTTGCAGCAAGATCGGTTTCTCCAGCATCCGGGTTTATGTTTCAGGCACTAATCTCCTGACATTCTCCCCGTTGTACAAGCATAATGAGGATCGCACCGTAGATCCTGAACAATTGGGCGATGGCAACGCCTATCCGTTCAGCAAGACATTTGCCTTTGGTTTTGATTTTAAATTTTAAAGAGGAAACAGCTATGAATACATTCAATATATTAAAAGTTTGTGTGGTGTGTGCGATAGGCATAAGTGCCGCTTCATGCAACAACTCGTTCATGGATCGATACCCCATTGCGGAAATATCACCTGAAAATTCCTTCAAGTCTGCACAAGACCTTGAATTGTACACAAATGGTTTCTATGAGAACCTGCCTAAAATCAATGATATCGTCAGAGGAGACAATATCTCGGACAACGTACTCTACAGCAATGTACCTATGGAACAACGGAGTCCGGAAAGAGACATTCCATCGGAAGCCGGCAGTAGCGGTTGGAGTTGGAGTACTCTCCGGAAAATAAATATCTTCTTCGACAACTATACACGCTGCGAAGACAAAGTAGCCGCACTGAAGTACGAAGGCGTGGCACGTTTCTTCAGAGCTTGGTTCTATTTCGATAAGGTAAAGAGTTTCGGTGGTGTACCCTGGTATGATACGGAGATTCAGACCGATGATGAAGATCTGCTATACAAGCCCAGAGATTCACGCGAATTTATAATGGACAAAGTGATTGAAGACCTTGAGATTGCAGTAGACCGTTTAGGCACTACCCGCAAACCCGACCAGATTTCCAAATGGACTGCGTTGGCCTTCCTCTCACGTGTATGCCTCTATGAAGGTACCTACCGCAAATATCACACGGAACTGAATCTGCCTGATGCCGGTAAACTATTGGAGAAAGCATATAAGGCGGCAGAAAGAGTCATGAACGAATCGGGATACACCTTATATTCCACGGGTAACTCCGATATTGATTACAGGGATTTGTTTGCTTCCGATGATCTGAAGGAAACAGAAGTTATCCTGGGCAGGCGTTATTCACTGACATTGAACAAAATGCATAATACGAACTACTATTTCCTCTCAAAAACCCAACAGGATGTAGGTTTGACAAAAGACTTTGTAAACTCCTACCTGCTAAACAACGGCACGGCATTCACCTCGCAAACAGGGTATGCAACCATGATGTTCAGCGATGAAATGAAGAACAGGGACAAACGTCTGGCGCAAACCATCCGTTCCGTCGGCTATACCCGGATTGACAGCGACAAGCCGTTGCTACCTGATCTCGAAGCTCCATGACAGGTTACCAGATTGCCAAATTCATCTCCAAGGAAGCACAGGACGGAGACGGAGCTTCTTATCAGGATGTAGCCATTATACGTTATGCAGAATCCTGCTCAACTATGCGGAAGCCAAAGCGGAACTGGACATATTGACTCAGGACGATATAGACAAATCCATCAGCCGATACGTACAAGAGCCGGAATGCCTAACCTGAATCAGAACATAGCCAACTCTAACCCTGATAAGATACTGGCAAGTGAATATCCCAATGTAAGTGGAAACAATAAAGGGGTAATTCTGGAAATCAGACGCGAACGCCGTGTAGAACTAGCACTGGAAGGATTCCGTTATGACGACCTGATGCGCTGGAAAATGGGAAAACTGCTTGAACCCCACTTCACTGGTATGTATTTCCCCTCATTGGGCGAATTCGATCTGGACGGAGATGGAACAATCGATCTTTTGCTCTATGATGATAAAGCTCCGGAAAGCAAAGCCAAACAAAAAATTAAGATTGGCGGTGTTATCCAGCTCACAGAGGGAGATCATGGTTATCTGGTCGGCTTTCTGAATATCACAAAGAAATTTGATGAGACGCGTGATTACCTGTATCCGATACCTTCGGGCGACATCATGCTGAATAAGAATCTGGAACAGAATCCGAATTGGAGATAATTAAAGCGAAACGAATCATGAAAATAGACAAAGTCTGCATAATCGGAATATTCTTTTCTCTGTTTCTGCTCACAGGATGTGGCAGCGACGAAAGTGAACCTTCTACTCCGCCCGGACCTCAACCTTCAGAGGTTGAGTATCCGGAAGTCAGCGAAGATCAGCGGGTTTCCATCACCACTTCATTGCAGAACAAGGATCATGTACAAATATGCGCCCACCGGGGATATTGGAAAGATGCACCGGAGAACTCCGTCAAAGCCGTCACATTGGCTATCGAAAACCAGATAGACATGATAGAGCTGGACGTCAGAACATCGAAAGACGGAGAAATGGTACTCATGCACGATGCCACAATCGAACGCACCACTAATGGTACCGGTAAAGTATCAGAACTGAACTACAAGGAGTTGCTTTCATATAACCTTTACCATGACGGAGCACTGACAGAAGAAAAAATACCGCTCTTCAAGGATATATTGTTAGCTGCCAGAGGCAAAATCTATATAGATATAGACGTGAAGATCTCCGATTATAAAGCCGTATACAATCTGGTGAAGCGCTATGGAATGCTCTCTCAGGTACTGTTCACGGTCTATGATGTGTCTACAGCCAGAAAAGTGATCAATCTTGACAGGAATGCCATTCTGCTGCCGGTGATTTATGAAATGCAGGATATGGAGAATTACCTGGCAGTCTGCAAACCACTTCCGGTGGCACAGTTCAATAGTGCAGCCTTTACAGAGGATATACTGGCTAAGGCATCCGGAAACGGAGTCTCCCTGTTCAAGAATATCTATATAAATACGAGTATCACCCTACCTCGGACAATTACAAACAGGTAAAGGCATTTCTTGCCAAGCAGGGAAGTATCATACAAACCAGATTACCCGGTTGGAATTGAAAGAGTATTTGAAAAACAAATTAAAAAGATACACAGATGAAAAATACAATCATAATAATGCTGACCGCCCTTTTATGGATATCGTGCAGCGATGACGAGAAAGTAAATATAAAGCCGGTGGCTGCTTTCAAGACGAGTGAAGTCACAATAGAAGAAGGACAACATGTAGCCTTTACAGACTTGTCTTTTGATGAAGACGGACAGGTGACCAAATGGGCCTGGGACTTCGGCAATGGAGTCTCTTCTGAAGAACAATCACCCACTGTGGAGTATACCACAGCCGGAGAATATACAGTGACTTTATCCGTCTGGGATAACCTGGGAGTCAGAATGCAAATACTTTCAACAAAACAATCACTGTAAAAGAGAAATCAACGGCTGACATGGCACCTGAAATAGTATGGGAGTTCCAGACACCATGCGGTTTTCAGGATGTTTCTCCGGCATTGATGATAATGGAAATGTTTTCGTCGGCTGTGATGCGAACAATGCCCGGGGCGGACAAAATATCTGGGTGATTAACGGGGGGATAGAGGTCTGGCATTACTCTTCCGGTGATGTAATCCGTTCTTCGGCGGCAATAGCTGATAATGGTACCGCTATATAGGCAGTTACGACAAGAACTTGTATGCATTCGCCGCTCATTCCTCCGATCCGTTGGGTAAGTTCGACCTGGGTGCAACAGCCAAGTTCAGTTGTCCGGCTATAGACAAAGACGGTACAGTATACTTCTCTGCCAATAGAAAGTTATTTGCCATCCATGCCGCACCCGGCATGACTGAAAAATGGAATGTCGACTGTGAAGGTGTTACACAATCTACTCCCGTGATTGGCAACGACGCGGTATATATGTGTTCCAACAGTGGCAAACTATATGCTCTTACTAAAACTGACGGAGCGAAAAAGTGGACTCTTGAATATGGAAAAACTTGCACTTCCGTTCCCGCTATCGGAGAAGACGGCACCATCTACTTATGCGGTGAAACGGCCGACGGTGGAATAGTAATGGCTGTAAATCCGGATGGTACCGTGAGATGGCAACAAAAGTCGGCTGCCACTTTCCCAAATTCCGGTATCTCATTGAGTATAGACGGACAATTGTATGTGGGTAACTCTGACGGTGATATGCTCTGCTACTCTCAGGAAAGCGGTGACTTGATCTGGAAGTTCAGGACTCAGGGACAAATTCGTTCGGTACCTGCCATCGACAATGACGGAAACATATACTTCGGTGACGGTAAAGGCTATTTCTACGTGCTGAGTTCAAAAGGTAAACTGAGTTATAAGGAAATTCAGTTAGGAGCAAACATCTGGTCTTCTCCGGTCATTGATAAGAATGGTATAATCTACATCTGTGCAGATGTTACAAAGTCCTCGGAACCGGGCAAAGTATACGCATTGAGAACTCATGCAACCGGAGCACAACAAGGCTGGTCTATGCGCAGCGGAGACTACCGGAGAAGCGCACGCAAACAATAACAACGAATCATTTAAACTTCAAAAAGAAAAGATAAGATGAAAAGAATAATAAAAAAAACTAATCAGTATCTTCCTACTGCTGCTCTTAATCATTAGTATCTTGTTTATCGGTATCGGTTATGTAAATTATGTGAAGGCAATTGATGATGTGAGTATTGCAGATAAGGTGGCTGAAATAAGAAAACGTCCACATTATGTGACGTTTTGATAAGATAAAACGAAAAATTTAT
>ENA-OQAA01001358-OQAA01001358.1-human-gut-metagenome-genome-assembly--contig:-NODE-1358-length-12623-cov-1.945823_pt1 | contig 12623 bp, 11 predicted proteins | sample MGYA00242489_ERZ504515 | MGnify/ENA primary metagenome ERZ504515 (study PRJEB26092, sample SAMD00036237) | human gut metagenome | host: Homo sapiens | study: EMG produced TPA metagenomics assembly of...
TAGAACATTGAACAATTTATACAAATTCAGGTTCGGATGGTCGAGGAGAATGGCATGGAAGAAGAAGCGAAGAGCTGGATTTGATATTCAATTTATCGATGCAGGGGCTGCAGAGACACAGAGTCGTCTGATTGCAGAGAAAAATGCTCCTGTGGCAGATGTAGTGTTTGGATTGAATTCCATCATTTGGTCTTCTTTGAAAAGTGAGGACATTTTGACAGAATATGTTCCGAAGTGGGCAGGAGAAGTTGAATCAGAATTAAATGATCCGGATGGATTTTATCATGCGACAGTAAAGCAGGCAATTTTACTTTGCTACGATGAAAATCAGATATCAGAGGAGGAAGCACCGAAGGATTGGCCGGATTTGTGGCAAAAAGAAGAATTTCATGGCAAATATGAATATCTGACAGGACTTTCAGGTGGAACAGTAAGAAATGTATTGGCAGGTATTTTGACAAGATATGCGGATCCAGAAGGAGAGCTTGGAATTTCTGATGAAGGTTGGAAAGAGATTGAATCTTATTATAAAAATGGATCTCCAAATGAGTCCGGAGTTGATCTCTATGCGAGAATCGCAGATACGAATAATCCAATTATTTGTGGACAGATGTGGTCAAGTGCATTGAGTCACGTGACGAGCAGTATGGAACAAAAACAGCATATGTTGTACCGGAAGTTGGAGTGCCATATGCAGTGGAAGCAATCGGAATTGTAAATGGAACGAAAAAATAGATGAAGCAAAAGAATTTGTAGATTGGTTTGGAAGTGCGGAAGTACAGGGAGAATGGGCGGAAGAATTTTCCACATTACCGGCAAATGAAAAGGCAGTGGACAAGGCAAATGAATTTAATCAGGAAATTGCAAAAATTCCGGCACAGGATATCGACTGGGATCTTGTGGCAGAAAATATAGATGCATGGTGTGAGAAAATTATTCTTGAATATATGCCATAGGAATTGAACCGAGCAAAGGAGAAAAAGCCATGATTAAGCTTGAAAATATTGATGTATGCTTTGGAGATTTTAAAGCATTAAAAAAATATTAATATCCATGTGAAGGAAGGAGAATTTTTCACTTTTCTCGGACCTTCAGGGTGTGGGAAGACAACGACACTTCGTACGATTACAGGGTTTATCAATCCGGTCAATGGAACGGTCAGTGTCCGTGGGAAAGACATTACCAATACTCCTGTTGAGAAAAGAAATATTGGAATGGTATTTCAAAGTTATGCGTTGTTTCCGACGATGACAGTATATGAGAATATTGCATTTGGTTTAAAAGTACAAAAGATGAGCAAAGAAGATATTCGCCAAAAAGTATATTCTATGGCAGAAAAAGTAGATTTGAGTGAGGAGCAGCTTCAAAAGAAGGTTTCAGAATTGTCAGGAGGGCAACAGCAGAGAGTCGCGATAGCGAGGGCGCTTGTAACATCTCCGGAGATCATCTGTTTGGATGAACCATTGTCAAACTTAGATGCAAAGCTCCGAGTGCAGCTTAGAAATGAATTAAAAGATCTGCAGAGAAGATTTGGGATTACAAGTGTTTATGTCACCCATGATCAGGAAGAAGCTTTGACGCTATCTGATAAAATTGCAGTATTTAATGAAGGAGTCATTGAACAGATTGGTACACCGGATGAAATTTATAATCACTCTGCAACGGAGTTTGTATGTAATTTTATCGGGGATATCAATCGTCTTGAAAAGGAGTTTTTGATTGCATCAGGGCTGGATGCTTCCAATAAATCCATTGTGGATGTAGATAAAAAGTGTTATATCCGTCTGGAGCGAATCCATGTGAATGATGTTTTGGATGGGGACACGCTTAAAATCGGAGCGGAAGTAGAAAGTGCGGAGTTTTATGGACTTTATATTAAATATATTTTGAAAGCCGGAAATGAGTCGCTTAAAGTGATCGAAAAAAATAGTGGACGTCCGCTTTATAAAAAGGGAGAAAAAGTAACATTAAGCTTTAATCCAAAGGATATTATGCAGTATTAGAGGAGAAGGATGATGAAAAAGAAAAAGATGAAATTTGATTCCGGTCAATTGCCTAAATATTTGATCTATGCATTTTTTGTGTGGTTTATTTTATCCTGTCTTGTAATACCGAATATCAATACGATTTTTACTGTGTTTTTTGAAAATGGAGAGTTTACACTGGAACCGCTTCAGAAACTTTTGAGTTCGGAAAAAGCAATGAAAAGTCTTAGAAATAGTTGCATTCTTGCACCGGCACTTTCGGTGACGGTAGGATTTGTTGGAATCAGCCTTGTACTTATCACGGAATATTTTGATATTCGGGGAGCGAGAATGTTACGCATTGGTTATATGACAACACTGATTTATGGTGGAATCATTCTTGTGTCAGGATACAAATTTATTTACGGAAACAATGGATTTCTTACAAATATTTTTGCAAAGGTAATTCCAAATTTCCCAACAGACTGGTTTCAGGGGTTTTGGGCAGTTTTGTTTGTCATGACGTTTGCATGTACATCAAATCATATGATTTTTTTGAGGAATGCAATGCGTGCAGTTGATTTTCAGACAGTGGAAGCGGCGCAAAATATGGGGGCATCCCAGATTCGGATTTTGCTGCGAGTAGTTCTGCCGGTTTTGACACCATCACTTCTGGCGGTTACCATTTTAACATTTATTACTGGCTTGTCAGCGACTTCTGCTCCGCTTTTGATTGGTGGAAATGATTTTCAGACAATTACACCGATGATTTTGACTTTTTCTAAAACAGTAAATTCAAGACCATTGGCAGCTTTGCTCGCATTGTTTTTAGGAATTGCGACAATTTTACTGCTTACAGTGATGATGAAGATTGAAAAGCGCGGGCATTATATGTCGATTTCAAAAGTAAAGACGACTATTAGAAAGCAGAAGATCAGAAATCCAATTATCAATGTGCTTGTACATATTTATGCGTATATCCTGTTTTTGATCTATGTACTGCCGGTTGTTTTAATCGTGCTGTTCTCATTTACAGATGCAAAAACAATTGCGACAAGAAAGTTAAGTTTGTCAGCATTTACTTTGGATAATTATAAGACGATTTTAACAGAGGCCTCAGCGTACAGACCGTTTATTGTCAGTGTTATTTATTCATTGCTATCTGCAGTGGCAGTTGCAATCCTTGTATTAATGGCATGCCGCATTATTCAAAAGAATAAGAATAAGGCATCGGCAGCATTGGAATATGGTCTTTTAATTCCATGGCTGCTTCCGACAACATTGATTGCGATCGGATTGATTACCACATATAATACTCCAAGGTTCTGGATGTTTAACAAAATATTGACAGGGACATCTGTTATTATGTTCATCGGATATGTAATCATTAAAATCCCATTTACACTTCGTATGACAAAGGCGGCATTTTTCTCATTGGATGATTCGCTGGAGGATGCAGCAAGAAGTCTTGGGGCCAAAGGGTTTTATACTTTCAGAAGAGTGATCCTGCCAATCGTTCTGCCGACAGTTCTTGCAATTTTTGCACTGAATTTTAATGGTCTGCTTGGAGATTATGATATGTCTGTATTTATGTATCATCCTTTGAATCAACGCTTGGAGTTTATATCAAATCATTGACAGATGCACAAACAAATGCGGATAATTCGGCATTGTCATTTGTCTATGCGGTGCTTATGATGATAATCTCCGGGACAGTTGTTTATTTTGTCTATGGAAGAGGAGATAAAACAAAAGTAAAAAAATAGTAGTAATGAGGGAAAATATGGTAGGTAAGGAAAAGTTTAAAGAAATAAATCGGCTTTTAAATCAGAAACTAGAAGAAAAAAAGGTACTAATTGCTGTTCATAGAGGGTGTGGCTGCGGCAATATTATAGAGAATACGATTCCGGCGTACCGAGCAGCATTACAGATGCATGCGGATATGTTTGAATGCGATTTGATTTCGTCTACGGACGGAGTTGTCTATGCATTCCATGATGGATATGAGATGCGTCTTCTGCGGAAGAGACGAAATATTAAAACTTAATACTTCTAAAGAGATTGACGCATTTAAATACAAAAATATTATTGAAGAGCCAGCCGAATATGGTGTTGAAAAGTTCGAAGATATTTTGAAGTCTTTTCAGTCAGGAGAATTATTTAATATTGACAGAGCATGGGATATTCTTCCGGAAGTGATAAGTCTGTTAGAAAAATATCCACAGGCAATTCATCAGGCGATTATCAAAACTCCGGTAAAAAAGAAATATTTAGACTATCTGGAAGAATGCAAGATGAAAGTGATGTATATGCCAATTGCATATAATCTGGAGGAAATCAAGACAGTGTTGTCTTATGAGAATATTAATATCGTAGGAGTTGAAATGATTGCAAAAAATTCCGAAGAAGAACTTTTTCAAGATTGTAATATTCAATGGGTCAAGGAACAGGGACTATTTTGCTGGGCGAATGCAATTACACTTGGAGGATCTCAGAAATATGACCTTTTTGGAGGTCTTGACGATGATATGGCAATTAAAGAGTCCCCTAAAAAGGCATGGGGAAAGCTGATTGATAAGGGAATCAATGTGATGCAGACAGATTGGCCTGGGATTATGAGTGATTTCATTAAAAAGTATATTTGATCTGAAATGATGAGAAAATTATAAAAAGAGCTGTTGCAAATGTAGTGATATGCAAAGGGGCGGAAGGTCCTATAGAAATGCATCTTACTGCAAAAGCAGCAGCTTTCTCTAACTAAGAAATGTCGTAGGAGAAAGGGAAGAGAAGATGTTGGCAAGTTTTCGGGAAGTCACATTACAGGCGGTAGTTTTCAGGATTGTACTTTCAGTTCTGATCGGCGGGATTTTAGGGTTTGAGCGTGGCTTAAAGAATCGGCCAGCAGGGCTGAGAACCTATGTCCTTGTATGTGTTGGAGCAACAATTGTGATGCTGACCAATCAGTATATTTATCAAAATGCCGGGACGGGCGACCCGGTAAGGATGGGAGCTCAGGTGATCAGTGGAATTGGTTTTCTGGGAGCAGGGACAATTATGGTTACACCCCACAATCAGATTAAGGGTCTGACAACAGCAGCGGATTATGGGCATCGGCGTGTGTTGGACTGGCACTTGGAATTGGCGCCTATGAAATTGCAATAATCGGTGGTGCAACTATTTTTATTGTTCTTACATTGCTTCAGCACTGGGATTTTTTAATGAGAAACCGACTTCATGTTCTGGATGTTTATGTGGAACTTGACAAGAAGATTCCGATTGGAGAATTTATCAGAAATTTGCGTGACAGAGATATGGAATTAAGTAACCTTCAGATGGAGCGTGACAGTTATATGGGGAATGATGTGATTTGTTTTACGGTAACGCTTGCGGGGAAAAAAGCCTTATCAAGAGAAGTATTGCTTCGGACAGTGACAAAGCTGGAAGGAGTACGTTTTGCAGAAGAAATATAGAGGTGATGTAAGATGAAAGAGAGAAAGACAAGAAAATATTTGATCATCCTGCTAGGTATTGTGATGATATTGATCGGCACAGGAAGTTATTTCTATATAAAAAAGATGCCGAAGGTAACACTGACAGAGGAAGTGGATATGCCGATTCCTGGGAAGCCGGGAAGAGGGAAAGCGATGGAAGATCTTGTTCCGATGTATGCTGAAGAATATGTGGATGATCCGGTATTAAAACAGGCGGTAACGTATTTTCGGAGATGGGAATGGACTCAGCTTTACAGAGAGTTGGATGAAATTGTCACAGAAGATCCAGACTATCTGGATGCATACCGACTTCAGGCGGAAGCTTATATGATCAATAAAAATTATGAGGCAGCGCTGTCACAACTGGATAGAATATTGGAAAGAGACAGAACAGATGTGCATGCACTGGGAGTTACTACAGTATTGATGCATATTTTAGAGAATGAAGAAGGAGAGAAAGAGCGACTGTTAGCTTTGGAGAAGGTATCCGGGCAGGCGGCGGATGCTGTAAGAAATGTTCTAGAAGAAACAGATGAACTTTTAAAGCAGTCATATGGAAGTGAACCGCAAACGGATATGATTCCGCAAGCTATTGCAGTATTTGGACAGACACCAAAGGAAAATGGAAAGCCGTCCGCGGGACTTTTGAGCAGATTGGAGTGTGCATTAGAGTTGGCGGAGCGGTTTCCGGACGCAAAAATCATTTGAGTGGAGGCGATGTCAAGACAAAATTTACAGAAGGCATCGGTGATGAAAGAATGGCTTCTAGAACAGGGGGTAGCAGAAGACAGAATATTGTTGGATGAGAGGGCAAGAGATACCTATGGGAATGCAATCGGAATCCTCTCTATTTGCAAAGAAATAAAAGTACATAAAGTCATGGTGGTTGGAACGATTTTACATTTACCGCGCGCGGTGACAACTTTGACACTTTATGCCAAAGCAGAAGGATATGACATGAAGATTGATTCGGCAGGAGGCGGGGAACATGAAGCATCAGATGAGGGAGAAAGACTTTATACTTATGTAAATGCTTCTAGAGCAGCTGGAATATTTTCTAAACAGGATTATGAAAAATTTCAGTAAAAATGGGGATGTAATAAAAATGAAGAATGATTCAAAAAGGAAAAAGTTATAAGCATAAAAACAGTTGCTTTCTTGTGTGAGTATGGTAAAATTGTGACAGTATTGTTATAACACAGAAAAGAAAACAGGAAGGAATAACGAAGATGAAAAAAAGTGTAAATCTACTGGAGGGATCGATTTTCCCATCACTGACCAAGCTTGCTCTTCCAATCATGGCGACATCTCTTGTACAGATGGCGTATAATATGACGGATATGATCTGGATTGGAAGAATCAGCAGTGATGCGGTGGCAGCGGTCGGCGCAGCGGGAATGTATATGTGGCTCGCCAATGGGCTTGCAACACTTGCGAAAATGGGCGGGCAGGTAAAGGTTGCACACGCAATCGGAGCGAAAGATTATGAGGAAGCGACGGTATTTACAAAGAGCGCACTGCAGCTTGGAATTTTATTTGGAATCATTTATGGGTTGGCAGCGGTACTTTTTGCAGGACCTCTGATCAGTTTTTTCCATTTGAATAGTCCGCAGGTCGTTGCGGATGCGAGGATTTATCTCCAAGTGACTTGCGGGGGAGTGATCTTTTCCTTTTTAAATCAGATATTTACCGGGATCATGACTGCTATGGGAAATAGCAGGATTTCTTTTATGGCAACTGCAGTAGGACTTTTGATCAACATTGTTTTAGATCCACTGTTGATTTTTGGAGCCGGACCGATTCCTAAAATGGGGGTGCTCGGAGCGGCTGTGGCTACGGTTCTTGCCCAGACAGTTGTGACAGCAATGTTTCTGTGGGCAGCATTTCATGAGGAGACAGTCTTTCAGAAAGTGAGGATTTTATCCGGGATCCATAGAGAGCATATGCTGCTTCTGATCAAAATTGGTCTGCCAAGTGCAGTACAGAGTATGATATTTACAGGGATCTCGATGATCATTGCACGTTTGATTGCGGGATTTGGGGATTCCGCTGTGGCAGTGCAGAAGTCGGATCGCAGATTGAGTCCATCTCCTGGATGACCGCAGAAGGATTTGCAGCCGCAGTCAATTCGTTTGTAGCGCAGAACTATGGAGCAGACAATATCAAACGTGTAAAGAAGGGATACCGGATTGCAATGGGAGTTGTCACTGTTTGGGGGATTTTCTGTACGATTCTTCTGATCGGATGTCCAGAGGTGATCTTCCGAATTTTTATCCCAGATGACAAGATTTTGCCGATGGGAGTTGATTATCTAAGAATTTTAGGGTATTCACAGTTGTTTATGTGTGCAGAAATTACGACTGGGGGCGCTTTTGCGGGGATTGGGAAGACATTGCCGACATCTATTGTCAGTGTAATCCTGACTACTGCAAGAATTCCGATGGCGATGCTCTTGACTGCAACTGCACTTGGATTAAATGGAATCTGGTGGAGCATTACAATCTCAAGCATTTTAAAAGGAATTTGTCTGTTGGTAGGGTTCCTTATTTATATGAAGAGATTGAAACCACGAAAAATGTTATTGGGAAGTCAATAGTAAAGAGGTGTAAAATGCCATCATGAAATGCAGCGGCAGATCATGATGGCAAATAAGAAACATTAATTCAGATGGAATACCTGTGTGGCAATCGAAAAATAGATAATGATCGAGCAGGTATCTACAAGTGTTGTGATCAGAGGTGCAGCCATGATTGCTGGATCTAAGTGAACTTTCTTAGCAGCAAGCGGAAGCACACAGCCGATCAATTTGGATAAAATCACGGTTGCGATCAGGGAAAGGCCGATGACAACAGCAAGTTTCATGTCGTGGTAGACAAGGAAAATCCGAAGTCCATTTGCAAAGGCGAGGACGACACTGACGATCAGTGCAATCCGGAATTCTTTGAAGATGACTTTGAAAATGTCCCGGAAACGTATTTCATTCAGCGCCAGACCGCGGATGATCAGTGTAGAACTCTGGGAACACAGTTCCGCCGGTATCCATCAGCATTGGAATGAAGGAGACAAGGAGCGGGATTGCGGAGAAGGCATCCTCGTATCTTGTGATGATGGCGCCTGTAATGGAGGCGGAGAGCATCAGGACAAGGAGCCACACGATACGGTTTTTGGCGTGAGAAAATACGGAAGTTTCAAAGTAAGATTTCTCACTTGGGTTCATTGCCGCCATGATCGTGATATCTTCGGTAGCCTCTTCCACCATGACATCCATCGCATCATCGACTGTGACAATCCCGACCATCAGACCGCCGGTGTCAAGGATCGGAATTGCAAGCAGTCCATATTTGGAAAACAGTTGGGCAACTTCCTCCTGGTCTGTGTGAGTGGTAGCGGAAATAATCTCGGTCTCCATGATTTCGGAGATGACAGTATCGTCATTCATCGTCATCAAGTCTTTGGCAGAGACGATTCCAATCAACTTTCTGCGCTCCAGAACATAGCAGGTATAGATGGTTTCTTTGTGGATGCCGACCTGTTTGATGTGTGCCATAGCCTCTTTGACAGTCATGGACTGGTGGAGGGAGACATATTCGGTTGTCATAATGCTGCCGGCGCTGTCCTCAGGATAATTCAACAGAAGATTAATGCTGTTTCTCTTGCTGCTGTCCACTGCATTGAGAATGCGGGTGACAAGATTGGCCGGAAGCTCTTCGAGAAGATCCACAGTATCATCCATATATAGATCGTCGAGGATTTCTTTCAATTCTTTTTCGGTAAACATTTCTACAAGGTTTGTCTGCATTGTATTAGACATATTGGAAAACACATCAGCAGCCTTGTCTTTTGGGATCAGACGAAAGGCAATCGCAAGTTCTTTTTCGTTGAGCTCTTCTAATAAAAGAGCGATATCGACCACATTCATTACATCTAAAATACTATGGACGGCTTTAAAATCACCTTTGATTAGAAGTTCTGTAAAAATTTTAGCATTCATAAATATACACCCCTTTCTGGAAGTTGATAGAAATTCAGTAAAAACAAGAAAGTATATGAAATAAAAAAATCTCCGACATGCCTGAAAGATGTCGAAGATGGAAATACAAATATACCCTATATTTCTGTCTGAAAGGACGATCGTTCAAGCTTTAGCATCATAGGGCGTAAAAATTGCATTAGGTTATGCCTTATTACGACATAGCCTGCTAACCAACTAATTGTGTCTCCACAATTTTGCGGCAGCAATCTTAGGAAAATCCAAATCCCTATGGTAGCCTCACCTACCGAATTTCTCATATTTTTTGTTCGGTTTCATTGTAGTTGATTATGATTATAATGTCAAGAAAAAAATATTGAGAAAATCTTTCTAGAAATTTTTGAAATGGAGCTGCTTTTTTTCGTGTATTTAAAACCGAGATATGATATGATATTTGTAGTAATGAATTTTAGAAAGGAGCATGTTATGTATCACTATATGTATCATTATGGAAGTCCGGAAGGGATGGTTTTGCCAACTGTTTATTTGCTTATATTCGCAGGTGCCCTTTTTGTGGCGGCAGTAGATACATTTTTCTTGGAATGGGCTTGTATCGTATGGCGGCAAATAGAAACCATCCTTCTCCGTGGATGGCATTTGTTCCATTTGCAAGAACTTATTTAAGAGGTGAGTTGTCAGGAGATATTTATCTGAAGAAACGCTCTGTGAAAAATCCGGGACTCTTGCTTGTGCTTATGCCGATTGCTTACAGCGTCATTGTCAGCTGCCTGCTTCTGGTGTGTTTTATGTTCGCGATATTTGGTGCGAGTGTGATGATAAACGGAGGTGTTGAGGCAGTCGTTTCGGTGCTGTTATTTGCCTTCGCTATACCGGTTCTGGTCATTTCGATTGTTTATCAAGCGGTGATGAGTGTATTGAATGTACTGGTGGATTATCAGATTTACAGCCGGTATATGCCGCTGCATCTTGCAGTAATCCATGCGGTTTTAGGTATTTTTGTGCCGCTTTACAGAGGAATCTACCTGTTTTATATCAGAAAAACACCGTGTTATGGAATGGGGCAGCAGAGAACGGACAGGCAGGAACGCGCACAGACAGTTGTAAAGGATGCTGTGCAGAAAGAGGCGCAGGCAAATGCGGATGTGCCTGCAGGAAATACAGAGGTCCCTTCAGAAGAGCAGTCTGTCGAAAAAAATGAGGCTGCTTGTGGCGAAGGCGCTGGAAAGGAAGAAAAGTAATTGGAAGCGTATACAAGTTTTGCGTCAGTCTATGATACCTTTATGGATAATATTCCATATGAAGAGTGGGCAGAATATCTGTCAAGGTTGTTGGCCGAGTATGAAGTGACAGATGGAATTGTATTAGATCTTGGATGTGGAACCGGAACTCTGACAGAACTGATGGCTGCGCGTGGATTTGACATGATCGGTGTGGATTATTCGGAAGAGATGCTGGAAATCGCGATGGAGAAGCGGGCAGAATCTGGAAGGGATATTTTGTATCTGCTTCAGGATATGAGGGAGTTTGAATTGTATGGGACTGTCCGTGCAGTGATCAGTATCTGTGACTCTCTTAACTATATTACAGAGGAAGCGGAGTTGGAAGAAGTTTTCAGGCTTGTCAATAATTATCTAGATCCGGAAGGTGTATTTATATTTGATTTTAATACGGTATATAAATACCGGGAGATCCTGGGAGATCAGACAATCGCGGAGAGCCGGGAAGACTGTAGCTTTATCTGGGACAATTATTATTATGAAGAGGAGCAGATCAATGAATATGAGTTGAGTCTGTTTCTTCAGGAAGAGGGAAATTTATATCGAAAATATGTCGAGACACATTACCAGAAAGGGTATGAGCTGGAGACAATCAAAAGGCTGCTGGAGAAATCCGGCATGAAGTTTGTCACTGCATACGATGCATTTACAAGGAATCCACCGACAAAAGAAAGCGAGCGAGTCTATGTGATCGCAAGGGAATCTGGAAAGTGCAGGGAATAGATCAGAGACAGATCAGAAACAGAAAACAATGAAAGAGGAAGAAATTTATGACAGATTATATTGTAAGAGCAACAGCAGCAAATAATCAGATTCGTGCATTTGCTGCAACAACAAAAGAGACCGTGGAGGCAGCGAGACAGGCACATAATACAAGCCCGGTCGCAACGGCTGCGCTTGGAAGACTTTTGACGGGCGGCGCAATGATGGGAAGCATGATGAAAAATGACAGTGATATGTTAACGATCCAAATCAAAGGAGATGGTCCGATCGGAGGGCTTACAGTCACTGCAGACAGTAAGGGAAATGTAAAGGGCTATGTGGAACACCCGGAGGTCATGCTCCCACCGAATGCACAGGGGAAACTCGATGTGGCAGGAGCGCTTGGGATTGGTTTGATTTCCGTAATCAAAGATATGGGATTGAAAGAGCCATATGTAGGGCAGACAATTCTTCAGACGAGTGAGATCGCGGAAGATCTGACTTATTATTTTGCAACTTCTGAGCAGGTGCCATCTTCGGTAGGACTTGGTGTACTGATGGAACACGACAATACCGTGAAGCAGGCGGGAGGATTTATTGTACAGCTGATGCCATTTGTAGATGACGATGTTGTAGACAGACTGGAAGCAAATATTAAGAAAATTTCTTCTGTGACTTCTATGTTGGACAAAGGAATGACACCGGAGGAGATTTTAGAAGAAGTACTGGATGGATTTGAAGTAGAAGTAAAAGATACAATGCCGGCACAGTTTTACTGTAACTGCACAAAAGAACGTGTAGAGAAAGCAATCATCAGCATTGGGAAGAAAGATATTCAGGAGATGATCGAAGATGGAAAGCCGATTGAGGTCAACTGCCATTCTGTGGGAAGAGTTATGAATTTTCTGTGGAAGAATTAAAGACATTGATCAAAAAAGCAACTAGATAATCAGAAGGAGCAGAGAGTATGAAGCAGGGATTTGTAAAAGTGGCAGCTGTCACACCGAATATGCGTGTGGCAGACGTTGAATATAATGTAAATGAAATCTGCAGAATGATTGATGAGACGACAGAGCAGGGAGCAAAGGTCATTGCGTTTCCAGAGTTATGTATTACCGGATACACGTGTGGAGACCTGTTCTCACAGGAAATTCCTTTGCGTGAGGCAAAACAAGGATTATATCGGATTGCAGAGTAT
>ENA-OQAA01001359-OQAA01001359.1-human-gut-metagenome-genome-assembly--contig:-NODE-1359-length-12615-cov-11.449231_pt1 | contig 12615 bp, 12 predicted proteins | sample MGYA00242489_ERZ504515 | MGnify/ENA primary metagenome ERZ504515 (study PRJEB26092, sample SAMD00036237) | human gut metagenome | host: Homo sapiens | study: EMG produced TPA metagenomics assembly of...
ATCGGCGATCACACCGGCGTCGCCCGGCAGCGCCACCATCACGCGCGCGACGGTAGTGTGACGGCCTGGTCGTCGCGTTCGCGCACACCGCCGGTCGCCAACGTATCGTGGCCCAGCAGTGCATTGAGCAGCGTCGACTTGCCGGCACCCGACTCGCCAGAATCATGGCGCAGCTCCCGGCAGGCACGCAGACACGGACCTCGTCCAGGCCGCGGCCCTCGGCAGAAGATGTCACGATCACGCGCACGTCCGGACCCACCAGACGGCGCACGCGGTCCAGATCGCGCTCGAGCTCATCGGCCTCGCAGCGGTCGGCCTTGGTGAGCACCACCACCGGCTCGGCATCGCAATCGAGCGCCAACACCAGTGAGCGCGCGACGCGATCGAGCAGCACCTCGCCGGCGCCGAGCGCCTGCACGATCAGCACGCTGTCAACGTTGGAGCAGAGCACCTGGCGCTCACCGCGGGCACGGCCACGCCAACGTTCAAAGCTCGTACGGCGCGGCAGTACGCACTCGATCACGCCCATGTCGTGCCCGGGAGCACGGCGAACCGCCACGCGGTCGCCCACGGCGGGCAGCAAGACCTCGTCCTCGCCACGCGACTTGGCAAACCCTACGGCATGCTCGGCACGAAACGTGTCGTCGGCAGTTGCCACCAGTGGAAACCCGCGGTCCAGGCGCACCACGGCGCCCAGCTGCATCTGCTCTGGCTGCTCGGCTTGCGCGCAAAAATCATCGAAGGCTGCCTGTTGGGCGGCATCGACCGGCAGATCGTCGAACGCCGGAACATCCTGTAGCGCATCGAGCCCCGGTACGCTCGCCAACAACTCCTCGGCGGACGCAGGGGCTTCGGTCGCAAGCTTCCGACGACGGTCACGCTTAGCCCGCGCCCCCGTCGTCTTTTTCTTCGCCTTAGCCTTAGCCTTGCCCACAAGCGCCTCCCAGCACAAAACCACACAACTGAGCAGGTATTTTAAATCAAAAAGAGCTGGCCGGGCAAAGCCCGACCAGCTCACAAACTTTCCCTCAGCCCTTTTCATCCGCACGGGAGAAAAGCCAGCAAGGATACCGCAGGGCCCGCCCGCCGGGAGGGGTTTCCTAAGGGCACATCCCGCAGCCGCAAAGCGGCGAGGACGTGCCCGTGGAACCCCGCAGGCGGTCGGGCCCGGACAGGAACGTTACTCTTTTTCGACCGCGCGCATGATCGCCTTGTAGATCTCCATCAGCGGGATGATCAGGAAGGCAAGGCCCAGGGCAGCTACAACGCCCTTGAGCTCAAGCGTCACAGGGCCAAAGAACATCTCGGCAAGCGTCGGCTGCACGGTCACGATCACCGTCAGCACCAGTGCCAGCGCGGCGGAAGCCCACAGCCACTTGTTCTGCTTCTTCATGGTGAACAGCGACGCACGACGGCTGCGCATATTGAAGCAGTGGAAAATCTCGACCATGTTGAGCGTGATGAACGCCATCATCACGCCTTCCTCGTCGGCATTGCCGGCGATCATATCGGCGATGTGGATGTAGCCCATGTCAAAGTACACGCCCACAAAGAAGCTCGCCAGCACCAGCACGGTGATGATCAGACCCTGGACCACGCAGTCCAGGCCCATGTGACCGGCAAAGACACCGTCCTTGGCGTTGCGCGGCTTGCGCTTCATGATGTCACCCTCGGCATCCTCCATGCCCAGCGCGAGCGCGGGGAAGCAGTCGGTGACCAGGTTCACCCACAGCAGCTGCACCGGCTGGAAGATGGTAAAGCCAATGAGCGTGGCGATAAACACCGAGAACACCTCAGCAAGGTTGGCCGAAAGCAGGAACTGGATGACCTTGCGGATGTTGTCGTAGATGCGACGGCCCTCTTCGCAGGCACCGATGATGGTGGCAAAGTTGTCGTCGGCAAGCACCATGTCGGCAACGTTCTTGGTGACGTCGGTGCCGGTGATGCCCATACCGACGCCGATGTCGGCGCGCTTGATGGACGGGGCGTCGTTGACGCCGTCGCCCGTCATGGCCACGATCTGGTCGCGCGACTTCCAAGCCTCGACGATGCGGGTCTTATGCTCGGGCTGAACGCGGGCGTACACGCCGTAGTCCTCGATGTGCGCGTCGAGTTCCTCGTCGCTCATGCGATCGAGGTCGGCACCGGTGATGGCATGGCTGCGATCGGTGACGATGCCAGCTGCTTGGCGATGGCCACGGCGGTGTCGATGTGGTCGCCCGTAATCATGACGGTGCGGATACCGGCGTCGTGCGCCTCGCGGATGGCGTCGGCGACCTCGGGGCGGACCGGGTCAATCATGCCGGACAGGCCGCAGAAGACCAGGTCATGCTCGAGCGCGGCGGGGCTGCAGTCGGCCGGGACCTCGGTGTAGGTGCGGCTCGCCAGCGCCAGCACGCGCAGGGCCTCGTCAGCCATGGCCTTGTTGGCGGCCACGAGCTCGGCACGACGCTTCTCGGTCAGGGGGACGACCTTATCGCCCTCGTAGATATGGGTGCACAGGCCGATCACCACGTCGGCGCGCCTTGGTGTACTGCTCGTACTCGCCGTCCAGGGTCTCGACGACCACGGACATCATCTTGCGGCCCGAGTCAAACGGGGCCTCACCCACACGCGGGTGCTCGGCGGTCAGGCCGGTGAGCCCCGCCTTGCCGGCGTCGTTGACGAGCGCGCACTCAGTCGGCTCACCCACGGCCTCGCCCAGCTCCTCGTCCCACTGGGCGTCGGAGCACAGCGCCATGCCGGCCAGGAACTTCTCCTTAGGCGCAGCGAGCTCGTGCTTGACGACGGTCATCTTGTTCTGGGTGAGGGTACCGGTCTTGTCGGAGCAGATGGTCTGTGTGCAGCCAAGGGTCTCGACGGCGGAAAGCTTGCGGATGATTGCCTGGCGCTTGGCCATCTTGGTCACGCCAAGCGACAGCACGATGGTCACGACGGCGACCAGGCCCTCGGGGATGGCAGCGACGGCGAGCGAGACGGCGACCATAAAGGTATCGAGCAGGGCGGTCGGGTCGGTAAGAACGTTGCCCACGCCGTGGCGGATGATATCGACGCCAAAGATAACGACGCAGATGACGATAACCATGATGGTGAGGATGCGGCTGAGCTCGGCAAGCTTCACCTGCAGCGGCGTGAGCTCTTCCTTGGCCTCGGCCAGGGCGCCGGCGATCTTACCCATCTCGGTGTTCATGCCGGTGCCGACCACGACGGCGCGGCCGCGGCCGTATACCACGGTGGAACCCATGTAGCACATGTTCTTGCGGTCGCCGAGCGGCACGTCGTCGGTGCCGGCGGCGAGCTCAATGACGTTGGCATGCTTCTCGACGGGCACGGACTCGCCGGTAAGGGCGGCCTCCTCGATCTTCATCGTGGCGCTCTCGAGCACACGGCAGTCGGCCGGGACGGAGTCGCCCGCCTCGAGCATGATCACGTCACCGGGCACGAGCTCGGCGCTCGGCAGGTGCACGAGCTTGCCGTCGCGCAGAACCTTGGACTGCGCGGCGCTCATCTCCTGCAATGCCTCGAGAGCTTCCTCGCTTTTAGCCTCCTGGACCACGCCCAGCACCGAGTTGACGATAACGACGAACATGATGATGGCGACATCGGCAAAGTCCGCCTCGCCCTTGACCATGCCCGTGAGTGCACTGATGACGGCGGCAACGATCAGCATGATGACCATGGGGTCGGCCATCTGCTCAAAGAAGCGCTTCCACAACGGCGTCTTCTCGGCTTCCTCAAGCTTGTTAGGGCCTGTCTTGGCGAGGCGCGACGACGCCTCGTCGCTGCTCAGGCCGAGGTTCTCATCGACACCTTGGTCGCTGAGTACCTCCGCCGCGGCGGACAGGTATTCCTTTTGCATATAGAGTCCCCTCCTGGGATTCGGGCCACTCAGCAGATTGATGCCCGATCATAATTCCCAGGAGAAGGGCAAGGGCTCATCAAGGCTGCCGTGCTGAGCGGCAGTTGATAGTGGGGCTATGGTACCCCAAAGCGGCGCGTCTAGCCAAAACATTCCAATTGGAAACACGGCTCGAGTGCAACGATGCAGACCGTGTGATGCTCAACATTGATAAAACGTTTTTCTTCGGTGCATCATCAAACTGAAATATCGCCCAGATAGCAGCGGTCAGAACGGTTGGTAAAGATTTTTCATATACCGTTTTTACCGCAAAAAAAGAACTTCTAATTCGGCATACGGTCGATTTTTGAGGGTATTCGGTCGTCATTTCGTTATAATCATCTCAGTTTTATTTCTTATGGTTTATCTATCAGCGCAAGACGATGTCAGATGGAGGTCTGAATGTACAAGCGCACCAAGATTGTATGCACCATGGGTCCCGCCTGCGATAGCGACGAGACCATCCGCGAGATGATCAAGGCGGGCATGAACGTCGCCCGTTTTAACTTCTCGCACGGATCCTACGACGAGCACCACGGTCGCATCGAGCGCGTCCGTCGTATTTCCAAGGAGCTCGGTATGCCCGTCGGCATCCTGCTCGACACCAAGGGCCCCGAGGTCCGCACCGGCCTTCTGGTCGACGGCAAGAAGGTTGCCGTCAAGACCGGCGACAAGATCGTCGTTACTGCTCAGCCCACGACCGAGGATTTCCACGGCACCGCTGAGCACATCTCCCTCGACTACCTGGCTCTGCCCTCCGAGGTCGAGAAGGGCTCCCTCATCCTGATCGATGACGGCCTGGTTGCCCTTGAGGTCGAGTCCGTCAGCGGCCAGGACATGACCTGCGTCGTCAAGAATGACGGCCTGATCGGCGAGCGCAAGGGCGTCAACATGCCCAACGTCAACATCTCGCTGCCCGCCATCACCGAGCGCGATCGTCAGGACATCCTCTTTGGCCTGACCGAGAACATCGACTACATCGCCGCTTCCTTCATCCGTGACGGCGAGTCCGTCCGCGGCATCCGCGAGCTTTGCCGCGAGAACGGCGGCGAGCACGTGACGATCTTCCCGAAGATCGAATGCGCCCTGGGCGTCGAGAACTTCGACGAGATCCTCGAGGCTTCCGACGGCATCATGGTCGCCCGTGGCGACCTGGGCATCGAGATCAAGCCCGAGCTCGTTCCCCACATCCAGAAGGAGATCATCGCCAAGTGCAACGCGGCCTACAAGCCCGTCATCACCGCTACGCAGATGCTCGACTCCATGCAGCAGAACCCGCGCCCGACGCGCGCCGAGGTTGCCGACGTTGCAAACGCCATCTACGACGGCACCGACGCCGTTATGCTCTCTGGCGAGTCCGCTGCCGGTAAGTACCCGGTCGAGGCCGTTAAGATGCAGGCCAGCATTGCTCTCGAGACCGAGAAGTACCTCCCGGCCCACGCTCCGCTCGAGGTTCCGGCCGATGCTCACGGCACCCGCGTCGTCAACAACGTTGTGGGTATGTCCGCTGTGAACATGGCCACCACCGTTGGCGCCAAGTGCATCACCGTGCCGACGACCACCGGTCGTACCGCTCGCCTGATCTCGCACTTCCGTCCCAACATGCCGATCTGCGCGTTCTCCCGCCACGAGTGGGCCGTCCAGCAGATGATTATGTACTGGGGCGTTATCCCGCACCAAGCCGAGATTACCCAGGGCACCGTCAACGGCACGATCGTCAAGGCGATCGAGACCGCTAAGGAGCTCGGCTACGTCAAGGCCGGCGATCTGACCGTCGCTACCGCCGGCGATCCCCGCATGAGCGTCCAGCTCGAGGATAAGGTCTCCTCGACCAACGTCGCTTACGTCGCTCAGGTGCGCTAAATCGTACTTGCAAGCAAATTTGCATTGCAAAGGGTCCGGAAGGCATTGCCTTCCGGACCCTTTTTCTGTGCACCGATGCCTACCGCACGACATGGCACGCACCCATTTCATTACCAAAAGCGCGAAATCCGCCCTCCGAGGCCCAAAAAATAAAGCCCCAAGCGCTAAAAGTGTTCGCCCGGTGGCAAACCCACACCTTAACCGACGCTGCTAAATCGTTTTAGCAAGAACCAGATCAACCGCGTTTTCAGAAGTGCGGGGAAAAATTGCTTACCCCCGAGCATAAGTCCTTTTATTTCAACAAAACCCCTGATAAAGTTGGCTTAAATACGCTTGTGCCTGACCTATTTGTCTTTTTCACCGCACTTCCGAAACGGATAGCTTTTCTAGCCCAAATAACGCTCAAACGATCGGATCGCTATGTCATTTCTTGCCTGCGGACCACGGCTTTTCAGTACTATCGCATCCCGCCCCAAATACTGGGACTCTATCCAGCAATCCTGCCGCCCGACCATGACCATCGCTTGGTGCATTACTCAAAACAACCGGTATTTAAAGACTTGCTCGGCACACCAGTTTGGAGATCCGTGAGTGAAAGGAAACAGCGCGCGAACGGAAAGCTATTTCATAGCCGTCTGCTAACCCAAGAGCCGCCTCCTGGGTCGTTTAGACAGACTGAACATGGATTTGATGTCACTTCACCGGAGTTCACGCTGCTCAGCCTTGCCACGCAGGTCTCACGCAACCAGTTACTCATGGCGTGCTACGAGATGTGCGGCTCCTTTGCAGTGTTTAAGCCCTGCGAGCGAACGCAACAACAACTCGATGAAGCTATTTCGCTTAAGTTCATTCCACCCAACTGCGGCTGGGAGCGAGTTAACGACACCAAGGGCAATGACACCAACTTGTGGAAGCGCACGCCGCTTCTTACCGCAACGGATATCGCCGCGTTCGCCAAGCAAGCCGCAGGCCTGCGCGGCGTCAAACAACTGCGCTGGGCGGCCGAGCACATGACGGGGCAGGCCGCCTCGCCCTTCGAAGTACAGACCTCCATGCTTATCTCGCTCCCCCGCGACGAGGGCGGCCAGGGCATCGAGATCGCCAACAACGCGCGCATCCCGCTCAGTGAAGCCGCACGTTCGCTGTATGACAAAACCTGCTGCTACGCCGATATCCTCATCGAAAGCGCCACCGACAGCATGGGCGTCATCTTGGAATGCCAAGCCGCTCCGCCCATGACAGCGAAGCCGCAAGCCTCTCCGATGCCGAGCGCGCCACCGCACTCACAAGCATGGGCTACGACGTCATCCAAATTACCTATGACCAGATCAAGGAGAAGAAGAGCTTCGACCACATAGCTGAGCTCATCCATAAAAAGGCGGGGCTCCCCTACATCCCAAAGACCAGTCAGGAACGCACCACCGAAGAAGCCCTGCGACGGGAGCTGTTGGTCAATTGGATGAGCTGTTCACCGTCAAGCCGGCCGGCTAGCAGCTAGCGATCAGGGGGGCTGCAGGGACGTCAGAAGCAGCAACGCGAGCCGCAAATCCCGCCTCGGTCAGCTCGATGACCTCGGTAAACGTTGCATCGAAAAACTCCTCGGTTAGCAAGCGATACGGCGGATGATCGGGCTCGCCGGGGTTTTCGCGTACAATCTCGTGCATAACGCCAATGGTCTTGAGCACATACTCCTTATGGATGGGATACTGCCCAAAACGCGTCGCCGCAGTATACAGGCGATCGGTCGCGCGCGGAATCGAAACAATGCCGAGCGTCTTGCCGAACCAGTCAAAGTCGCCTTGCTTTTTAATGCGGAACTCCTCGCACGGCTTGCCGCCGTGCGCCTCCAGGTACTGATTCACGCGCGTATTCCATACGGTATCGGCCACCAGATGCGACCAGACACCCAGTGTCAAATCGAGCAACGACTGCGCCACATCTTCGGACGCAAGCGAGAACTCACGAGCGCCGGGACCGACAACCGGCTCAGCATCCCTGTAGCGCTGGGGATAGTGCACGCGATTCAGTCGCTCGCGCTCCTCGATAATCGAGTCGCCGCGGCTTGCGCACCGGTGGGCGAACTTTTAAGCAACGGTGCCACATAGGTATCCCAGAACTCGTGCTCACGCGGCTTAGGGATAGGCTCGGGCTTGGCAAAGTGCGTAATGCGGTACGGGATGGGATCGGCGATGCCAGGGACCATATAGCCCACGAAAATATCCGGAACCACGCAGCCAAACAAAAAGGCATTGCGGTCGCGCACGCTATTGGCAAGTGCACCGGTGCGCTCCAGCAAACGCTCCGTCTGAGCGATATGAATGTTCCAACTTGGCATAGCCACCCCCATAAAAAACCTGGATAACTATACCATCACGGCAAAGCCGCGCGGGCGGCTACGCACGCTCTACGCAGCAACTAGTCCGTAGTACCGCTTTCGGTTCCATACGACGGCGAAGGCGTCTCGACCACATGGTGATATCGATCGATATAGATTGCACGGGCACCCAGGCGTCGCACCAAATCCTGGTGATGCGTGCTCATCAAGACCGTCTTACCCGCCGCGACGTAGGCCAGCAAGAAGTTGACCACGATGTCGCATGAATCCTCGTCGAGCCCATTGGTGGGCTCATCGAGCACTAGGATATCGGGGTTCATCGATACAACTGCCGCCAGCGCCACACGCTTCTTTTGCCCGCCCGAGAGCTGATAGGGAGAGGCGTCGGCAAGGTCGGCAACCTGGAACAGCCCCATGGCATCGCGCACGCGGCGCTCGAGCTCGTCTGCCGGCAGCCCCATCTGCGCGGGACCAAAAGCAACTTCCTCGCCCACCGTGGCGCAGAACAGCTGGGCATCGGCATTCTGGAACACAAAGCCCACGCGCTGATGAAAACGCTGAGCGGCCGCAGAATCCTTTAGAAACGCCGCATCGACCGCATGCCCGTCGAACAGGTATGCCCCTGCGTCTGCGAGTTCAAGGCCGTTAATAAGGCGCATAATCGTCGTCTTACCGCAGCCGTTGGGACCGAGCAGGGCAACGAGTTCACCACGATCGACCTGCAGCGACACACCATCGACAACCGTATGCTCCGCATAGGAGAACACCACGTCGCGCAGCTCGATGAGCGGCGTGGCCTCGACGCCGCCCGCACCGTTCGTGCCCGCCGCATTATTCATATCGATCGTCAAAACGTCGCCCTTCCCTATTTGCATCCCCAGCCGGAACCAGCAGCGCCTACAGCACCGCGCATAACACTGCCAGCAGCGCCACGCCGGCCGCGTAAACCGCATCGCGCCAGCCAAACCCGGCGCGTGCGGGCGCCGGATACGCGCCGGCAAAGCCGCGGCACAGCATAGCCTCGTCCATCGCGCGGCTGCATTCCATCGCCTTGATAAAGGTCATGCCCATGATACCCGCCAGCGAGTCGGTGCGCGAAAAACCCTCAGGCGCATGGCCAACGCTGCGCAGCATGACCGATTCGCACAGATTGTGCGCCGTGCGACCCAGCACCTCGATGTGCTTGAGCGCCATATCAAACGTAAAGATAACTTCGTCGGGTAGATGCAGCATCTTGAGTGCCGCCGACATGCGGCTCCACGTGAGGGTCCACGAAACACCCAGCACCAGCGACACATTAATGAAGGTCTTGAGCGCAATCTTGAGCATGGCGCCCGCGGCAGAAGCGTCCAGCAGCAAGGCGGGCAGCGCCAGAACCGCCGCGAGCCCCGCAGCGCCAAGTGCTGGTACAAAGGTTGCCCGCAGCCCGCGTATGGGGCGCACGGCAACGAGCACCAGCGCGATTGCCGCCATCAACATGAGGTACAGCGGACTCTGCGTCAGACACACGCACAGGACGCAAACGAACATCCCCACCAGACGCACCGGAGCCGAAACGCAAGAAAGGGCGCGGTCGACCATCGACCCGCCTCATGCGCACCTCCACCCAGGCGAACCCGCTCAAGCAGGCTCGCCAGGTGCAGGACATTCTTTTGCATCACACGATGCCGAGCCCCCGCGGCTCGTATCGCTGCTCGACCGCAAGCCAGCTAGGCAGCTCGGCTCTTGCCATGAGCACCGCTTTCCTTGACCGTCAGCGAGACCAGGCGGAATACGATGGTGAGCACCGCCACGCCAATCACACCCGAAAGAATATACATCGCGGCCTGGCCGGCAAAGCCAAGGCCCTGCTCCTCGGAATAGGCCTGCAGATAATCGCCTGTGGGCAGAGCGTCGGCAAAGGTCGGGGTATCGAGGCCGACCGAAGCCTGCAGGCTGTCGTCGCCAGCCTCCTGGACGGCGGTCGCGGCGCCCTCAGCGTCCCACTCGCCCCAGGCGTCACCTGTAGCCAGCAGGCCCAGCGGCGTGGCCACGACAAGCACGGCGACCAAGATGAGCGTGGGAACCAGCGAGGTCTTCTTGGCAGCAGCGCCCTCGGCAGCAAGCTGACCATCGACGGCCTCGGGCCCGACGATAACGCTCGGCGCCGTCTTCTTAATGAAACCGTAGATGGCGGCCGTCGCCACGCCCTCGACCACGCCGGCAACCAACATATGCGGGATCATCATGGCAGGGATAGCAATAGACAGCGGGAAAGGGCAGTACAGTGGCGCGCCCGAAGCGTTGGTAAAGAGCATCGGCTGAATACCAAACTCGATTGCCGCGCACAGGGCCGCCAGGCACAGGCCGACCCAGCCGCCGACAATGGCAGAGACCGAGGTGCCCCAGCTCTTGTCGTGCAAACGGCTGTTGAGCGCACGGAACACGATTGCAGCGGCAAACGGCAGCACGAAGGCCATGTTAAAGCAGTTGGCGCCAAAGGACAGGATGCCGCCGTCGCCAAACAGCAGCGCCTGTAGCGCCAGCGCGACCGAGACAGCGATGGCCGCGGCCTCCGGGCCCAGCAGCAGCGCGATGAGCGCGCCGCCGACGGCGTGACCCGTGGTGCCGCCGGGCAGCGGCACGTTGAACATCATAAGCAAGAAGGAAAATGCGGCGCAGATGCCCAGGAAAGCCATGTGCTCGCGATCGAGCGTGGCGCGCACCTTTTGATGCAATGGACCCAAACGGGCACCATTGCCACCGCCATGACGGCATCGGTCTGCGGAGACAGATAATTATCTGGAATGTGCATGTACGCCTCCCGGTTATCGGCGCACGAAATTGCAACGCCGCTTAAATCACCTTGTCAGTGTTACGCATTGTCAGATTCGTAACACGCCGCGGGATATCATAGCAAAACGGCGCACTGCCGACAAAGCAGCACGCCGTTATGTAATGCGCGTGTCATATATGAAGGCTCAACAGTGCCTTATATCGAGCATAGCGGTCACGTAAGACTCGGCGGCAACCACCGCTGACCCATACCCCAGCGCAAGCCCTATCCGCGGACCTCGCCGTTTACGCCCTTGCATACCTTGGTGACGATCTTCTGGTGCGCCTTCTCGACCTCTTCGCTGGTGAGCGTGTGGTCGTCGGAGCGATACGTAAGCGCAAAGGCCATGGACTTCTTGCCCGCTCCGATGCGGATGGGATCGCGGTAGACGTCGAACAGGCGCACGCCCTCGAGCAGCTTGCCGCCGGCGCTGGTAATGCGGCGCTCAAGATCCTCGCAGGTCACAGCATTATCGACCACGATAGCAAGGTCGTGCTCAACGGCCGGGTACTGCGAGAACTCGCGGTAGTTCTCCTGATTGCGGGCGCCTTGATCAGCTTGTCCAGATCGAGCTCAAAGGCAACGACGACCTCATCGATGCCCATCGCCTCGCGCGCCTCGGGGTGAATCTCGCCGACCCAGCCCAGTACGGTGCCGCCGGACAGAACCTCGGCCGCACGACCCGGCTGCAAGAAAGCGTAGCCCTCGCCCTCGACGGGACGGAAGCGAACCTTCTCGATGCGCAGCTGGGCGAGCAGCTCCTCGACAATGCCCTTGCCAAAGAAGAAACGCAGCTTGCGGTACTTCATGTTCCAGGACTGCTCGCTCCACTGGCCCGAGAGCACACCCGCCACGGACTTGGTCTCCTTGGGCAGGCTGGCGTTCTCGCGACCGTGGAACAGGCTGCCGACCTCGTACAGGTGCACATTGGGCGTACCGTGCGCCTCGTTGTAGGCCACGGACTGCAGCAAGCCCGGCAACAGCGAACGACGCATCTCGGTCTGCTCGGCTACCAGCGGGTTCATGAGCACCACGGGGCAACCGCGGCCCTCGGTGGACATACCGATCTTCTCCAGGTCGCCCGGGGCGGCAAAGCCAAAGGTCGTGGTCTCGTTGAGGCCGCAGGCACGCAGGATCTCGCCGACCTTGCGGGTGAGCTTCTGCTCGCGGGTCAGGCCGCCGATGTGGTTCTTGGCAGCCGGGATGGTCGCCGTCACACGGCCCATGCCCCACAGGCGCAGGACCTCCTCGATCAGGTCGATCTCGCGCGGCAGGTCGGGACGGAAGCTCGGCGGGGTAACCATAAAGTCATCGCCGTCGCGCTCGACGGTGCAGCCCAGGCGGGTGAGCGAACGCTCGATAAACTCGGGCTCGATGTCGGCACCGCAGATGGCATGCACGCGGGCCAGGCGCAGCTTGATGCTGTCGATAGTCTTGGGCGCAGGGAAAACGTCGACATAGCCGGGAGCAACCTCGCCGCCGGCGATCTCCTCGATGAGCGCGCAGGTAACGTTGGCGACGTCCACGCAGCCGGTCTCGTCAACCTGGCGCTCAAAGCGAATGGAGGCGTCGGAGATCAGCGACAGGTCGCGGCTGGTGTGCGAGGTGCGACGCGTTGAAGCAGGCGCTCTCGACCATCACGTCGACGGTGTCGTCCTCGATCTCGGAATCCATGCCGCCCATAACGCCGGCCAGAGCCACAGG
>ENA-OQAA01001360-OQAA01001360.1-human-gut-metagenome-genome-assembly--contig:-NODE-1360-length-12611-cov-2.094521_pt1 | contig 12611 bp, 15 predicted proteins | sample MGYA00242489_ERZ504515 | MGnify/ENA primary metagenome ERZ504515 (study PRJEB26092, sample SAMD00036237) | human gut metagenome | host: Homo sapiens | study: EMG produced TPA metagenomics assembly of...
CTGGGATAATGAAGCGACGCGTGACGCGGCTTATCAGTCTTCAAGGGATTGCCCTACGTGGAAGCGGTGTCCAGCGCCAACAGCACACCCATTAGCGGATATAGCGGTTCGATGATTCATAGTGAGAGCGGGCAGGCACTTTTTCTCTTGCCGTTCTTCTTATTTCATGCGCGAGGATTTTCCTGCTTTGATGGCATGACTATGAAGACGGGACGTATGGCGCGCGATAAAGAGGAAGTCGTGGTGAACGAGACCTTTGCCGAGATGATGCGTTGGGGAGACGACGTCGTAGGCCGTACGGTATATACCGAAGGGAATACATTCAAGGTCGTAGGGCAGTTGAAGGATTTCCAGATAGAGAGTTTCAGAACCGAGAAGATGCCTTTCATAGCCCGTGGGAACAAGAATTTTTATGGAACGGTACATGTTCGTTTGAAAGAACCCTTTACCGAAAATCTGCAGAAGTTGAACCACGATGTAGCCGAGGCTTTCCATGACCAGACCATTGACTTTACCGGTTATGAGAAAAGGATAGAGAACAGCTATAATTCTGTCCGTGTATTCCGCAATGCCACTTTGATGGCGGCAGTGACCATGTTCTTCATTATGCTGATGGGGCTGATTGGGTATACCACCGACGAGGTGCGCCGCCGCAGTAAGGAGATTGCCAATCCGTAAAGTGAACGGGGCAGAGGCTTCCGGTATCTTGGAAATGCTGTCGAGGGATATACTTGTGGTGGCGGCTCCGGCAGTTGTCATCGGTACGGTATTGGCATGGTATGTCAACGGAATGTGGATGGAACAGTTTGCGGAGCGTATTCACATCAGTTGGGCAGTATACGTACTGGTAGTGATGGCCAATTTGGTGATTATCGTAGCTGCGTACTTTGGAAGTCCTGGCGGATAGCGAACGAGAATCCGGTGAATAGTATTAAGAGCGAATAAAACAATATTAAAACATTAAATATCATGATTGAGATTAACAACATCAGCAAAGTATTCCGTACTTCGGAAGTAGAGACGGTAGCATTGAATCACGTAAACCTCGATGTAAAGGAGGGAGAGTTTGTAGCCATTATGGGGCCGTCCGGTTGCGGCAAGTCCACCTTGCTGAACATCCTCGGGCTGCTGGACAATCCTACGGAGGCAGTTACAAGCTGCTCGGTCAGGAAGTAGCGGACTTGAAGGAAAAGGAACGTACCGTGTGCGCAAGGGCAAGCTGGGATTCGTGTTCCAGAGCTTCAACCTGATAGACGAACTGAACGTCTACGAGAATGTGGAACTTCCCCTTACGTATCTTGGCGTAAAGGCGGGTGAACGTAAGCGTATGGTAGAGGATATACTGAAAAGAATGAACATCAGCCACCGTGCCAAACACTTCCCGCAACAGCTTTCCGGCGGTCAGCAGCAACGTGTGGCGATAGCCCGTGCGGTCGTAACCAATCCCAAGCTGATACTCGCCGATGAGCCTACCGGTAACTTGGACTCCAAGAACGGAGCTGAAGGTGATGAATCTGTTGACAGAACTGAATAAAGAGGGTACTACGATTATTATGGTGACCCACAGCCAGCACGACGCCTCGTTTGCACACCGCACGATACATCTTTTCGACGGTAGTGTGGTGGCAAGTGTGGCAGCGCAGGATTTGTAACAGACTTTTAAAACAACTTCCATGAGACAACTATATTACACTCTTCAGACACTGATACGAGGAAAAGGCTCCAACCTCATCAAGATTATTTCCTTGGGACTGGGGTTGCAGTCAGTATCCTCATTTTTTCCCGTCAGGCATTCGAGCTCAATTATGATACCTGCTACAAGGACCATGAACGTTTGTGTCTTGTCAAAACAGTATGGTATTACAACAACGAGTATCATCCTTCGCATATAACTCTTGGACCGGTGGCTGGTACCATTGCCGAAAACCTGCCTGACGAGGTGGAGAGTGTTACCGTCACCCAGCAATGGTGGAGCAATTCGGCTTGGTTTGCCAATGAACGCCGTTTCCAGACCAATGCCATGACGGCCGATTCTTGTTTCTTTGCCACTATGGGCATTGATGTTGTCAGTGGAGACCCTCGCGAGCTGAATAATCCGGAGGTGGTCTTCATCAGCAGGGAGCTGGCCGGCAGCATGTTTGCCGATAAGAATCCCATCGGGCAGACGGTGGTCTATAACAAACAGATGTCAATGACCGTGAAGGGCATTTTTGAAGATTTCCCCGAAAACTCCAGTTTCTATGGAAGTGGTGTCGTGATGTCTCTGGCTACCTCCTTCAAGCATCATTGGGGATACTGGGGATGGGGAGGTGGAGACAGCTATATGTCCTTTGTCCGTCTGCGCCCGGGGGTGCAACTGGACGATGTGAACACCCGAATAGAGAAACTTGCCGAGCAGGTGCGCAAGAGCGATGATGTGTTTATCAGTCTGGTTCCGATAAAGGACTACCGTATGGAATTTGGTATCAGTACCATGCGTATGGTATGGATTCTGTTGACGCTGGGAACCGCCATACTTTTTATTGTGGCGATGAATTATGTGCTTATTTCCATCTCAGCCATGAACCGTCGTGCCAAAGCTATAGGCGTACATAAATGTAGTGGGGCAAATACGGGAACTATTTTCGGTATGTTCTTATGGGAGACCGGAGTCATCATGCTTTCTTCCTTGCTGCTTGTAGCGCTGCTTCTATTTAATTTCCGTGAGCCGTTGGAGGACATGCTCGACGTTAGTCTTGCCGGTCTTTTCTCTTGGGAAAAACATTTGGGCACCGCTTTCAGTGATAGTCATTTTGTTTATGATAGGCGGCATGTTGCCGGGCAGCTTTTGCCGCATTCCGGTGACGCAGGTTTTCCGCCGGTACACCGAAGGCAAGAAAGGCTGGAAACGTCCGCTCTTGTTTGTGCAGTTTGCCGGTACCTCTTTTATTTTCGGCTTGTTGGGCTGGTGCTTATGCAGAGCCATTACATCACCAATAAAGAACGTGGATTCGATTACCACCGGGTGGCTTATGCTTCGGGCGTATCCTTTGACTCGGATGCGGAAAGCGATGCAAATCGTAGTGTGATGCTTTCTTTGCCTTATGTGGAAGATGGAGCTTGTAGCGGTAATCTTCTTACAGACGGATTGAGCGGAGAAGGGGTTACGACTGATAACGGGCAGTGGATGAGCATGCGTTGGGTGGAATTTGGCAAGGACTATGCCCCGTTTATGAAGTTGGAATTTGCGGAAGGCAAGAATATGGATGCCCCTGGGCAGATATTGGTCAATGAAACATTTTTGAAAATGATGCATTGGGAAGATAAACCGATAGGCAGGCAAGTGCGCAACGGCGATCGCATAGCGGGCAATATTGTAGGTGTACTGAAAGACTTTGCTACATCCAATGCCGCTTATGTGGCGGTGCAACCTATGTATGCAACTTATCTTGACCGATTTTCCGGAAACATCCAATTACGTCTGAAAGAGCCTTTTGACGATAACCTCAAGCGTTTGAACGAAGACATGGAAAAGCTGTTTCCCACCCGTGACATTGTATTTTCCTCGTTCCAAAAGGTCATTGACGACCAGAACAGTACCGTCACGGATTTCCGTAATGCAGCTTTACTGGCTGCCATAACCATCCTTTTTGTTACGTTAATGGGGTTGATTGGCTACATCAATGACGAGATACAACGCCGCAGCAAGGAAATTGCCATCCGTAAAGTGAATGGTGCGGAAGCGTCATCCATTCTCCGGCTTTTCTCGAAGGATATATTCTGGATATCCTTGCCGGCCGTTTTTCTTGGAGGCTGGGAGCCTGGTATATAGGCGGTGTCTGGATAGAGCAGTTTGTGGAGGGAGTGGATTTTGGTATCTGCGGATTCTTGCTTATTGCATGCATTGTACTATTGCTCATCATCGGTTGTGTAGTATTCAAGGCATGGCGGATTGCCAATGAGAATCCGGTAGACAGTATCAAGAGTGAATAAAGAATAACTTCAGGAAATTATGAGGCGGCACATTTATTATACATTACAAAGCTTGTTGCACAAGCAAGGTTCAATGCCATTAAGATTGTATCTTTGGCATTGGGACTGCTGATGTCTGTATTTCTATTTGCACGGATTGCATTCGAGTTGAGTTTTGATAACTTTTATCATGATTCGGATAACCTTTATATTGTGAAGACGGGTTGGTTGAAAAATGGAGTGTTGGAAGGTAACGAAAGTCGCTTTACCATCATTCCGATTCCGGCTGCCATTGCCGAAGAGTTTCCGGAACAAGTGGAAAGTAGCACAGTGAGCTGTTCTCTTTTTGATAATAGTTTCCAGTTGGGTGAGCGCCAATTAGATATGTCCACGGTGATGGCAAGATACACTTTATTTTTCTGTACTCGGTTTGGAGATGATAGAAGGCAATCCACAGGATTTGGCGGGTCCGGATGTCGTATTCCTTTCCGCCAAGTCAGCAAAGGAGGCCTTCGGTGACGAAAATCCGATAGGGAAAACACTGCGTTATGATTTTTGGGGATATCAGACTACACTGCTCGTGAAGGGTATCTTTGCCGATATTCCGTTGAACACTTCTTTGGAGAGGCGTCCAGAGGCAATCATTTCCTTTCCTACTATAGGGCGGCATCTGAAGTGGGACCTGTTGGCAGAGCGGCGGAAACTACGACGGTTATCTCAGGCTGCGCAGTCCGCAGGATGCTGATTGGCTGAATGAGCGTATGTCCATAGCTATTGCCCGTCATATTCCACCGGAAAGTGGTTTAGAATTGAGCGTACGTATTGTCCCTATCCATAATCTGCATGTCGAGACTCCTCAAGTACGGAAGATGATTTGGATTATGTTCTTCCTGGGTATCGTGCTGCTTTTTACGACCGCATTGAATTATGTACTCGTTTCCGTGGCTTCGCTGACACAGCGTGCCAAGGCCATCGGTGTACACAAATGCAGCGGTGCTTCGGGAAGTAGCATCTTTTCCATGTTCATGGTAGAGACTGCTATAGTAGTAGGGCTTGCCTTGCTGCTCATTGGACTGCTGGTGTATATTTTCCACGAAAAAATGGAAGAATTGGCAGCTGTACCTCTCAGTGCTCTTTTTGACTGGCAGAATCTTTGGGCACCATTGTCGGTGATACTGTTACTGTTTATTTTAGGTGGTTGCCTGCCTGCCATGCTTTTCGCTCGTATTCCGGTGACACAAGTGTTCCGCCGCTACACTTCCGGGCGTCGTGGCTGGAAACGGGTACTGCTTTTTGTTCAGTTCATCGGAGCGGCATTCATTCTGGGGATGATGCTGATGGTCGTTTCACAGTACAGTTATGTAACGACGCGTGACCGTGGTTGGCGTCCTGAACGTGTGGCATATACCACCCAGCGGGAAGTGGATGGCAATAGCTGCGTAGTCTTGTCGGCAGTTTGCCTTATGTGGAAGGGGTTGCTTCGGCAGAACGCCCTATATTGTGGTTCGGTTCTAACCAGCCAATTCTTGACAATCAGGGTAACGAGCTTTTCTATCCTCGTAATACCTGGTTCGACAGTGATTTTCTTCCTTTCATTGGTCTGAGACTGAAAGAGGGGCATAACTTGACGGGAGAAGGTCAGTTGCTTGTCAACAGTGTCTTTTGTGAGAAGATGAATTGGACAGACAGCCCCATAGGCAAGCGGGTGAATGATTATGGCACTGTTGTCGGGCTGTTAGACAGTTTCAGTTTTGCCGATATGCCCAACGATAATTTGCCGGTGATGGTGGAATGGACGGGGAAGACAGCTGCCACCCTGCATGTTCGCCTCAAAGAGCCATTGGATGAAAATCTCGCCCGCCTCAATGAAGAGATGCATCGGATTTATCCTCAGAAAAGCCTCGTATTCCGTTCGGTGGAGCAGGAAATGCGCAGTTATGCCGAGTCTGTACGGGTATTTCGTGATGTCACCCTGCTGGTTTCATTGACCATACTCTTTATCATTCTGATGGGACTGATAGGCTATGTGAATGATGAAATCCGCCTGCGTTCAAAAGAGATTGCCATTCGTAAAGTGAATGGAGCGGAGACGGAAAGTATTTTGCTGTTATTGTCAAGAGATGTGCTTTGGCTGGCCATTCCGTCTGTCGCCATAGGTATTGGGGGAGCATGCCGGGCCGGAAAGCTTTGGGCGAGCCAGTTCTCTGATGTTGTGCCATTCCCTATAGGCGGATATATTCTTGTAGGTTGTCTGTTGCTGTTGTTTATTGTTGTTACCGTGGTGTTGAAGGCATGGTGCATTGCCAATGAAAATCCGGTAAAGAGCATCAAGAGCGAATAAAGTTGCCGCAACATACATCATGCGTTTGGGGTAGACAGACCATCTGTTTGGGGCGAATAGATGATGTGTTTGGGCTGAATGAATGATATATTTTCGAACAATTTGTTTGTTATAACATAAAATGCAATATTTGCAGTAGAATAAATCACTTTCACCTCGCTTTTTCGGTAATTCCTGTGGGTAATCTCTTTACATATATCCACAATGCCACCGCTGCCGTTACAAAAGCAAAGAAGTCCGATACCGGCATACATATCCAGATGCCGTCCAGCCCAAAGTAATGCGGGAATATCAGTAGTCCCGGCAACAGATACAGTAATTGGCGTGTCAGCGACAAGAAGATACTGATTTTCGCCTTCCCGATGCTTTGGAAGAAATTGCCGATGACAATCTGTGCACCTACCAGCGGGAATATGGCTACGGCAATGCGTACGCCTCTGGAAGCAATATCTATCAACTCTTCATCACTGGTAAAGATGGCAGATATGGCATGGGGGAACAATTCGCAGATAAGGAAGCCTGTACTGGTGATACATACTCCGGCAATGATGGTCAGGCGCAGGGTAGCCTTCACACGGTCGTGTTTTTGCGCACCGAAGTTATAGCCTACAATCGGTTGCATTCCCATCGCTCAACCCCAATACAATCATTACATAGAGTACCAGCAGCCGGTTGATAATGCCATATGCCCCGATGGCCATATCGCCTCCGTACTGTTGGAGCTGTTGTTTACGATAATCACAATGACACATGCCGTGACGTTCATTAGGAACGGTGACATACCGATGGATAATATACTGCTGATGATGCGTTTCTTCATCTTCCAGAACCCCCGTTGCAGACGTACCACACTTGTCTTTTGCAGGAAATGGCTCACTACCCACACCATGCCGATGAACTGCGAGATGACCGTTGCCGTTGCAGCTCCCCGTATTCCCCAGTCAAATTGGAAGATGAAAATGGGAGCGAGGATTATGTTGCAGACTACCGTTACCATAGACGTGAGCATCGCTTTCTTGGGATATCCCGTGGCACGCATGATATTGTTCAGGCCAATCATGGTATAAGTGACGGGGGTACCCAGTAATATCACCTGCATAAAGTCGCGGGCATATGGCAACGTATCATTGCTGGCACCGAAGAAGCGCAGAATATCATCCAGGAATATAAATGAGATGCCGCCGAATATGAATGCATTGACCAGGCAGAACATCAGTGTGTTTCCCAATACTTCCGTTGCTCCGTCCAGGTCTTTCTGTCCCAACCGGATGGACGAAATGGTGGAGCCACCTGCCGATACCATCGTACAGAAAGCCACGACCAGATTCATCAGAGGGAAAGTAATGGCGAGTCCGGCAATGCCCATAGGACCTACGCCATGACCGATGAAAATGCTGTCGATGATGTTGTACAACGAAGTAATCGTCATGCCTATAATGGCCGGAATGGAGTACTGCACAAGCAGTTTGCCAATACGTTCGGTTCCTAATATATGCGCGTTGTTCATTTGATATGAGTCAATTAAGGAGCACAAAGGTATAAAATATTTGTTTGATTCGCAGATTATTCCCACCTTTGTACGCTATAATGTTTTGGTATTAACAGATTTAGGTAAAAGAAAGTTTATGGACACAACAAAAGCAACCGCCGTACTTTTTGATTTTGACGGTGTGGTGGTAGACACGGAAACACAGTACAGTCACTTCTGGCATGAAATGGGAAAGCAGTATTTGGGTATGGATGATATTGAAGGCAGGGTGAAGGGCCAGACGCTGGTCTATATTTATGATACCTTTTTTCCGGGCATGGCGAAGGAACAGGCCGAAATTACCGAACGGCTGAACCGCTTTGAACAGGAAATGTCATTCGACTTTATTCCGGAGTGCTTGACTTCATTGCCGACCTACACCGGAATGGGGTGAAGACTGCCGTAGTGACCAGCTCCAACGAAGCGAAGATGGCAGCTGTCTATCGGGTTCATCCCGAAATAAAGACTCTTTTCGACCGTATTCTTACGGCCGAGATGTTTACGGCTTCCAAGCCTGCACCGGATTGTTTTCTGTTGGGTATGGAGGTTTTCGGCACAACTCCCGACACCACATATGTATTCGAGGATTCTTTCAACGGGCTGAAAGCCGGCATGGCTTCAGGAGCTACCGTTATAGGGTTGGCAACCACCAATTCCCGTGAAGACATAGCTCCGTTGTGTCATTATGTATTGGATGACTTTCAGGGATTCACTTACGATAAATTAACTCAATTGTACAAGTAATCAGAAAAAGGATTACCTTTGCGCCGAAAATTAAATTGAGTAATTGTAAATTGCCAAATTGTAAATACTATCATGGGTTATATTTCAGACGACACTCGTAAAGTGACTACACATCGCCTTATCGAAATGAAGCAGAGAGGCGAAAAGATATCAATGTTGACATCATATGACTATACTATGGCGCAGATTGTGGACGGTGCCGGGGTAGACGTGATTCTGGTGGGAGATTCCGCTTCCAATGTAATGGCAGGCAATGTCACCACGCTTCCCATCACGCTCGACCAGATGATTTATCATGGCAAATCCGTGGTTCGCGGTGTGAAGCGTGCCATGGTCATTGTCGACATGCCTTTCGGCTCTTATCAGGCAACGAACTGGAGGGATTGGCTTCCGCTATCCGTATTATGAAAGAAAGCCATGCCGACGCCTCAAACTGGAGGGAGGCGAGGAAATCATCGGTACGGTGAAGCGTATCCTCAGCGCCGGTATTCCCATCATGGGACATCTCGGACTGATGCCCCAATCCATCAACAAGTATGGAACATATACGGTCCGTGCCAAGGATGATGCCGAAGCCGAGAAACTGGTACGCGATGCGCATTTGCTGGAAGAAGCCGGATGCTTCGGACTGGTATTGGAGAAGATTCCTGCCGCATTGGCTGCCCGCGTGGCAAGCGAGCTGACTATACCCGTTATAGCATCGGTGCCGGTGGCGATGTGGACGGCCAGGTGTTGGTGGTTCAGGATATGCTGGGTATGAATAACGGTTTTCGTCCCCGTTTCCTGCGTCGCTATGCCGACCTGCATACAGTGATGACGGATGCCATCAGCCGTTATGTTTCCGATGTGAAGAATTTAGATTTCCCGAATGAGAAAGAACAGTACTAACAAACTCATGACACTCAATTTTTGGCGGATGTGTACGGCAAATCTGTTGCTGTTCATATCCGTCTATATGCTTTTCCCTTTGCTTCCTTTTGTGATGGGAGAGCAGTTGGGTGTTTCCGTCGGGCAGGCGGGCAGCATGTTTCTGGTCTTTGCGGTGGCCATGTTTGCTGTCGGTCCTTTCCATGCCTATCTGGTCGATGAATATAAAAGGAAACACGTGCTCCTTTACTCCGCACTCATTATGCTGGCGGCTGTTCTGGGATATGCCTTTGTGGATGGTTATACGAAATTTCTGCTGCTTGCCGCTGTGCAGGGAGCATGTTTCGGGCTGGCAACCACAGCGGGCATTACGGTGGCCATCGACATAACGACTTCCGCGCGCCGCAGCGCAGGAAACATGGTATATGCATGGGCTGCACGCTTGGGCATGCTGGTGGGTGTTGTGTTGGGCATTGGAATGTATAAGATGTATGGTTTCCGTATGGTGACCTATCTGTCCGTAGCGGCCGGACTGGCTAGCATATTTTTCGCATCGAGGTATATGTGGCTTTCCGTGCTCCGATAGGCGTGTCGTTGTGCAATATGGACCGCTTCTTATTGCCGCGTGCATGGGTACCTGCCATCAATATGCAGTTGATTGCTTTTGTACCGGGAGCGTTGCTGCCACTGATGTTTGTGGGCGATTACTGGTCATTGGCGGCATTGGCTGTATTGGTGTTCATTACAGTCCCGTTCATGAAGATGTTCGTCAAGCTGTCGCACCATTGCCAGCGTGGAACGGCAAACACCACTTGCCATTTGTTCATGGAGGCAGGGCTGCTGGTGGGCATGGCTGTGGCTTGCCACCTGATGGACAAAGCGCAGATATACCATGTGGCGTCTGTTGCTGCTATGCTTGCCGTATTTTTCTTTGTACTTCTGACCTATCCTTATTATAAGAAGAAGCGGGTGAGGTAAGGGATAAATACAATCAATCCTATAATGGCCGCCGTTGCAGCACATACCAGTACTGCTCCGGCGGCTATGTCTTTTACTTGCCCTGCCACGGGATGCTGTTGGGGAGACACCAGGTCGACCAGCTTCTCAATGGCGGTATTGAACAGTTCGGCTGCTATCACCACTCCGATGCAGAGAATGATTATCATCCACTCCATGCGGGTAATGCCTAAAACGAATCCTGCAATGACTACCACAGCCGTAACTATCAGATGGAAGCTCAGGTTCTGTTCTTTTCCTATGCAACACCGGATACCTTTCCAAGCATATCCGAAACTGCGCAACTGCTTTTTAAAGTCGTACTTCATGGATTATAGTTGTTGCTTAATTCCTTGAAACCTGTTTCACTCCCTTTACTGTTCTCAGTTTCTTGACGAGCGCTTCCAGATGTCCCGTATCGCTCACCATGATGGTCAGTGTTCCGGAGAACAGCCCGTCATGCGAGTCAATGCCGATGCTTCTCAAAGTAATGCCCGTTTCTTTGGAAATGATGGAAGTGATGTTGGTCACGATGCCGATGTCATCGTGTCCAACTACGCGCAGGGTGATGGGGTACTGTGTACCTTGTGACTTTCCGGCCCAGCGTGCCTTCACGATACGGTAGCCGAAACGTGAGTGCAAATCACTGGCATTGGGACAATCGCAACGGTGTATCTTGATACCTCCCGTCACACTGACAAAGCCGAATACATCATCTCCATAGATGGGATTGCAGCAGCGTGCCAACTTGAAATCCAATCCTTTCAGATTTTGATCAATGACCAGTACATCTTCTTTGGTACCTATCTCTTCCGGTATGCCTTGTTGAAGGTTATAGCCTTCAGCACTGCGGTAGACAATATCGTCGCGCGTATCATTTTCCCGTCTTTGCTGTTCCTGGTATTTGTCTATAATCTCGTTGACATCCAGTTCTTCATCGGCTATGGCTTGATAGAAGTCGGTCACTATCTTGAAACCGAGGCGCTTGATGAGGCGCATCATGGTTCCTTCATCATACTCTATCTTCCGGTTCTTGAACTTGCGTTCCAGGGTTTCCTTAGCGAAGGCGTGCTGGCGTGCAGCCATTTCCTTCAATGCCTGGCGTATTTTGGTGCGTGCCTTGGAGGTGGTTACGATGTTCAGCCAGTCCTGCTTGGGCGTCTGCGTATTCGATGTCATTATCTCCACCTGGTCACCGCTATGCAGCATTTGCTTCAGCTGTACATTCTTGCCGTTCACTTTTGCACCGATACATTTGCAGCCCAGTTTGCTATGGATGTGGAACGCAAAATCGAGCACGGTGGAGCCTTTGGCAAGTTTGAACAAATCACCTTTGGGAGTAAATACAAATACCTCGTCTTCGTACAAATCCAGTTTGAACTGGTCCATCGTTTCCAGTCCGTTGCTGTCCGAGCTCTCTAAGGCTTCGCGTACGGAAGTCAGCCATTCGTCAAGACCAGATTCACCTTTCACTCCTTTGTATCGCCAATGGGCGGCCAGGCCTCGTTCGGCAATATCATCCATGCGTTCGGTACGTATTTGTACTTCCACCCATTTGCCTTCGGGGCCCATCACGGTGATGTGCAGTGATTCATATCCGTTGCTTTTAGGTACGGACAGCCAGTCGCGTAGCCTTTTCGGGTTAGGCTGGTACATATCTGTTACGATGGAGTAGGCCTGCCAACATTCCAGTTTCTCCTTTTCCAGGCAAGAGTCCAGGATGACGCGGATGGCGAACAGGTCATACACGCCTTCGAAGGGGCATTTCTGCTTCTTCATTTTCTGGTAGATGGAGTGGATGGACTTGGTGCGTCCTTTGATATGGAACTTCAGTCCGGCTTCTTCGAGCTTCTTCTGTACCGGTGCAATGAAGGCGGCAATGTACTTGTCACGCGATGCCTTGGTCTCATTCAGTTTTTCCTTGATATGGTAGTAAACGTCCTTTTCTGTGTATTTCAATGAGAGGTCTTCCAGTTCCGACTTCAGTTTGTACAGACCCAGCTTATGGGCAAGGGGCGCATAGAGATAAGCCGCTTCGTTGGCTACCTGCCGACGGGCTTCGTCATTTTCGCAGTCCTTGATTTGCCGCATGATGTTTACGCGGTCGGCAATCATAATGAGAATGACACGCATGTCCTCGGCGAAAGTCAGCAACAAGTTGCGGAAATTCTCGGACTCGATGGT
>ENA-OQAA01001362-OQAA01001362.1-human-gut-metagenome-genome-assembly--contig:-NODE-1362-length-12607-cov-1.599920_pt1 | contig 12607 bp, 23 predicted proteins | sample MGYA00242489_ERZ504515 | MGnify/ENA primary metagenome ERZ504515 (study PRJEB26092, sample SAMD00036237) | human gut metagenome | host: Homo sapiens | study: EMG produced TPA metagenomics assembly of...
CGGAGAGGAACGAAAATGCACAGACTCATTCAAGAAACAGGAAATACAGATCTGGAAGTCTTCCCTGTTGAACTTTCCTCCATGAAAGCAGTAGCTGATACCGCCGACAAGTTACTGGCCAGAAACCCTTCCATTGACCTGCTGATGAACAATGCCGGAACCATGTCGCCCCACTTCATCCAAACAGAAGACGGATTTGAACAGACCACAGCTGTCAACTACCTTGCTCCTTACCTGCTGACCCGGAAATTGCTTCCGAACATGCACGCCGGATCAAGAATTGTATCCATGGTTTCATGTACCTATCAAATCGGACATATCGGTCCGCATTTCTTCACCAACGGACGCGAATCAGACAGCTACTGGCGCATTCCGGTATATAGCAATACCAAGCTGGCCTTATGGCTCTTTACCCGTGAACTTTCCGAACGTCTCAGACAACGGCATATTTCAGTCAATGCCGCCGATCCGGGAATTGTTTCAACAGGTATTATTCATATGGACTTATGGTTTGATCCTCTGACTGATATTCTGTTCCGCTCCTGCATCCGCACTCCCCGTCAGGAGCCGATACAGCTATCCGACTGCTTTTCGATGAATCTCTGGAAGGAGTTACAGGAGAAATGTACGCAAGCAGCAAACCCCGGAAACTAAAAGAGCGCTATCTCTGTCACCCACAGGCAGCCTCGCTTTGGGCAGATACAGAGAAAGCGCTTCATAACTTCCTTACGTAAAAAACAGATTGCTTAATCACAATCTTTCACTTCAGAAACTTCACCCGTCACAGAGTTAATAATAAATCCTCGTACGGTTATTCCCTCTTGCGGAACCAACGGGTGATGTTTCACCAGATGTACACTTCTTCGCACAGCATCCTCTCCGTTGTCAAATCCGCTCAACCAGGTCCGCAAATCAACATTGCAGTACTCAATCATGTCCAGATGATCCTGTGAAATTCCCCGTTCACGCATGTGTTCCAACATATCCTCATAATTCAGATGCTGAGCCCCGCAATCCGTATGTCCGATGATCATAATCTCTTCTACTCCCAATTCATAAATGGCAACCATCAGACTCCGCATGGCACTGCCAAAAGGATGGGTGATCACTCCTCCGCATTCTTGATCATTTTCACATCACCGTTCTTCAAACCCAAAGCAGCCAGCAACAGTTCCACCAAACGGGTATCCATACAGGTTACAATTGCAATCTTTTTGTCCGGATATTTTGTTGTCAAATAAGGCTCATATCCTTTCTGCTCCACAAAAGAGCGGTTGAAATCCAATAATTCGTCTATCATACTCTTATCTGTTCAAAGTTCAACAACTACAAAATTACACAAATGTTTTTCTACAAGCCGAAAATAATCCGTAAATTTGTTTCATTAACTGAAGAACAAACTTAAAACTGAAAAACTATGGCAAAAGAACTAGAATTGAAGTATGGCTGTAACCCTAATCAAAAACCAGCCCGCATCTTCATGCAGGAAGGGGAACTGCCCATCACGGTCTTAAACGGACGCCCCGGATACATTAATTTTCTGGATGCCTTGAATGGCTGGCAATTGGTAAAGGAACTGAAAGAAGCTACCAGTATGCCTGCTGCAACCTCATTCAAACACGTAAGTCCTGCCGGCGCAGCCATCGGACTTGAGTTGGATGAAACCATGAAAAAAATTTATTTCGTAGATGTCTGCCTCTTTCTCCGCTAGCTAATGCCTATGTACGTGCCGTGGCGCAGATCGCATGTCTTCCTACGGAGACTTTATCGCCCCTCAGCGATATTTGCGATGAAGCTACTGCCCGCTTCATCAATCGCGAAGTTTCTGACGGAGTCATCGCTCCGGGGATATACAGAAGAAGCACTTGCTATCCTGAAAAACAAACGTAAAGGAACCTACAACGTTATCCAGATCGACCCCAATTATCGTCCTGCTCCAATTGAACGTAAAGATGTATTCGGCATCACATTCGAACAGGGACGTAACGAAATCAAACTGAACGGTCCGGAGCTCTTCGAAAACATCCCCACCCAGAACAAGGAATTCCCCGAAGCAGCCCGCCGTGACCTGATGATTGCCCTGATCACATTGAAATATACACAATCAAATTCTGTCTGCTACGTCAAGGACGGACAAGCCATCGGTATCGGTGCCGGTCAACAAAGCGTATCACTGTACACGCCTGGCAGGCAATAAGCCGACATCTGGTATCTTCGTCAGCATCCAAAGGTATTGAATCTGCCATGGGTAGAAAAGATCCGCCGCGCAGACCGTGACAATACCATTGACATCTATATCAGTGATGATCATGATGATGTGCTGGCTGACGGTGTATGGCAGCAATTCTTTACCGAAAAGCCGGAAGTACTGACCCGCGAAGAAAAACGCGCCTGGCTGGATACTCTGAAAGGCGTATCATTAGGATCAGATGCATTCTTCCCCTTCGGCGACAATATTGAACGTGCTCACAAAAGCGGTGTTGAATACATTGCACAGGCCGGAGGTTCCGTACGCGATGACCATGTTATCGAAACCTGCGATAAATACGGCATTGCCATGGCATTTACCGGCATCCGCCTGTTCCACCATTAATATAAAAAAAGAAAGAATTGAAATCCGTCCTGCATTAGGAGGATTTCAATTCTTTCTTTTTCACTTCTATTCTTTCTTAAAACTTATATCCTACGGTAAAGAAGAAAGCCAGATTACGCGGTGTGTCACTGCCTGAGATCCGGCACAAGCCAAATTCACCGTCCAGGCCTACTGTCCAACGTTTAAAGTCCAGACCGACTCCCGCCTGAATTCCGGCATCAAAACGGTTTAATCCATCTATTTCCTTACCTTCAATCTTGGAATCTCCAAACGAATCCCATGACATAGTCAGGTCATCAATTTCCCAATCCGTTTTTCCATTTACTCCATAAGCCAGATAAGGTCCGGCAGTAAATACCATATCAAAATTTGCAGCAGTTCCGACATGAAAAGCAGCCAGCAAAGGCATTTCCAGATAATTCTGGTTTACTTTCGTCTTATAACCTTCCATTTTATAACTGGCTCCTTTGGAAGCCAGGTCAATCCGGTCTGAAAAGATACCAGTCCACTTAAAGGAACATCAATACCCACCCCTACTTTGGGATTAAACATCGGATTACTTCCGTCCGAGCCATTTCCCATCCAGGTGCTCATACCCAGTCCCAGTTCCATACTCCAGGTCACTTTAGTCTGTGCCGAAGCACACAAAGCAGAAAATATGCATACTATGCAAAGAATCAATTTTCTCATAAGCATCAAATTTATTATTAAACCAGATAAGCAAATATAAAAACATTACCGGTATTGCACAACAAAACAAAATAAAAATCCTCTTAGTCTGACCTACAAATCAAACTAAAAGGATTTTCTGCTACCCAACGGCTAATCAGAAGCCGTCAGATTAGAATTCGTAATCAATACCGATCGAAATGTTCTCACCTTCTACACTGACACCGAATCCGCTTCCTTCACCACGGAAGTAATCATCACGATATCCGGCAAATCCCACTTTCGTGATCAGGCTGAACTGATGGTTCAATTTAATTGCCATACCCGGTTTCACTCCGATTTCGAAACCATTGACAGCATCCTGATGTTTGGCTTTCTGTGTAGAGAATCCGAATCCCATATCCAAAAAGAGACGTACGATCTTGTTTTCATAGAAAGAGTAGCGGGCATAAGGAGCCAGCGCAAATGCATTGGTGGAAATCTCCTCTCCTTTATGCGCATAAGCCAGTTCGATACCCAGTGCCCACTGTTCACTCAACTCATAACCTACATCAGGCGTAATGGAAAAAGAGGTTTTATCCAAATCGGTATTTCTCCACAGACTGACACCTCCGCCCAAATACATTTCCTGTGCATGAGCAGACAATGCGGCCATCACAACGACCAGCAATACAAGCATTTTTTTCATGATTTCTTCTTTTTAATTAATAAAATCTGTTCGTTTAATTTATGTTGTCTTGTTCTTTTGACGGCGCAAAATTATGAATAATATGTTATATAACACAATTAAAGGCAAGGAAAGCGACTACCCTCTTAATTATATCGATAACAAATTAATGTCCTATCTGTTTTTTACCCGTTTTTATGACTGGTTTGTCTCTCTTGCGACGGTACTCAGCCTTCATCTTGGCTGATCCCGATCCATGCAATCCCGTAATATAAGTCTTTTTCTTGGCTTTGGTTTTCACCTTCTCTTCTTTCTTTCCGGCAGCCGGTTTGCTTCCCTTGAAGATAATACCTTCTGTCAAAATCTTTTCTATATCCATATTCTTTTATTTCTTTATTTAAAATACACCAGTTCCACATCGCATGCACAGGCAAACTCTTTCAGCAAATCAATCATATAATTCACCGAATCTTCCAGTCCATCACTTCCGCTATATCCGTTCATGATCGCCAGCAGATGCGTTGTTCCCTCTGTTATTTTTGTCCGTTCATTATCACTGGTAGGCGTACCGATACCTCCCACTTCATCGCGGTAGACCGGCATTCCTTCAATATTCAGTTCACCCGTCCGATACCTTCATAAGGCTCGCCAGCCTTGCCGATTCCCAATACCAGCCGGTCTCCCTGAATCTTATCACAATCAAAGCCTCCGATGGAATGTCCGCTGTAAATGGATGCCAGATTGATCAAATCGACCAACGTATCAATCTGATACAAAGGTATGCCCCTTAAAATGCGTCGGCACAATGCTTCCGAAGAAGGACGATAACGGCTCGGATCTTTTCCACACTTCTTATAAGCCTGACGGGTAGCCTGAATGGCGGGCATTTCCTTGATAGAATCGGTTGTATACTTTGCCCGGTACAGATCAGTAAACTCTCCGATCCGTTTCCACAAATCTTCATTGTATGCGGAATTACGAACCGTAGCAAAAACAGCAGCACCCCGAAACTGAGGCCAGGCCTGCCGCAATTCTTCTGAAACTTCAATGCTTATCTTACTCATGCTCTTCTACTATCATAATACCCGACAACATACGTCCGGACGCTATGCCCAGCCGACGTGCCGAGAAAAATTTCTCCTGATTCTTCCACGTGCAAATTCCTGCGATCTGTATCTGTCCGGCAGGTACGGAAAATTCTTCCAGTATCCACCGGTTGGCTTCCCAAAGATCAATATGCCATTTCCCTGTCTCCAAATAACGTTCTGCCAGACGATCCATCGGAAAACCTGCCTCCCGAAATGCTTCATAAACCTCATCGCCCACCTCAAATGCTTCTTTCGATATACTCGGACCGATACAAGCTACAATATCCTTTCCTTCCGTACCGAAGCGGTCGTTCATCCGATGAAGTACCAGACGCAACAGCCTTTTACGGTTCCACGCCATCCATCATGGACAGCCGCTATAACCTGATGAGTCCGGTCATATAATAAAATCGGAACACAATCTGCCGTAGACACACAGATACAACAATTCTTTTCTGAAGTAATCACAGCATCCACTCCTTCACGACACCGGCTCCGTTCAGCTTCGGAAAGCGAAAGATAAGATTCATCTATCATCAGAATCTCGCACGCATGTACCTGATGGGGAACCACCAGTTCTTCCGGTTCGACAGGCAAAAGAGAAACCAGCAAATCCCGGTTCCGGCTGACACAATCAGTCTGATCTCCGCAATAAGGATTCGCATTGAATGAAGCATAATTGCCTTCGCTGCACCCTCCATGACGGGTTGTGGAAAAAGCGAAGATGTTGGAATACGGCCTCAACAAGCCATATTCCAACAATCTTCCATCGTATGAATAACAAATATCCTTATTCATTTGTTTATCGTCTTCCCAGTCTTCCTCCTCGTATTCATATTCGAAGTCATCATCCTCATCTTCTTCATATTCATACTCGAAGTCTTCGTCTTCACCCAGATCCTGCAATTCCTGCTGCAGTTTAGACATATCTTTCGGGCGATGTACAATAGCATCTCTGCGAAGCGACTCCAGCTGGTTGCTTTCCTTATTCAGTTCTGTCCACAACAAATCTTTCAGTTGCTGGATTCCCATGCCGGACACAGAGGATATAATACATACGGTATATCTTCGGGCAATGTAGGTTTCAGCATTTCTATCAGCTCGTCATCCAGCATATCACACTTCGTGATAGCCAGCACACGCTGTTTGTCCAGCATCTCCGGATTAAATGTAGCCAGCTCATTCAGCAGGATTTCATATTCTTTCCGGATATCATCCGTATCACCGGGCACCATGAACAGCAGCAGGGAGTTGCGTTCAATGTGACGCAGAAAGCGTAATCCCAGTCCCTTCCTTCACTGGCACCTTCAATAATCCCCGGAATATCAGCCATCACAAAGGATTTCCGTCACGATAAGATACAATACCTAGATTGGGTTCCAGTGTCGTAAAAGGATAATTGGCAATTTTCGGACGAGCCGCCGAAACGGAAGACAACAAAGTTGACTTTCCGGCATTGGGGAAACCAACCAGACCTACATCCGCTAATAATTTCAATTCCAAAATCACTGTCATCTCCTGCATCGGTTCACCAGGCTGCGCAAAACGCGGAGCCTGCCGGGTAGCCGTACGGAAATGCCAGTTTCCCAAACCACCGCGACCGCCTTTCAGCAAGATAACTTCCTGTCCGTGTTCCGTAATGTCACAGACATATTCGCCAGTTTCAGCGTTATAAACAACCGTTCCACAAGGAACTTCAATGACCTTGTCCGCACCATCCTTACCGAAACTCTTGTTCTTCGAACCATTACCTCCATGTTCGGCAAACACATGACGTTCATATTTCAGGTGAAGCAACGTCCAGTAATTGCGGTTTCCCCGCAAAATGACATGACCTCCTCTACCACCGTCGCCACCGTCGGGACCTCCATTGGGGGTATACTTTTCACGACGCAGATGTACCGAGCCGCGGCCTCCCTTTCCGGAGCGGCAGTAGATTTTTACATAATCAACAAAATTCGATTCAGCCATATAAAATAAGAAAAAGAAAAAATCAAAAACCAAAACAGGAAATGAAGCCATTCCGTTACCGGACATACAGCTTCATTTCCAGATTTCAGTCCTTAATTATTAAAATATGAATTAAAGTTTGTCGATAGCTGAGCAGATATCAGCAAAGATACCTTCCATAGTGCCCAGACCATTGATGTGACAGTATTTGCCATCATTCTTATACCAGTCGATCAGCGGAGCTGTCTGAGAATGATAAACAACCAGACGTTTCTTGATGGTTTCTTCGTTGTCATCAGCACGTCCTGATTCCTGTCCGCGCTTGATCAGACGAGTCATCAGTCATCTTCCGGTACTTCCAGATCCAGCATGATGGAACTTCCTGTCCACGTTCAGCCAACATAGTCTTCAGAGCTTCTGCCTGTGCAATAGTACGGGGGAAACCGTCGAAAATCACACCTTTGCTGTCTTTGAAGCTATCGAAAACGCTAGCCAGAATGTCAATCATCAATGCATCAGGAATCAACTGACCATTGTCAATATAACTCTTTGCAGTTTTCCCAGTTCTGTGCCATTCTTGATTTCTGCAACGCAAAACATCACCTGTAGAAATGTGGTTCAAACCATATTTTCTACGATACGGGCACTCTGAGTACCTTTTCCAGAACCCGGAGCACCAAAAATTACAATTAATTCAACAATCTTAATTTACCTTTTTATTATATTGATAAAATTATTCAATGACAGTGTATATATCCCGATAATTACGACCCAGTCCGTCGTAATCCAGACCATAACCTACGATGAAGTCATTCGGAATATTCATGGCCACATAATGGATGTCCAGATCCACTTTCAGCTTGTCCGGCTTGACCAGCAACGTTGCAATCCGGATATCTTTGGGATTGCGGGCACGCAAAGTTTCCAGCAAGCGCTGCATCGTCAAACCCGTGTCCACAATGTCTTCAACGATCACCACCGTACGTCCCTCTATGCTTTCATTCAGACCGACAAGTTCCTTCACTTTTCCTGAAGAAGAAGTTCCTTCATACGAAGCAAGCTTCACGAACGAAATTTCACAAGGAATCTCCAGGTGTTTCATCAAATCGGCCGTAAACATGAATGAGCCATTCAACACACTCAAGAACAAAGGATTGCAATCTTCAAGTCTCGATTAATTTCTCCAGCTACCCTTGCAACCTCCTGCAATATCTTCTCCTCGGGAATAAACGTCTTGAAACGCTTGTCTTTTATCTGAATAACGCTCATTACTGTAAATCTTATAATTTTCGGCAAAAATACAAATTATCCGTATAACTTGCGTGCCGTTACATCCTTTTTTCGTAATTTTACCGCATAATTAGCTAGTTAGACTTAAAAAGTAATGAAGATCCTAAATTGCAAACAACAGAAAGAAGCTGATGCATATACCATCGAACACGAAGGTATCCTTTCCATCAATCTGATGGAAAAAGCAGCAGGCATGCTGACCGAAGCTATTACCAGACGATGGGACAAATCACATCGCATCGTTGTCTTTGCCGGACCCGGAAATAACGGAGGAGACGCACTTGCCGTTGCCCGCATGCTGTTCCTGAAAAATTATCAGGTGGAAGTTTTCCTGTTCAATGTTACGGGACAACTCTCCGAAGAATGCCTGACCAACATACGACGTCTGAAAGAATCCGGATTCCCCAACTATACGGAAGTAAGTTCACAATTCCAGGCTCCCAAGCTTACGGAACATGATATCGTGGTAGACGGTCTGTTCGGCTCCGGCCTGAACCGTCCCCTGAACGGAGCTTTGCCGCTGTCGTCAAGTTCATCAATGCCAGCCCGGCTACCGTGGTTTCCATTGATGTTCCTTCCGGACTGATGGGAGAAGACAATTCATACAATGTCCGTCAGAACATCATCCAGGCCGATCTGACACTGAGCATCCAAATGCCCAAACTCTCTTTCCTCTTTCCCGAGAACGAAGAGTTCACCGGCCATTGGGAACTGCTGGACATCGGTATCAGCCGCGAATACATTGCACAGGCCGAAACCCGTTACTTCATCACTGAAGAACAGGAAATGCGCCAGCTGATCCGTCCCCGCCGGACATTTGCCCATAAAGGGAATTTCGGTCACGGACTGCTGATCGCCGGATCATACGGCATGGGAGGTGCAGCCGTACTTGCTGCACGGGCCTGCATGCGTTCCGGAATCGGACTGCTGACCGTACACTCTCCGATCTGCAATCACCAGTTGCTGCAGACAATCGTGCCGAAGCATGGTGCAGGACGACGTGCATGAACGTTTCTTTGCAGAACCTACCGATCTGGACAATTACCAGGCCATGGCAATCGGCCCGGGATTAAGCCAGGAAGAAATCACCGCACAGGCTGCACTCGACCAGGTAAGCAACTGCTTTATTCCTCTGGTGCTGGATGCAGATGCACTTAATATATTCAGTGCCTACCGGAGCTATCTGAACCGGCTTCCCAAGCATTCCATCCTCACTCCGCACGTAAAGGAACTGGAACGCTGGTCGGACGCTGCAGCAACAGCTTCGAACGCCTTTCAAAAGCTAAGGAACTGGCAGGGGAACTGCAAGTATACATCATCCTGAAAGGTGCTTGGACACTGTCATCACTCCCGAAGGCAACTGCTACTTCAATCCTACCGGAAACCCGGGTATGGCTACGGGCGGCAGCGGAGACGTATTGACAGGAATCCTTCTTTCCCTGCTGGCACAAGGATATACACAGGAAGAAGCCTGCCGCCTGGGTGTTTATATACACGGACTGGCGGGAGACATTGCTGCATGCGTATGGGAGAAATCAGCATGACTGCCGGAGACATCGTCAATGCACTTCCGGAAGCCTGGAAAAAATTAACCACATCCAAATAGCACGCCTATGAAAAAAGGAATCATCGCTCTGGGGCTCATGGCGTCCACTTTTGCTGCCGCCCAGGACATTTACAAGCCGGGAGAAGGTGAAGGAATCGTATATTTCCTGCCTAAAACCGCTCTTCAGGTGAATATCATTGCAACCAAAGTAACTCAACAACCGGGAGAATTCTGCCAATACGCCAACCGTTATCTGCGCTTGAACGATGTTTCATCACAGCCCAGCGTTCATTGGGAAATCAAGCAGATTGATGTCCGTTCCATCGGTGTGCCCGACTCCACCAAAGCTTACATCATGAAGCTAAAGGATAAGAACGTGGCTTCGAATGTGGAACTGACCGAAAACGGTATCGTCAAAGCCATCAACACCACGGCTCCCAAAGAAGAAAATGAAGGCTATCAGCTGGAGAAACCTGCCGCACATGAAAATGCACGGAAATACATGACGGAAGAGATCCTCATGGCCGGTTCTACCGCAAGATGCTGAACTTACGGCCAAGGAAATCTATAATATCCGGGAAAGCAAGAATCTGATTACCCGCGGACAGGCCGACAACATGCCTAAAGACGGAGCAGCATGAAACTGATGATGAGCAACCTGGACAAACAGGAAAAAGCGTTGATGGAAATGTTTACCGGAACATCCGACCGGGAAGACAAGGTCTTCAGTTTCCTGGTGACACCGGAAGAAAATCTGCGTGACCAGATTGCAGCCCGCTTCTCACGCCAGCTGGGGGTTCTGTCCACCGATAATCTGGCGGGTGAGCCCGTCTATGTCAGCGTAAGCAACAGCTCTCCCCTGCCGGTACCGACGGAAGAAGGCAAGAAAAAGAAAGGCAACGGCATTCTCTACAACATCCCCGGAAAGGGAAATGTCACTGTCAGCTACAACGGCAAGGAAGTTTTCAAGGGAGAACTGCCGGTTACCCAGTTCGGATATACAGAAACACTGGTAGACGGACTGTTTGACAAGAAAATCAATACCCGCGTCATCTTCAACCCGAATACGAGGAGTTGTCAAGATCGACAAAGATTAATCCTGTTCCTGCGACACCCGTCTGTCACAGGGACATTCCAGATAAAATGCCGCAGCATCCGGAGAAGACTCCTGAATGCTGCGGCATTCTTATGACCGGATTACAACCCCGGTTATTATTTGCGGATATTAGCCTCTTCCAGCTTGTAACCATATTTGCGGTCAGCTGCCTTCAGCATAAAGGCAACAATCAGTGAGAGGATCGCAATACCTGTAAAGATACACATCGGAAGCGTATAGTCATAAGTTTTGCACCGCTGTCCGTCGTGCCGACCACACAGAATCCGTCGAAGTACCGCACCGATCAGTGTCGGAATTCCCCAAAGACCGATATTCTGAATGAAAAAGATCAGGCGTAGGCTGTACCCAGCTGGTTGACCGGGAAAATCTTGCAACGGAAGCCACATAGCCGAAGGAACCAATGAGAACGCAATACCCAGTACGATCATCAGTACGATAGCCACCCACGAAGCCGTAATGAAAGGCAGTGCGTAGACACAGTGTACGCCGATCAGCATGGCTGCACCCAGCATCATAATGGAAGCTGCCTTACCGCGTTTGTCCACCATTCCGCCAAATACCGGAGTCAGGAACAAGGCTCCCAATGCCGGAAGGCCGGCGATGGTTCCTGCCAGGTTTTCATCAATCTGATATTTGGTGATCATCAGTCAGAAGCAAACTTCTGGAAAGGGAACACACAGGAATAGAACAATACGCAAAGCACGGCAATCAGCCAGAAGCCCGGATTGCAGACAATATGCTTCACATCCTTAAAGGAGAATTTGTCCTCAGGTGAAGCATCAACTGCTGTTTCCAGCTGGCGGTCAAGCTTCTTGTCGAGCACAGAGAAAGCGAAGAAAGCAACCAGTCCGCCTACCAGACAGACAAGACCGATCAGAATCGGAGTCGTGATCTCATAAGCACGAGCAACCGGAATCGCCACAGCATAGGCAGCCTGAGAACCGACACGTGCCAAAGCAACCTGCACGCCCATTGCCGTTGCCATCTCCTTGCCCTGGAACCACTTCGCAATAATCTTGGTAACCGTAATACCCGCTACCTCGGCACCCACACCGAACAAAGAATAACCGGCAGAAGCCACCAGCACATTCCATTTATATCCCATCACAATCTGAGTGGCATCCGTCATCTGTGTCATGGCATAATACTCGATAGCCGTACCCACCACCATCAGAATCGTAGCCAGTTTACCTGTAAACCGGATACCGAAACGGTCAAGAATCAGTCCGCCCCAGATCAGCATCAGCAGGAATACGTTCAAAAAGCTGTAAGCGCCCGTAAACAAACCGAACTCACTGCTGTTCCATCCCAGCGTACTTTCAAGCATTGTTTTCAGCGGAGCCGCCACATCGTTTACATAATATGCAGCCATCATGGTAAAGGCCACAATAGCCAAAGCCCCCAACGCATCCCCCAGGAGTCATTCAGTTTTTTCTGATTTTGATCTTTCATCTTTTCTTATTCTTATTTGTATGTTATTATTAATACTTGTAAAAAACTCGACAAAGATACATTTTTTTCCCGTCTTTTTCTTTCATCATCTAAAATAAGTTCTAACTTTGTAACAGTTTGTCATCAAGACAGACAAAATAATCACTAAATTAGAAGAACCCAAAACTGTACGCTTATGAAAAAAACAAAAATGATGGCTGTCTGCGCAATACTGAGCGGAAGCTCCTGTTTTCTT
>ENA-OQAA01001363-OQAA01001363.1-human-gut-metagenome-genome-assembly--contig:-NODE-1363-length-12604-cov-2.759798_pt1 | contig 12604 bp, 13 predicted proteins | sample MGYA00242489_ERZ504515 | MGnify/ENA primary metagenome ERZ504515 (study PRJEB26092, sample SAMD00036237) | human gut metagenome | host: Homo sapiens | study: EMG produced TPA metagenomics assembly of...
AAAAGGTGTAATCTGATAACTAAATAATTTTAGGAGGAGTTACAATGGAAGTAAAATTTATACCCGCAGAACAATTAAAAGAAAAGCCGGATGAGAATGCGTTAGGCTTTGGAAAATATTTTACAGACTATATGTTTACGATGGACTGGACGAAAGAAAAAGGCTGGCATAATGCAACGATTGAGCCTTATGGACCAGTTTCACTGGATCCGGCAACAATGGTTTTACATTATGCGCAGGAAACCTTTGAGGGATTAAAAGCATATAGGACAAAAGAAGGAAAGCTACTTTTATTCAGACCAGAAATGAATGCGAAAAGGTTTGCAAATTCCAACCGCCGTCTTTGTATGGAAGTATTGCCGGAAGAACTGTTTGTGGATGCGATTGCTACTTTAGTCTCTTATGAAAAAGACTGGATCCCAACGGCGGAAGGAACTTCTCTTTACATTCGCCCGTTTATGTTTGCAACGGAACGTGCGGTGGGAGTACACCCAAGCAATGCATATAAATTTATGATCATTCTCTCGCCGGTTGGGGCATATTACCCGGAGGGAGTGAATCCAGTTAAAATTTATGTAGAAGATGAATACGTGCGTGCTACGAAAGGCGGTACAGGATTTGCAAAGTGTGGTGGAAACTATGCTGCAAGTATAGCGGCTCAGGTGAAAGCGGAAAAGTTAGGGTATACGCAAGTATTGTGGCTTGATGGAGTAGAAAGAAAATATGTAGAAGAAGTAGGGACGATGAATGCGATGTTTATCATCGATGAAAAAATTGTGACTGCACCGTGTGATGGAACGGTTTTACCGGGAGTCACTCGTGATTCTGTGATCCAATTGTTAAAATCCTGGGGATATGTCGTAGAAGAGCGTCATTTGTCAATTGATGAATTAATGGAAGCAGGAAGAAGCGGAAAGCTGCAGGAAGCCTTTGGAACCGGAACAGCAGCTGTCATTTCCCCAATCGGCAAATTAAATTATAAAGGGGAAAGTATTACCATCAATGACTTTCAAACCGGAGAAATCACACAGCGGTTATATGATACATTGACCGGAATCCAGTGGGGGAAATTAGAAGATTGCTTCCACTGGACGTATGAAGTGAAATAGTGTCGTTCATACGTCCAAATTTTTTAGAGCATAATATTAAAGCGGGTTATTTGCACGTGTTGCGATCAGTTCGCCTGCGATGCTGACTGCAATCTCGGCAGGAGTCTCCGCGCCGATGGAGAGCCCGATCGGGGACTTGCAGCGGTTAATCTCTTCCTTGGTAAATCCGTCAGCCAGAAGTTTTTCGCGGAGTGTCTCGCATTTTCGTCGGCTTCCCATGATGCCGATGTAGGAGACGGGTGTCTGCATCACTTGTTTTTGGACAATGTAGTCACAGAGATGTCCGCGAGTCATAATGCAGACATAGTCTTCCGGATGAAAGTCGATCAGATCTGACAGCTGCTCAAAGTTTCCAGTGATGCAGCGGCAGGCAGAAGGGAATAGTTCTGGGTTGGCAAATTCTTTTCGGTCATCGAAGACGACACAGCGAAAATCCAAATGTGTCAGTACCGGAACAAGTTCCTGCGCCACATGTCCGCCTCCAAAGATATAGACAGTTCCGGCTTTGATGAGGGGTTCGATGTAATAATGCCTGCCGGCAATACTATATTCGGACGGCTCTTCTGGAAGTGCATATCCAGAATCTGTCAAATTGCGCAGTGAGGCGTCTATGGTATCGGTCATATACTGGAAGGTCCAGTTGGATTCTTCTGTCAGATCGAGGAGGAGCCAGAGTTGTTTTGCCTGATCCCAGTTGGCGAGCAGTGAACGGCACTGATCTAGAAAGACTGTATTCTCATGGGAGACATATTGAAAATAGGCAGTGATCTGACCGCCGCAAATCATTCCGAGATCGGCAGCATCATTTGGTCTTAAGACAAAGTCTTTCAAAAAGGAAGTCTGCTCTTGGATCCCGAGAAGCGCTTGCTTTGTTGCTTCGTATTCAATGGAGCCTCCGCCAATCGTTCCGTGGGACGTTCCGTCAGCGAGGACGATCATGCGGGAGCCGGCGCCGCGGGGAGCAGAGCCGGAGCTTTTTGTCACAGTCACGATCATACAGTCATTTTCGGATTCTACATGTTCTAAAAGGATTTCAAAAAGTTCTTTCATAGTTTTCATAAGATTCTCCAATCTAAATTTTTAATAGTTAATCTTTTTCCCCAATCTAAATTTTTAATTAGGAATCTTTTCCTCTAATCTAGGTTTTTAAGAGGTGTTTTTTGTCCGGTAAAAATTTCTTGAAACAGTTCTGAGGCATAGGCAGAAAGCTGTTCTTCTGCGCGCAGATAATTCTGTAAAAATACCGTTCCCTCTTTTGTGAGAGAGGAGGAACCGCCTCCGCCCCCGCCTGTTTTTGTGTGCAGCAGAGAAAAGCCGAGATGACTTTCCACGGACTTGATCGTCTTCCAGCCTTTGCTGTAAGAAATTTGCATATGCCGGCACGCGGTCTGCATGGAACCGGTATGCTCGATCAGCATCAAAAACCGGGCTGTCTCGGATGTGAAAAATGGGATTTCTCGGCAAAGCTGAAATTCTCCGACGGCGTAGATTGGAAGTGTCTCATTTTTATTGAAGCGTTCAGTATCGGAATCTACGGTGTCTGCGGATAAAATGATGCCGGAATCACTGACGGAAACTTCTGCTGTGCGGGCGGCGATAGACGGTTGGCGCAACGCACCGCGCAGTCCGTTTTCACCGGTGTATGTCAGTATTTCTGAAAATAATTCTTCCCGGAGCAGGATCGGATGGCCCCGGTGACCTTCAAAGACCGGGCGGACGCAGGGGGCATCCTCAGACAGCATGGTCTCCAGTGTCTGTGACAGAAGGATCGGATATTTGGCAGGAGGATAAATACGCTGTCGCAGAGATCCTCCATGTAGTTAAGCCCGGTACAGATTTGGTCAAACATAGACAGTGTTTCATACTGAGGACTGTACAGACAGATCGTCTGCAGCCCGGATATTTCTTTTTCCACCTGGTCGGCTTCTTCTCCGGTGATCACGGTAATTGGGGAAATTCCTGCCCGTTTTAGAGCCAGGATCACACGGCGGATGACAGAGACGTGATCCAGTTCCAAAAGTGGAAGGAAAGTGCTGTCCTGCTTCCCTCTCTTTGCCGCTAAAATAATCGCACCTGTTTTCATAAAGTCTCAAAAACTCCTTGTAATTTCTAAGAAAATTATATATGATGTATTTCGATATGTAAATAAAAACATAACGAACGGAGTGAGAAAATTGAAATTATGTAAAACAGAAGAGGCAGTCGGACAGATTTTGTGCCATGATATCACACAGATCATTCCGGGTGTCGTAAAAGATGCCGTGTTCCGAAAGGGGCATGTGATCAAAGAGGAAGATATCCCCGTACTGTTAAGTGTCGGAAAAGAACATATTTATGTGTGGGAAAATGATGATACGATGCTTCATGAAAATGAGGCAGCAGAGGTTCTATACGAGATTTGCAAAGGGGAAGCGATGCATGGCTCAGAGGTAAAAGAAGGGAAGATCGAACTGATTGCAGACTGTGACGGCGTGCTGAAGATTGACAGAAAGAAGCTTTTTGCAGTCAACAGTCTTGGACAGATGATGATTGCTGCAAGACATGGAGATTTTCCGGTCAAGGCCGGGGAGAAGATTGCAGGGACAAGGATTATTCCGCTTGTGATCGAGAAGGAAAAGATGGAGCGGGCAAAACAAGTGACAGAAGGCGGACCGATTTTTTCCATTCTTCCGTATGTGCAGAAGAAGATCGGGCTTGTGACGACTGGAAGTGAGGTCTACAAGAGGAGAATTCAGGATAAATTTTCGCCGGTGATCAAGGAGAAGCTGGCAGAATATGGCATGGAAGTGGCAATGCATGAGATCTGCAGCGATGACCATGAACAGATCACAGCTGTGATCCGGGCGATGCTGGATGCCGGGATGGATATGGTCATCTGTACTGGGGGAATGAGCGTCGATCCGGATGACCGCACGCCGCTTGCGATTAAAAACACAGGCGCAGAGATCGTCACTTATGGAGCGCCGGTGCTGCCGGGAGCGATGTTTCTTCTCGCCTACTATGAGGGAGAAAGACCGGTTGTCGGATTGCCGGGCTGCGTGATGTATGCGAAACGGACCATCTTTGATCTGGTGCTTCCGAGGCTTCTGGCAGGAGAGAAGATCAAGGCAGAAGAATTTTACGCACTTGGAGAAGGCGGGCTCTGTCTGTCCTGCCCGGTCTGTACATTTCCAAACTGCGGATTCGGAAAAGGAGGATATTAATGAGCGGATTTACACATTTTGATGCGAGTGGCCATGCTGTGATGGTCGATGTCAGCGAGAAGCAGGAAACACAGCGCGAAGCGACAGCGAAAGGAAAGATCTATATGAGTCCGGAATGTTTTGCGCTTGTTAAAGCAGGAGAAATGAAGAAGGGTGATGTCCTCGGTGTGGCAAGGATTGCCGGGATCATGGGAGCCAAAAAGACATCTGAGCTGATTCCGCTCTGCCATATTTTAAATCTTTCTAAAGCGGAAATCACATTCACATATCTAGCGGAAAGCTGCGCGATCGAGGCGGCGTGCACGGCAAAGACGGTCGGTAAAACCGGCGTGGAGATGGAGGCGCTGACGGGAGTTAATATCGCGCTGCTTACAATCTATGATATGTGTAAGGCGGTGGATAAGGCAATGCGTATTTCCGATATCCGGCTGTGCAGAAAGACCGGGGGCAAGAGTGGGACACTTATTTTGGAAAGCGAGGACGAATAGGTGAAAGATTCGTATGGAAGAGTCATTGATTATATGCGGATTTCCATCACGGACCGATGCAATCTGAGATGTCGCTACTGCATGCCGGATGGGATCAAAAGCATTCCAATGGAGCAGATCCTTACACTGGAAGAGATTGCAGAAGTCTGCCAGATTGCTTCGGAACTTGGAATCACAAAATTTAAAGTGACCGGAGGGGAACCGCTTGTGCGGAAAGGCTGCATCGAACTGATCCATATGCTGAAAGCACTTCCGCACACAGAGCAGGTGACGTTGACGACAAACGGGATTCTCCTTGCAGTGTATGCGAAAGAATTAAAAGAAGCGGGGATCGACGGCGTCAATGTAAGTCTGGATACGCTGTGCGCAGAAAAATTTGCGGAGATCACCGGATATGACAGGCTAAAGGATGTGCTGGAAGGAATCCGTACCGCACATGCGCTTGGACTGAAAGTCAAGATCAACACGGTACTTCAAAAGGGCGTCAATGAGGGAGAATGGGAAGCGTTGCTCCAGATTGCAAAGGAAACACCGATCGATATACGGTTTATTGAGATGATGCCGATTGGGCACGGCAGTAGGAAGGCATCTGTCTCCAATCAGGAGTTGTTGGAAAAGATCCGTGGAAGATATGGCGAAATGACAGAAGAAGCAAAGAAGCAGCAGAGCGGTGGGCGAGGAGCATTTTCTGGGCATGGCAATGGACCGGCAGTGTACTACCAGATACCGGGATTTCAAGGAAGTGTTGGATTTATTAGCGCATTGCACGGAAAATTCTGTGACAGCTGCAATCGAATACGAATGACAGCGGAAGCTTCATAAAGCCATGCCTGTGTTATGATACCGGGATTTCAATAAAAGAGGCGGTCAGAAACCATCAGCCGGAGAAAGTGAGGCGGTTGCTTGCACAAGCAATTTCAGAGAAACCGGAAGCACATTGTTTTGAAAAGAAAGAGGAAATCACAGAAAAGCGGGAAATGTCCCGGATAGGAGGATAATATGGGAATCATCAGGGGAATCTGTACAAGCGATATCAGAGGAATTCAAAAAAGCGAAGTGCAGGAAGCAGATATTGAAGTAGACTGGGGGATTGTTGGCGATGCACACGGGGGGAAATGGCACCGTCAGATCAGCTGCTTTCGTTGGAGCGCATTCAGGAATTTCGTGAGCGAGGGGCGGATGTGGAATTTGGCGCATTCGGAGAAAATATTATCGCGGAAGGGTACGATTTTAAAAATCTTGCGGTTGGTTCGCGCTTCCAGATTGGTGAAGTGATCTTGGAGATGACACAGATTGGGAAAGAATGTCACAGTCATTGCCAGATCTTTCAGAAAATGGGGGACTGTATCATGCCAAGAGAAGGCGTGTTTGCACAGGTGATCCACGGAGGACATATTAAAGTCGGAGATGAGATCAGGCTGCTGGAGCAAAGTGAATAAAAGAGAAGGGAAAAGGTGGATTCGATGCATCTGAGGAAAATGGTGGGAAGCGGAAAGAAAACATGGAGACGGGCAGGCGCCCTATTGCTGGCAGGATGCCTTTTGAGCGGAAGTGCGGTTGGGCTGACCGGCTGTGCCGGAAAAAATGAAAAGACGGAACCGCAGGGGAAACAAGCAGAAGCAAAAGCAACACAGAAAAAGGGGAAAGCAGATCCCGGCAAGAAAGAAGAGACGGAGATCCAGGTATTTATCGCTGCGAGTCTGAATACGGTCATGACAGAACTGGCAGAAAATTATGAGAAGGAGCATCCGGAAGTGAAGATCACCTACAATGCGGATAGTTCGGGGACCCTTCTCACACAGATTGAGGAAGGATACGAATGCGATATCTTTTTCTCAGCAGCGCAAAAGCAAATGGATCAGCTTGAGGCAGACGGGCTGATTGTGGATGGGACAAGAAAAAATGTAGTGAACAATCAGGTTGTCCTTCTTACAAGAAAGGACAGCGGTACCGAGGTTACCGGACTGGAAGATCTGGACAAGGCAGAGAGCATTGCCCTTGCCAGGGGAAGTGTACCGGTTGGAAAGTATACAAGAGAAGCGCTTGTCAGCCTTGGGATCCTTCCGGAGACAGAGGATGTATCAAAGATTCGGACAGAGGAAGTGTCAAAAGCACTCGGAGGCGTGGAAATCAGCGAGCAGGATAATGTCAGCAAAGTTCTGATCGCTGTCACAGAAGGTTCCTGTGAGGTTGGGACAACTTACTATTCAGATACACACGGCTATGAGGATCAGGTAAAGGTACTTCAGACAGTCAGTTATGATCTGACGGGAAATGTCATTTATCCAATCTGTCAGGTGGAAAATAAGGAAGCGGATGATGCACAGAAAGAAGCGGCTGCAGAGTTTTTAGAATATGTCGTCTCAGACGAAGCAAAAGCGATTTTTGAAAGTTATTATTTTGATACACAGGTAGAATAGAGAGAGTATCGTATTAGGAGGAAGGAAACATGGAAGAAGTCAGAAGGATCATGGCAGAACTGGACTGGAGTCCGCTTTGGATTTCTATGAAAACCGGTGTGGTTGCGACAGTAATCTCGTTCTTTTTAGGAATCTACGCGGCTAGAAAATCTGTTCAGGCGGGACCGAGACTAAAAGCGGTTCTGGATGGTATACTGACACTTCCGATGGTACTTCCTCCCACGGTTGCAGGTTTTTTTCTGCTGCTCATATTCAGTGTGCGGCGGCCGTTTGGGGCATTTCTATATGGCAATTTTGACATCAAGGTCGTACAGTCCTGGGCCGGATGTGTGATCGCTGCGACGGTGATCGCATTCCCGCTGATGTATCGGAATGCACGGGCGGCATTTGAGCAGATCGACATCAATCTGATCCATGCGGCGCGGACACTTGGAATGTCAGAGTTTCGTATTTTCTGGACGGTAGTTATGCCGACCGCAGGTCCAGGAGTTACAGCGGGAACGATACTGGCATTTGCCCGGGCGCTCGGAGAATATGGGGCGACTTCGATGCTGGCGGGAAATATTCCGGGAAAGACGGGAACGATCTCCCAGAAGATCGCGATGGTCATTCAGGATGGTGATTATCTGACGGCAGGTGTATGGGTAGGGATCGTGATGGTGATCGCGTTTGGAATGATCTTCGTGTTGAATCTTGTGCTTGGAAGACGGATGAGACATATCAAGAGGTGGTAGTATGGCGATAGAAGTAAGGATACACAGAGAATTTGATGATTTTAAGCTGGATGTACAGTTTCAGTCGGAAAGTAGAAGAATCGGGATCCTCGGAGCATCTGGATGTGGAAAGAGTCTTACACTAAAAAGCATTGCAGGGATTGAAAGACCTGAAACCGGGAAGATAGAATCCGCGGGGAAGGTCTTTTTTGATTCTGCAAAAAAAATATGGATGCCGCCGCAGGAGCGAAATGTCGGTTACTTGTTTCAGAATTATGCACTTTTCCCGACGATGACTGTGGAAAAGAATATTGGGATTGCACTTCGCTGTGGAAAAAAGGAAAAAGAAAAAAAAGTGCGAGACATGATTGAACGATTTTCTTTGCAGGGACTGGAAAAGAAACTTCCGGGGCAGTTGTCAGGAGGTCAGCAGCAGCGGACGGCGCTTGCGAGGATCATGATTTATGAGCCGGATATGATTCTGTTGGATGAGCCTTTTTCTGCATTGGACAGCTATTTGAAGGAACAGACACAGAGAGAATGCCTAGAACTACTTCAAGATTATCCGGGCACTGTTATTTTGGTTTCGCACAGCCGGGATGAAATTTATCGTTTTAGTGAAGAAGTACTGGTGATAGATGGCGGAAAAGCTGTTATCAAAAAAACGGTCAAAGAGTTGTTTGAGCATCCGCAGAAAGTAGCTGCAGCGAAGCTGACCGGATGTAAAAATATTGAAGAGATTGTATGGAAAGACGGGAAACACCTGTATGTGCCGGGATGGGATATGGTGATTCCTGCTGGAATGGGAAACGTAGGCGATGCACAGGCAATCGGGATCCGGGCGCATGAATTTACAACAGAGCGTACAGAGTCAGACGGTGAACTTGTATTTCCGGTTTACAAACCGGAAGTGAAAGAGGATTTATTTGAGTATCATGTACAGTTTTTCACATCGGAACGTGCAAAAACTCCAGTTGTGTGGAAAGTTTCCAAGAAACTCTGGGATGTTGGGGAAAAAGGTGTGCCGAAGTGGCTGCATCTGAAGAGAGAGCATATATTGTTTTTGGAGAGAGAGTAGGAAGTTTCCGGAAAGAGTAGAAAATATGCTAGAAAAAGCGTATGATAGCAGAAATAAGCATATGGAAAGAAATTTTGAAAAATGGGAGAAAGAAATATGAAGTTATTTGACTTGCATTGTGATACACTTGTTACCTTGGGAGAGAAAAAGGCAGATTTTTTCTGCCCGGAAACACAGTTCTCATTATGTGAGCTGGAAAAGTTCAGGTGCTTTTGCCAAACGATGGCGATTTTTATTCCGGATCAAGTCCGAGGAGAGGATGCATTTGCATATTTTCTCAAGTACAAAGAATATTTGGATCAGCTTTTGCAGAGACAGGCAGAAGTTGTGGAAAAAATCAACTGTGGAGCAGATATCAGACGGATTACCGGGCAAGGAAAGTGCGCGGTAATTTTGGCGGTAGAAAGTGGTGCGGCGCTTGGAGGAAGGATAGAACGTATAGATGATCTGGCGGAGAGCGGCGTAAAATCATGACGCTTGTCTGGAATGGAAAAAATGAGCTTGGGTCAGGACATGATACCGGGGAAGGCTTACGCCGTTTGGAAAAGAAGTGATCAGAAAAATGGAAGAGAGGAGAGTGATCGTAGATGTCTCTCATTTAAATGATCGAGGATTTGATGAAGCCTGTGAAGTGGCTGCGCGTCCGTTTGTTGCAACTCACTCGAATTTACGGTCAATCTGTTCGCATCCGAGAAACTTGAAAGAAGAACAGTTTTGTGAAATGGTTATACGAGGAGGATTGGTAGGGATCAATCTTCATCAACCGTTTTTAAGTGATACAGGAGAGGGGAAAGAGGAGGATGTGTATCGGCATATTGACCGCATGTTGGAGCTGGGTGGAGAAAATGTGATCGCATGTGGAAGTGATTTTGATGGAGCGGATATCCATTTGTCGTTAAATACGCCTGTGAAATATGCAGAACTTGCAGAGAAGATGTTAAAAAGAGGGATCAAAGAAGCGGTAGTAGATAAAATCTTTTTTGAAAATGCAGAGCGATTTTTCAGAGAAAATGTATAGAGGGATGTGCAGGGTGGGAAAAGTCCTGCCCTTTTTAAATTTGCTGAAAAAAACACTTGACAACAGAAAGTTTTCATGATACAGTTAAAAATGCGCTATTGTGGATAATAATGCCCGTAGTGCGCATATGAAAACACTCATAAATGCTTGTTTTCATTGTATATTCAAGGAAAATACAACGCAACCAAATAAATATACAAGGAGTGAAACGTCAATGGAGAAAAACAGAATTCGTCCCATCACAAATGGAAAAAGTTCCCGTATGAGCTATTCTAGACAAAAAGAAGTATTGCAGATGCCGAACTTGATCGAAGTCCAGAAGGATTCTTACCAGTGGTTTCTGGATGAGGGATTAAAAGAAGTATTCCGCGATATCTCTCCGATTGCTGATTACAGCGGTCACTTGAGTCTGGAGTTTGTAGACTTTACATTATGCGAAGATGATGTGAAGTATACGATCGAGGAATGTAAAGAGCGTGATGCAACTTATGCAGCACCGCTGAAAGTCAGAGTAAGACTTTATAATAAGGAAAAAGATGAGATCAACGAGCATGAAATCTTTATGGGAGATCTGCCGCTCATGACAGCGACCGGTACTTTTGTAATCAATGGTGCTGAGCGTGTTATCGTAAGCCAGTTAGTTCGTTCCCCTGGAATTTATTATGCGATTGCCCATGACAAATCGGGAAAGAATTATTTCATCAACAGTTATCCCTAACCGTGGGGCATGGCTGGAGTATGAGACAGACTCCAATGACGTTTTTTATGTTCGTGTAGACAGAACAAGAAAGGTACCGATCACAGTGCTGATTCGTGCACTTGGATTTGGTACGAATGCAGAAATTATTGAATTATTCGGAGAAGAGCCGAAGATTCTTGCAAGCTTTGGAAAAGATACGGCTGAGAATTATCAAGAAGGTCTTCTGGAATTATATAAGAAGATCCGTCCGGGTGAACCTCTTGCAGTAGACAGTGCAGAGAGCCTTATCACAAGCATGTTCTTTGACGCGAGACGCTATGACCTTGCAAAGGTTGGACGTTATAAATTCAATAAAAAACTTGCACTGAAGAACCGTATTTCCGGACAGAAAGCGGCAGAGACAGTTGTAAGCCCTCTGACAGGTGAAGTGCTTGTAGAGGAAGGACAGCTCATTACAAGGGAACTTGCAGAAGCAATCCAGAATGCAGCAGTTCCATATGTATGGGTACAGGGAGAAGAACGTAAGATCAAAGTTCTTTCCAATATGATGGTAGATTTAAAGGCGATCGTAGATATCGATCCAAAGGAAGTTGGAGTGACAGAGGCAGTCTTCTATCCGGTACTGGCAGGTCTTCTGGAAGAAACTGCAGGAGATGTAGAAGAACTCAAAGATGCAATCCGCAAGAACATCAATGAGCTGATTCCGAAACATATTACAAAGGAAGATATTCTTGCTTCCATTAACTACAATATTCACTTAGAGTATGGACTTGGAACAGACGATGATATCGACCACTTAGGAAACAGACGTATCCGTGCGGTCGGAGAACTGTTACAGAACCAGTACAGAATCGGTCTTTCCAGACTGGAGAGAGTTGTTCGTGAGAGAATGACTACACAGGATCTGGATGGTATTTCTCCACAGTCCCTGATCAATATCAAACCTGTAACAGCAGCAGTGAAAGAATTCTTCGGTTCTTCGCAGCTTTCACAGTTCATGGATCAGAACAACCCGCTTGGTGAGCTGACACATAAGAGACGTCTCTCTGCACTTGGACCAGGTGGTCTGTCACGAGACAGAGCCGGATTCGAGGTGCGTGACGTTCACTATTCTCATTATGGAAGAATGTGTCCGATCGAGACTCCTGAAGGTCCGAACATCGGTTTGATCAACTCTCTTGCAACCTATGCGAGAATTAACGAATACGGATTTATCGAGGCTCCGTATCGTAAGATTGATAAGACAGATCCGGCGAACCCGGTTGTCACAGAAGAAGTTATCTACATGACAGCAGATGAAGAAGATAACTACCATGTAGCACAGGCGAATGAGCCTTTGGATGAAGAAGGACACTTCCTTCACAAAAATGTTTCCGGTCGTTACCGTGAAGAGACACAGGAGTACGAGAGAAAGATGTTCGATTACATGGACGTTTCTCCGAAGATGGTGTTCTCAGTAGCGACAGCACTTATACCTTTCCTGGAAAACGATGATGCCAACCGTGCGCTGATGGGATCCAACATGCAGCGTCAGGCAGTGCCGCTTCTTACAACAGAAGCGCGGTAGTCGGAACAGGTATGGAAGTGAAAGCCGCTGTCGATTCTGGTGTATGTGTTGTTGCAGAGCAGGCAGGAACTGTGGAGCGCTCTACATCAAAAGAGATTACGATCAGACATGAAGACGGAACAAAGAAAACATATAAATTGACAAAATTCCTTCGCAGTAACCAGAGCAACTGCTACAACCAGAGACCGATCGTAGTCAAAGGAGAAAAAGTAGAAGCAGGTCGGGTAATCGCAGATGGACCATCTACATCAAACGGAGAGATGGCTCTTGGTAAGAACCCGCTGATGGTTCATGACATGGGAAGGATA